>SXGU01506985.1_pt1 | contig 14187 bp, 14 predicted proteins | sample 3174531 | NCBI WGS metagenome assembly SXGU01 (sample SAMN11356863, study PRJNA531348) | freshwater metagenome | isolation source: freshwater sample F1-140 | place: China: Fuxian Lake, Yuxi | collected 2017-12-25
AAAGCGCGGAAAAAATTTAGATACCAACCGGCGAAGAAGTCTCGGTGAGACCGGCTAGAAATTTATCTGTCAAAGTACTAGGCTCATCTCATTATGAATAAAAGAGTTATTTTCGGACGTTCGATTAAAGATATCCTCGCGGCTGTTGGGCCATCGCTGCTCTTTGTTTTGATCGCGGTAGCCGTGGTGGTAAAGTTCGTGGAGCCGGCGCCGCCGAAGCATCTCGTTATGACGAGCGGCTCAGAGGAGGGTTATTACTCGACCCTCGCCAAGAGATATCAAGAAATTCTTAAAGGCGAGGGAATTGCCTTGGAGCTTCGTAGCTCCTCGGGAAGTGTCGAAAATCTTGAACGTCTCAACGATCGTGATTCGGAAGTCGAGGCGGGATTTCTGCAAGATGGTCTTGGTGATCCGGAGCGGAGCGACGAACTAGAGTCGTTGGGCGGTCTCTACTATGAACCGCTCTGGGTATTCTCTCGGAAGAAGGGTCTAACACGATTTTCGCAACTGCAGGGAATGCGGGTAGCTGTTGGCGCTGTGGGCGGAGGCACTTTTGCTCTGGCGTTGAATATTTTAAGCCTTAATGGTGTGGATCACTCGAACACCCGCTTGGAGTCAATTGGATGGAAAGCCTCAGCGGAGGCTCTTCGTAAGGGAGAAGTCGATGCGGCGATGTTTGTGGCCACTGATCGCGATCCTCTTATTCGAGGACTGTTGAATGATCCTGAAATCAGTCTGATGAATCTTGATCAGGCGGAGGCGATTAAGCGGCATCTCCCTTACTTACATCACTTAGTTCTTCCTCATGGCGCCATTGACCTTAAGCGAAATCTTCCTTCGGAGGACACTCACTTGATCGCTCCGATGGCGACGCTATTGATTCACAATGGGCTCCATCCGGCTCTGGTAACTTTGTTGCTCAAGGCGGCGGACCAAATTCATAGCGAGTCGGGACTCTTTGAGGATCGTGATGAGTTTCCGAAGAATAAGGATGATCGCTTTCCATTGAATTCCGTGGCGGCGAGTTTCTATAAGAGCGGTATGCCTTTTTGGCATCGCTATCTGCCATTTTGGTTGGCAACCTTGATCGAGCGATTCATCTTTTTTGCGATTCCGGTGTTCGCCTTGTTCTTGCCGATGATCAAACTTGTGCCGCGGATCTACACTTGGCGCATCCGTTCGCGCATTTTCCAGAAATATGGCGAACTCAAATTTCTTGAGGCGCAGATGAAGCCTGATGCTGGCTATCAGGAATATGTGCAATATCTTGAGCGCCTTGATGCCATCGAAGAGCGCGTGAATCAAATGAAAGTGCCGCTCGTGTATTCTGATCTACTCTATATTCTGCGTGAACATATTGAATTTGTGCGCGGTCGACTTGGACGGATGCTGGCTAACATCAAGAAACGCGAAGAAGGCGTCGTCAACCCAAGCCCGAGTCAGAGCCCGAGTCAGAACCAGAGTCCTACTTAAGATGACTGCGGTAACAACCGATCAGGCGATCAAAAGGCGGCATTAGAGGTTTACCCTTGGCGAAGACTTCGTGGAGACATACTTTAAGCTCCTCGATTTTATGTTCGCGTTCGATTGCTTTGGTTCCCACGGTGCTGATGAGTTTACGGGCATGAAGGTTTCGTTCGGCACACCCTTGAAAAAGACGCCAGCCGGTATCTTTGCTGCTCAATAAAGTGGGCCAGTGCACGCGCACGAAGTTGATCATGTGATCGTCTCGTGCATAGCGACGCAGAAATTCTTCGCGGGACATGACGTCGATCTCGCGCTTGAGACTGTTGCGAAGTTTATTGAGCCCCAGTTCGTACTGTTCCCAATCGCCTTTGCAGGCATCGAAGAGTTTGTCCCAGTCCTCTGGTGAACTTAGAGTGCTGGGAATCGCCTCTGACTTCGCTACCGGTACGCCTTTGCCAACCGCGGGCTGTGGATAGAAGAAAAAATTCAGGCAGGCTAAAGCAACAAAACCCGCTGCCGACAAACTAAAGTTACTGTTGTGGTTCATCGCACGACCCCACTTCGTAATCAGGTGCCTTGACTGCGCCGCTGGCCTTGTTGATGCAATTCATAAGCGCCTTCAGGTATTGTTTAAACTCGGGCGGCTCTTGAATCTCGACTGCGCTGCCGCTAGTTTGAATCATTCTGTTGGCGGCATATTCACCATGCTTCTCGGCGATAGCGAGAAGTTCAATCATGCGAAAAAAATCACAATTGGGTTTGCCGGCGATCATAAAACTTTTTTGACTTAAAGCATCTTCGAGTCGGTTTAGAACTTTTCGGGCGTCTCGCGCTTTATAATGGCAAACGCCATCGTCCTTAACCGTGGCGTCAGCCTGAGTCTCAGCGCTCTTTTTTCCGCCATCGTTTTGCGGCTTCATCATTTTCTCGTATTTTTTCTGAGCTTTTTTGTAATGCTCCGACTCGGCCTTGCTGCGCGCTTCGGTGTCGGACTTATTTACTAATTGCTGCGATTTCTGGGTTGAATTCGGTCCACTATTGTTTTCAGTTACACCCTCGGAGTCGGCTGCATACTTACAAATCATATAAAGCGAAGGCACACCGTAAATTTTTGCTGCGGCATCGCAGCCCTTCTTGGCCAGTTCACGGTCCCTGCCGCAGAAAAACGTCGCTTTTACCTTGCCGTTGGCACAAGCAGATTCTAATACCGCGTCTGTTGAAAGTGTCATGAGACCACCATCAGCGACAGCGCCACCGCTTCTCAGAAGCTGCGCGCTCTGGAAATTTTTTCCACCGCTACTAGCTGTAGTTGGTGCCTCGCCGCCCGTCTCAGGTGAGTCGTATGTTGACTCCAGGTAGGTCCAGACCTTGGCCGAACCCTCGCCTTCTTTTCCTGAAGACTTGTTTGCGTCAGCGCCTTTACCTTGCGACTTCGCGGTATCGGCCTGCGATTGTGTCTGGCCATGTGCCAACCAAGGCGCCAAACACACCGCCACGAGAGCAACTGTGCTAAAACAATGACGAAGTCTATCAGTTCTCATTTTTTTCCTGTGAAATATATGTTCGCATGCAAGGTGAGCTCGAGGCAACGACTCAAGCTGACACGTCTCAACTTGAGACAAAGTTGCTGATCTCATATGCTGCCGGCCTAATCCCGCCATGGAGGTCTCGATGAAAGTCTTGAAACTCGACCCTTGCGAGCCACCGCTCTGGGCGCGCGGCGCCCATCGACAAACCATACTTGCGCATCTGATTCCTTCGGCAGTCTTGCCAAGTAAGGGCGAACGCATTGAACTTTTGCATGCGGATGGCGACCGCTCTGTGGCCTATGTCGCCCGCGGTTCGAGCAATGTCGTCGTCTATCTTTTTCATGGTCTCACGGGAAGCGTGGACTCTTCCTATATGCATCGTGCGGCGGCGCTTGCGCGAGCACTCGAACATACGGTCATCATGGTGAATCACCGCGGATGCGGTGAGGGAGCAGGATTGGCACGCAATCCTTACCACTCGGGCCGCGCAGAGGATTTATCGACGGCGATTGCCTGGGGCCGCGAGAAATTTCCCAAGGCTCGACATGTGGCGATTGGTTTTTCGCTGAGTGCCAACGCTCTTCTGTTATTACTTGGCGGTGGGCGCGGCAGCGAAAAGCCAGATGCGGCGATCGCCGTTAACGCGCCCATTGATCTTGAATACTGCTCGAGAGCATTGACTCGCGGGCTAAACAAAATCTACGACTTTGTTTTTGTCGCCGAGTGCAAGCGCGAAATCAATATACGACCGCTCTCGCAAGATGAGCGGCATCGTTATCAGGTCCCACGTTCGTCAACACTCTTTGACTTCGATAATATCTACACCGCGCCTGCAGGTGGATTTGCGAGTCGTGAGCAGTATTATCAAACTTGTTCAGCGAGTCCGTGGCTGACAAGAATCCAAACGCCCACCATCATTTTGACGGCCGCAGATGATCCCTTTGTCGGCGTGGACATCTATCGCACGGCGACTCCGTCGTCATCGGTACATCTCCACATCGAAAATACCGGCGGGCATATGGGGTATCTGGCGAAACAACGAAAGAACGCCAGAGCCGATGGACCCGAGGCACGCTTCGGAGTCACGCGCTGGCTCGATCAGGCGCTCGCCAAAGGAATCAAGGCGCTCACGGACGTTTGAGAACCGCCATCGTGAGACGACTAATGCAGACCAAGTGCGAATCCTGAGTGATGCGAATTTCCCAGATCTGCGTGGTCTTTCCGAGATGAGCTGGTCGAGCCACGCCCTCGACAAACCCGTCACTGCATCCGCGCACATGATTGGCGTTGATCTCCAGCCCCACGCAGTAGAACCTTCCGTAATCAATCACCATATTCGCGGCGATACTTCCAAGGCTCTCGGCCAATGCGACGGAGGCTCCGCCATGAAGCATGCCCGCAGGCTGTTTGGTACGCTGATCAACGGGCATGCGGCCGGTGATGAAGTCATCGCCAAGAGCGGTGACCTCAATGCCAAGGTGCTCCACCATCGTGTCCTTACGGAGACTGTTGACCTCGGTAAGAGATGCCGGTGGTGATGCGAACCAGATTGGTTTTTTATGTTGGCTTGCCATCATGTCTTTCTCAAATCACGCCGCGTTTTTCCTGATCGCGCTCGATGGAGCGGAACAGAGCTCCGAAGTTACCTTCGCCGAACGACAAGTGATTCTTACGCTGGATGATCTCGATAAAAATCGGACCGATAATATTCTTGGTGAAAATCTGTAGCAGGTAGCCTTCATTGTCGCCATCGATCAATACGTGGTGTTCGCGTAGAGCCTTATGATCTTCGGTGACGTTCGGCACCCGATTAAAGACCTCGGCGTAGTATTCGTCATCAATGTCGAGGGTTTCAATCGAGCTTCCCTCAAGCGCTTCAAGGGATTTCAAGATATCGTTGGTCAGAAACGCCAGATGTTGAATACCGGGGCCGCGATATTCCTGCAGGTATTCGTTGATCTGTGATTTGGCCTCGGTGCCCTCGTTGATTGGGATGCAGAATTTGCCACAGGGTGAGCGTAGCGCGAAAGAGGTCAATCCGGTTTTTGCACCACGAATATCAAAGTAGCGAACTTCGGTAAAACCAAAGACGGTTTTGTAAAAGCCCGCCCAGGTCGCCATCGTACCCTTCTCAACGTTGTTGGTGAGGTGATCAATCGCGAGAAAACCCTTGTCCCTCACACGAGTTGGATTCGGAAGATCGCGGAAACCAAATTTTTCGTACCGTTTTGGGTCTTGAAACCGGTCGATGAAATAAATGAGACTTCCGCCAATACCGATGATCGCTGGCAGTGGTTTGCCGTTCTCGTCCGTGTAATCAGCGCGCGTGCTTTTCTGGGCGCCTCGCTTGACGGCAAGTTCAAGTGCTTTTGCGGCATCGTGCACACGCCAACCCATGGCTGATATCGACGGGCCATGCAAGCTCGCGAAGTCGCGGGCTGCCGATTGCGGTTGTGTGTTCAGTAAAAAGTGAATGTCGTTTTGCGTGAAGTAGCTAATGTCCTTTTCCTGATGTTTTTTAAGTTTGGAAAAACCAAACTCGAGAAAAAGACGCTCCAATTTCGCCGGTTCGCCCGAAGAATATTCAACAAATTCGATGCCATCAAGGCCAAGGTCATTTGGGGTGGTCATGAAAGCGGCTCCTTACGTAAATTTGCAGGCAAATCGTCGCCAATAGCCAAGGGCTGGATCAATTCGATACAAATCGCGATATGAGAAATCTATCTAAAGGAGACGCGACTTTGTACCGAAAAGAATCAGGTCTAGACGAGATAAGAGGGGTGCGTCAATGGCGCGTGAAGTTTTGTGCCCAATGCCTCAAAACCGCCAAAAAAAGATTCTGATTCCGAGCATTTTGGCTCTCTTTTTTACATCCTTCCTCCCGTTGCCCGCTAGCGCGGTTCTTGGCGAGAGTGAATCGAGTGTCCCGCGAAACGCCAAGCTCTGGCGCTCACAGCGGCAGTTGAGTCTCAGCGATTCCGGTTTCCGGCCTAATTTTCAAGTCAAAGAAGTCGACGATAGCGGCGTGTTGGTGCGTGAGTATATTGGTCCCGACAATAAGGTCTTCGCGGTTGTTTGGCGTGGCCTTCGTCAACCTGATCTCACAAAACTCCTCGGGGGATATCATAGTGAGCTCCGCAGCGCGGAAAAACAAAGACCGCCGAAGCGGGCGTTAAGAGAACCATCGGAGTTGAAGGGTACTAATATTACGGTCGAACGCGGAGGGCATATGCGCGACATTCGCGGCAGGGCCTATCTTACGGATCACCTACCAACAGGTGTACGACCGGAAGATTTAGAATGAGAAGGCTGTTGCGAATGAACTATATTTTGATCGCTTTCGCCTTGGTGACTTTGGTTTTTGGATATTCCAATTGTGGCAAAGGCGCTTTTACGCCTGCCAATCTCAATCCATCGAACTCCTTTGCCACGGGAAAAAACACCATGAGCATTGGTGTTGGGAGCTGCAATCGCATCAATCAACCGTGTGTGAGTGTTACCATTTGTAAACCGGGAACCGACACCTGCCAGACGGTCAACAATGTTCTATTGGATACCGGGAGCTCTGGCCTGCGCCTCTTCACTAAAGTCGTCGCTTTGCCATTGGAGCCGGTGAAGGCCGCAAATGGTCAAACTATCACGGAGTGTATGCCCTATGCCGGTGGCGATACCCAATGGGGTCCGTTGAAATATGCCGACGTAAAACTCGGTGAGCAGGTGGCTGCCAATATTCCAATTCAAATCATCGATGTGGGCTTTGGCACAATCCCCTCAACCTGTACCAACAATGATCAAGATCCGAGCGTGGGCTTTAATGGCATTCTCGGCGTAGGTCATTTCGTTTCGGACTGTGGTGATCGCTGTGCGACAACAGTGTCCAACGGTGTCTACTTCACCTGCAGCGGTTCCACTTGTATAAATGCCACTGTCGGTCTTGATAAACAGGTTTCTAATCCTGTCGCCTTCCTGCCGATTGATAACAATGGTGTGGTTGTGCAGTTGCCTTCGGTGCCAGAGGCAGGGGCAGTTTCGATAACGGGGACTTTGACTTTCGGCATCGGCACCCAGGCCAATAACACTCCTGGGCAGGTCAAAGTGTTTCCGGCCGACTCCTATGGTAATTTTAAGACAACCTTCAACGGTACAACGCATACCACGGCGTTTATCGATAGCGGCTCCAACGGTATCTTTTTTCCCTCTACCACGTTGCCCGTGTGCACCAACGCGACGGGCTTTTATTGCCCAACAGCGACGCAAAATTTCACCGCGATACAAGCGGGAGCGACGGGCTCCACGAGTGAGACCGTGAGTTTCTCAGTAATCAATGCCGATACGGTGCTTGTGCCCTCGAACCCTAACTGGGTATTCAACAATCTCGCCGGCAAACTAAATTCCACGGACTTCGACTGGGGACTGCCATTTTTTCTCGGCCGCACGATTTATGTCGGCATTGAGGCCAGGCCCTCAACGATCGGTACCGGGCCTTATTGGGCCTATTAGGAAAACTTCTAGATAGTGCGGTTTGGCGCAGGGAATCTCATCGAGATGAAGCATTAAATATGGACTTGAACGCGATGTCGCGGTTCACTCATGACCCAATAACTTTGGAGGGGTCTAAAGATGAACGCATCGACATCGTCTCGTCAGTCTGGCTTGTTCTTTCTTACATTCGTGATCACGGTTCTATTTTCGTCAGTTAGTTTTGCGGCGCAGGGATTGGTGATTCACGTTTCTGAATTCGGCGTTGGTAAATTCCATCGAGCCGATAACAAAGTTCATACTTATCCTGAAGCCAGCTCGTGGACACCCTATATTCTTCCGGCCGACACTCCCACGCAACAACCTTTCGTACAGCGAAATCAAGACGGCTCATACACTGTGTTTTTTTCGACCCTAGAAGAGTTGGTGAAATCAGTGGTCGAAATCGCGCAATCCGAAAAACAGAAAGTTTCGGTATTGAACCTTCACGGTCACGGCCTTCCAGGCCGGATGTGGTTTCCGAAAGACACGAGAACCATGAATGGTTGGCAGTGCATGTCGTGGAAAGAGGCGGCCTCAGGTAGCGATCAAGCTAATTACAGGCAGTACTATTCGCCTCTGTCAGTGAGCCAGGTTCAGCAAATTCGTGACATGTCCAATAACCCCAATGTCACTCTCGGCTGCACCACGGGTTTACCGGAATGGCAAGAGGCGGTTGAAAAAACTCCGGAATTCAAACAGGCCTTCGCGAGTGATGCGCAAATTCATTTCCTTTCATGTGTTGTTGGACTCGGTAGTGTCGGTGAGGCATTCACCAAAGGTATGGCGGCGCTTCTGCTGAGTGGTGGAACGGGACGTGTTGAGACCGCGGTGAATTTCGGTCTTGGCGATTGGTCGATGGCGGCAGGTATGGGCTTTTGGGACTATATCAATGATGAACAGTTAAAACGTGACGGCGCACTCTATTCGGCGAATAAAACCGATAGCGAGATCGCGCAAAAAGGTACGATTCGCATAGCACATTACGCGGGCGAGTGGACCACATCGCTTCGTACCAACATCGATTTTATGGTTTTAGGTCACCAAAAAGACTTGCAGGGAACTCCGGTTCCGGAAGAACTCGTACGTCGCTGGCAAGAATCGCTCTCGACTTCGAATCCGCTTCCGAACCGCATTCGTGTACCTGGCACTAATGCCTGTGTGGAAGTTGAGACTCAGTAAGCATGACAGAGGATGCCGCTTCAAAAGCCCATGCTCGTCATATCTTGGTTGAGCATGAGTATGAAGCTAAAGACATACTTGCTAAGCTACGCGCGGGAGAATCGTTTGAGGACCTCGCGCGTGTGTTCTCTAAATGTCCTTCCTCTCGTCAAGGCGGCGATCTAGGTGTTTTCAAGCGTGGTCGAATGGTTGAGGCCTTTGACGAAGCGGTTTTCTCGATGAAGCCTTCAGATATTTCTCAACCGGTACGCACGCGGTTTGGTTATCACGTCATTCAGCGTCTAGCGTAAAAACAAACACGTTTTTCAAATCGATTCAGGCGCCAGATCGAGGCGGCCAATGGCGTCTGCTAATGGTTTCTGTATTGCCTTTTGGGCCAGGCAAGAGCGACGAAAGCGCTAAGAACCAACGAGCCGCCCAGTAGCTGTTGCAGGCTTAAGCTCTCGTGTAAAAACAAAAAGGCAATGGCGATTCCGGTGACGGGCTCGGCCGTGCTGAGTACCGAAACCTCCCAGTTCTTGAGCTTTTGCAGGCCTGCCAGAAACAGTGTCATTGCCATGATTGAACAAACAAAGGCCATCGCCAAAACCAAAAGCCAAAGGTCACTGACGACGGAAATAAACCTTTCCGGGCTACGCCAAGACAGAAGCGCAAGTGTAAGTCCTGCGGAGAATTGCATGATGCCAGCTGATGCCACCGCATCCGCACCTGCAAGAAAGCGACTCGAACAGAGAATGTAGATGGAGTAAAAAAACGCCGCTGCCACTCCGTAAGCAAACGCCCCGACATTGCTAACATAAAGTTCCCCTGCCACCAACAGCACCAGGCCGACCATTGCCATCGGCAGTACAAACCATTTATCGCGCGGAATTCTCTCGCCCAGAAAAACCCACGCGCCGATCGGTACCATCACTGGATAAAGATAGAGCAGGAGCACGGTCAGCGAAGCTGACAAACCCGTCAACGCCAGAAAGTATAGACCTGAAAAGACGGCGTAACCGAGAGCGCCCAACACAATCGACCACAGCACTTCGTGACGCTGCATTCGCAACAAACGGTGTCGTTGAAATAAACCTAGAAAACCCAAAACGAGACAGCCAGCCGTGAAGAAGCGTAAACTCAAGAGTTCGCCAGGGGTCAGGCCGTGTTGGTAGGCTGTTTTGCCAAAGATGCCGAGAAAACCAAAACAGACCCCGGAAAGCAGGATCTGCAAGATACCGAAAGCACGAGTAGACAGGCCAAGCGTGGTGCGAATCTGAAGCTCCTCCTCACACCCACATCTGGTACGCAGCTGGTGCGTTTCTGGCGCGTTTCTGGCGCGCATCAGTTGCCCGTCAGCATCTCATCCGTGGCCTAGGCTGCTGTTGTACGGTCGATATCGGTAGCTGCCTCGAAAGAATGGGTGACTGCAAGGGTGAAGTCGTGAGCATAGCCCGCAGAGATGTAACCTTTCAAGAAGTCGCCGCGCCTCACCGGAGGAAATAGTTCCGCATAGGTTTTAACGTTATCACCGGAGATGCGTCGGAACACATGTGTGCGGCGAATCTGCGACGGATGGAGCAGTCCGGCGGCGCCCAAGAGTTCGCCGAAGGCATGCACGGTTTGATGTTGATAGTTATGGATGCGCCGGCGCTTATCGCCGGGATCAAGACCGTTCATCAGACCGACATGGCTAGTGGCGACACCCGTCGGGCACTTGTTGGAGTTGCATCGTCGGGCTTGAATGCATCCTAAGGCCAGCATCATACCGCGCGCCGAATTACAGATATCCGCTCCCATCGCCATACGCGAGAATAGATTGAAGGCGGTAATCACTTTGCCTGAAGCAATCACGCGAATGTGCTGTCGGAGATCGAAACCGGTAAGTACGTCATGCACAAAGGTTAAGCCTTCTTCAAGAGGTGCCCCGACACTGTTGGAGAACTCAAGCGGTGCTGCGCCAGTACCACCCTCACCACCATCGACGGTGATGAAGTCGGGCATAACGCCAGTTTCCAGCATTGCTTTACAGATCGCGATGAACTCAGAGCGACGTCCCACACAGAGCTTAAAGCCTACGGGTTTACCGCCAGAAAGTTCACGCAAGCGACCGACGAACTCGAGCAATCCTTTAGGTGTTGAAAATTCAGGCCGTTTGCTTTACCGAAACAATCTAAATAAAAATTGCCTGATTACTGCGCGCGGAAGTGTATCCGAAATCAAGCGTGCTGGCGTCGAGAACAAGGTTTTGTACAGATACATATCCGTCGCCAACACTGGCGAGAATACACAATGTACTGCAACAGATGCGCCGTGCTTCGATGACTTAGCGGATTGCCATAAAATCACACGAGTAATCAGAGATAATCTGCATATTGAATTTACGACGACTATTCCTGCAGACTTCAAAGATAGTAACGAATTAATGAAGCTGACACCTCTTCGTTACAATTGATCCGACCGGTTCAGTTTTTACATCCTATCGGGGACGGAGATACCGAGGAGGCCGAGAGCGAACTCCAAATGGTCGTGCGCAAGTGTCGCCAACGCTAACCACGAAGCTTGCCGATCTGGATCGGTTTCGCGCAGGATGTGGCAATCAGTATAGAAAGTATTAAACGCTTGCGAGACGTTGAATCCGTATTCGCAAAGATGATGGGGTTCACGCTCATTGTACGTCATCGTGAGTACATCGGCCAAGCGCTGCATTTCCAGCATCAGCCGTCGCTCGGATTCACGAGTGGGCGCGATGATTTTGCCAGCCGACAGTCCTTGTGAAAGAGCTTTGCGCAAGATGGATTTGATACGAACAGTAGCATAAAGCAGATAGGGCCCCGTGTGACCTTCGAACTTGGCGAATTTTTCCAAATCAAAGACGTAATCGGCAGAGCGATTGTGTTTCAAATCAGCATACTTAAGTGTGGCGACGCCAACTTTGCTGGCAATTTCTTCCAGCTCTTCGGGTGAATAGGGGCGATCGACAGCGAGTTCACCAAGGCGTTTCTTAGCCTCGTCGTTGACCATTTGAATAAGGTCTTTGAGTTTCAAGACGCCGCCAGCACGTGTCTTAAATGGTTTACCATCGGTACCATTCATGGTGCCGAAAGGTAAATGCACGAACTCGCATTTGCCGGTGAGCCCTGTTAAACGTGCTGCTTTAAAAACCTGCTTGAAATGCATTGTCTGCCGAGCATCGACAACCGCGAGCGCGAGATCGGCCTTGAAGTGTTCAACCCGATATTCACAAGTTGCAAGGTCGCTGGTGTGGTATAGAAACCCGCCACCCGATTTCACTAAGATCAGCGGCGGCATCTCGGGTTCCTGTTCATTCGCCAGCGGAATGATCAAAGCTCCTTCACTCATTTCCGTGAGGCCCGAGGCCTTAAGGCGCTCGACCAGAGCTGGCATACGCTCTTCGTAAAAACTCTCACCGAGCCAGTAATCAAATTTAATACCAAGCTTCTCGTAGTCACGTGTGAGATCGCTCACGGTCACGTTGACAAAGTGTTGCCATAAGGCCTTATAGCCACGCCGCCCGGATTGAAGTTCGTCGGTTGCGCGTAGAACCTCAGCTTTAAATGTTTCATCAGTCTCATAACGTTTACTTGCCGCCGGATACATGACTTCAAGATCTGGCAGGGTGACCGGAGATTCAGAAGGATAGGTGCCGGAAAAACCGGGATCGAAGTAAGGGAGCTGAGGCTGCTTTTCACGGAGCTGGCAAATGAGCATTCCCATTTGCGTTCCCCAATCACCGACATGATTGTCACCGATGACTTTGTCGCCCATAAAGCGATAAATTCGCACAATGCTGTCACCGATGATGGACGAACGCAAATGGCCAACGTGCATTCCTTTGGCGACGTTGGGTCCGCCGTAATCAATGACCACCGTTCGAGGCGAAGCGGTAGGTTCGCAGCCGAGGCGAGCCTTATCTGCAGCCTGTCCACGAACAAACTGCACGAGGAGTTCATCATGAAGGACTATGTTAATGAACCCCGGTCCGGCGATCGAAAGAGTAAAGGGTTTTGCCGTTGCGTCTTTCAGTTGATCGTTCGGGCGGTCGTTAAGTGGAAAGCGTTGACTTGCCAAAGCTTCAACAGCGCCAATGATCTCGGTCGCTAATTCGCGGGGATTGCGCTTCAGTGATTTTGCTCCGGCGAGAGCGCCATTACATTGGAACTGAGCCAAGTCCGGACGGTCGGAGACTGAGACCGAGCCTAGCTTCGCATCGAAGCCCTTGGCTGTGAAAACATCGGAAAAAAGTCGTGTCAGTTGCCGCCGCGCTGGTTCCATTAGGTAATCCTAGAGTTAGTCCCTGAGCTTACTTTTTACTCAGTGACGCTTGAAAACAGTACCCTGAAGGACATGCCGAAGAAGCGGCCATTAAGTCAAATGTAAACGCGTCATCTGTAAAGTTCAGGCTCGGAACTCGTACCGCCATAACCCCGATTTTGCCGCCAAGTTGGCGAACGACAAACCCGGCGAATGTCGGTTCTACGACACTAAAGGCTCCGCGACCGATTTGCCCGAGGGTCTTCGTTCCGTCGCTAAGACTATTCTGTCTGATGAAATACGGCGGAAGAATCAGGGGACTGGAGAGCTCTCTATTTCCCAATCGGTATTTGAAGGTAAAAGTGATCGTCTCGGTCTGCAGCATGCTCACCTGACGGATATCAACCTCGGCCGTGCACTCGAGTTGGCTGCCTTCATCGGGAAATAGCTTACAGGGACCGGTCCATTTGCCGTCAAAGTCTGCTACTGGACCTTCAAAATCGGAAGGTTGGGGTTTTTCAATGCCGCCACGGGGGTCGATCCTTTCATTTTTGTCTTTAAATTTACCACTACAACCAGAAAGACTGGCAATCACAAAAAGTGGAACAAAAATGCAGACTAAAATTGCCGTGAACTTCCGTGTGCGCAGCATGCGAAACTCCTGTTAGTTGTTAGAAGCAACAGTACCTTAACAGGGTAGCGAGGTGGGCCGCTGGCCGGCAAGTGAGATCAAGTCTTTGCCTCGATCTGCCGGACTAAGTACTGACTTAAGACGTGCATGAGAATTTGATGGCAATCCTCAACGAGTCCGTAGTTATCAAAGGGCGCATGCAGGCTCACATCAGAAAGTAGCGCGAGTTTTCCACCGGAAAATCCACTGAGCCCGAGAACCTTCAAGCCCTTGGAGCGAGCGGCCTCTACGGCGCCGACGATATTCGGACTATTCCCCGACGACGAGATCGCTACCAAAACATCACCACTCTCACCATAGATCTCAACCTGGGTGGAGAAGGTCTTTTCATAGCCATAGTCGTTGCCGAGCGCAGTCATTAAGGCGTTGTTAGCAACGAGGGAATGTGTTTTCAGAGCCGGTTGGCCAGGAATGAAGGTTCCTTTGGTCCAGTCACAGCAAAGATGATCGGCAATGGCTGCCGAACCTCCGTTACCGCAAACATAAATACGCTTATTTCCGCGTAGGGCATCGTTTAAGAGCGCAAGCGCTTGATCAAGGCGCTCG
>SXGU01337498.1_pt1 | contig 14183 bp, 15 predicted proteins | sample 3174531 | NCBI WGS metagenome assembly SXGU01 (sample SAMN11356863, study PRJNA531348) | freshwater metagenome | isolation source: freshwater sample F1-140 | place: China: Fuxian Lake, Yuxi | collected 2017-12-25
ATCACATTAATGGATCAAAAACTATCAAAATTAGATGATAGATTATATGAATTATCATCAAAGATTGCAACTGTAACAATACCAGAAATTAAAAAAGAGCAAGTAGTTGAAAATAAACCAGAATCAAAACCAAGTAGAAAAATATTTAATTTTGAAAAACCAAAAGAGACAAAATTAGATCCAATAGTGATTCCACAAGCAAGCTCAAGACAATCATTTGAATTAACAACACTGACAAGATTTTCAGATAAAGAACCAAAATTCCAAATATTTGAAAAACCAATTGAGCCAAAAGTGGAAATAATAAGAGAGATGATCCAGCCAAAAGAGGAGATCATACAAGTAGTTCAACCAAAAGTTGAAGATAAAATTGAAATTATACAATCAGTTATTACAAAACCAGAAATTAAATTCGAGACAAAGCCAGATATCAATAAAGAAGTTGCAAAGATAACTGAGCACAAAGCTCTTCCAGAACCAAAGAAGTCAATACTAGATGATGACTTTGATGAAGATACAGATGACCTAGACAAAATCAAAGGAGAGATAATGAAGGTTCTCTCTAAAATTGAGCAAGCAGAGGTAGAGTGATTGTCTTACGATGATGCCATAGAGGCATTGTCAACTGATGCATTAAAATTTGTAAAAGATGGTTTTGTAGTTGGACTAGGCAGTGGTAGAGCAGCTACTATTCTTGTAAAATCTTTGTCAACATTGATCAAAATAAAAAAATACAACATCACAGGAGTACCAACTTCATTGCAGATAAAATTGATTGCACAAAAAGGAGGCATCCCACTAGTAGAAGCTGATCATGTTGATCACATAGATGTTGTCTTTGATGGTGCTGATCAAATTGATTCTCAAAGATTTGTAATTAAAGGAGGAGGTGGAGCATTACTACGAGAAAATATTTTGTTTAGTTTGGCTAAAAAAGTAGTAGTCATGGCAGACAAGTCAAAATTTGTTAAAAACTTTACAAGATCAGTTCCAGTAGAAGTTCATCCACTTGCAAGAAATTCAGTAACAGATGTAATCAAGAAATTAGGAGGAAAAACAGAACTACGCTCACTTGATAGAGGTTATCCATTTTTTACAGAAAATGGAAATATTATTTTAGATTGTAATTTCGGAGTAATCAAAAATCCAAAAGAACTATCACAAAAAATCAAACAAATCACAGGAGTGATGGAGTCAGGGATATTTATCAGAAAACCAGACGTAATTTACAGAGCCAAGACAAATGGCAAATTTGATATAATTTAGAAAATCAATGATGGAAATAATGTTTAACTTAATATATCGAAGTTACAGGTTACAATCAAATGGTTAGCCAGTATGTTTGGATTGGAATTGCTGTAGGCATATTCTTTGTAGGAATTGGAATTGGCTATTCTATACAACCTAACATTTTCACTGTACATATGATGATGACTCCTCAACAGATGCAATAAATGATGAATAATCCAGATCAAATGGCACAATGGCAACAAGCCATGATGAATGATCCTCAAGCTATGAATAGATGGATGAATACTATGATGCAAAATCCAAATCTGATGAATCAATGGATGGGAACCATGATGAATGATCCTCAATTTAGTCAACAGATGTACTCTCAGATGATGCAAAATAATCAATTCATGCAAGGAATGATGGGTAACCAGCAGTTCCAAAATCAATGGATGGGCCCGTGGATGATGCAAAATAATTCCACATGGAGTGGAATGATGGGTGGTCCTATGATGAATCAGCCATAAATTTTAATACAATATTTGTCAGTAAATGCAAAATCAAATAGGATTAATCAAAGACTCTTCTATTCATCATCTGAGATTAGCCATGACAGTCCTCTAACTTCTTCCCAGACAGGTTTTGGCTCATTGTTTTCTATCATATCATAGTATAACAAAAATTAGTTTAAAAGATCCATGAATCATTTGTTCAGATCAATGATCCATATACCAAAATTATGAAAAAAGATTGGGCTAAATTGCCCAAGCCATGGACGATGGTTAACTCAGCAGGCAAATGACTTCCATTAGCATGTGAAACCTAGATTAGTATGGTAAATTTTCCTTAAAAGACTCATGTAGAAATTATCAGTATAAACTAAATACTATTTTGGTAAATTTAGCATGATTGGAACTCTCACCAAATAACTAATCGTTTTTGGTCTTAAGATCCAATCTTTTCATTTGACTAAATGGAATTTAGGCTGCATTGCAGTGCATTCCTACTAGATTAATAGTAAAATTTACTACTCACATTTCATGGAAACAGCTAAAGTACCCAAATTCAAGTGGGGAGAAATTTCTGATCTTAACTCAGGTCATACTCCTAACGAATGGGGAATGATACAAAAACCAAAACAAACCAAGATTGTTGCATACGATGTTTCATGGAATAAGTAATTATCAAGAGTATGGACGTGTGATTAGTTTGCCATGTCCTAGTTTTCCAACAACTACAAAATCTTCAGCTACTAGTTGGCCTCGCACAATTGTTTTAACAGGCCAGCCCTTTAGTGACATTCCTTCATATACGATATAGTCAGAAAATCCACCAAACAGTTCTGATGATACTTTATTTTCTTTTTTCAAATTTATCATGGTAATATCAGCATCTGCGTCTTTTGCCAGTGTACCTTTTTTTGGATGCATTCCAAATATTTGAGCAGCATTAGTGCTTGTAAATCGTACAAACTGCTCTATGGATATTTTATTTTTGTTTACCCCCTCACTTAACAAAATTGGTATCACTGTACCAATTCCTGGAAATCCTGCAAGTGCTCCCCAAACATCAGTGCCACCAAGTTTTAGTTTTAGTTGATTTGCAACATGATCTGTTCCTATTGTATCAATTAGATTATGTGATAAAGCATCCCATACTGCAGCATTATCTTGTGCAGTTCTAATTGGAGGCATGACTTTGGCAAGATATCCTTTCTGATTTTCATATGATAGTGTAAGATAGTGAGGACATGTTTCGACAAAAATCCTAGTTCCTAGTTTTCTCTCTTCTGCAATTTGCTGCAATGCTTTTTGAGAACCAATATGAACAAAGTAAATTGTACAGTTATGGTTTCTTCCAAATTTGCAAACTGTTTTGATTGCTTTTGCTTCAAATTCAGGAGATCTGCTTTCAGACCACGCAGGAAGACCATCACGTTTTTTCTCTTTAGCAGTCTTTATTCCGCACGCACAAGACTCGTAGTCTTCTGCATGAACCAATACAGGACATCCAAGTGATGCCGCATTTTTTACAATCTCTTCTACTAGTTTATCATTTACATCTACTATTTCTTCAGATAGTTGTGAAGAGTATGGAGCCATATCCATGTATACGTGTCCTACATCACCACCAAGATTCATGTAAATTTTAAACGAAGTAATTCCTTTTTCAATACAGTAAGGCATTTCGCTGATTTGTGTAGGAGTAAAAATTGATGCATGAATTGTATAATCGATGTAATGATTCTTTGATGCAGCGTCTAGTTGATCTGGTAGTGAAGATTTAAACGAATTTCCCAAACGCAGCATTCTCATCATTGTTGTTATTCCACCAATAGCTGCTGCATGTGATTCAGTTTTTGCAGCTTGATCAATTGGAGAATAAACTCCATAGTGAACATGAGTATCTATTGGTCCAGGTATTGAGATTAGACCATTTCCATTTATTTTCTTATCACATGAAGGAATATCATTTGTAAAACCAACAATTTTTCCCTCATCAATTATGATGTTTTTGTCAAGCATTCCTTGAGGCAAAATTATGTGTGAATTTGTGATCACGGTGTCATACGTCATCAGAAATTTTTGATATCTTGCAGTCTATTATGCGTTGAGGATATCATACAAGAAAATCATACTTCCCAAAAGAAAAACAGGGGAATAGAAGACAAGATAGAGGGCAATATGAAACTTTTCAAAAACTTTTGTCATATACAGATCTTATAGATTTTGAATTTGCGACAGAGTCAGAAAAGGAAATTATTTTTTAATTTACTCTAAATGATTGTATTTCTTTTTTTGTACATGTACCATCTAAGTTGAAAAAACATCAGTTTTAATTAATACATATAATAACTTAAAATAATTTCACATGAACATTATGTTAAAAATTATTAAAAATAACCAAATTCAAGAGAAAATTACAATTCTAAGTATTATTATTTTTGCTTTTCACTCTTTATTTTTTATTTTAAACTATAGTGTAAATGTTCCTATTACTGATGAATGGGGTTGGGTTCCTTTTGCTGAAATGGTATTAACTGATAAACCTTTTTGGGAATTTGATAAGTTTGTAATATATAATGATCATGGACTTATTTTTCCTAATCTAGTTTTTGCTACAAATATTTTCTTGTTTGGGTGGAATTTTTCTTATTTGATGATTTTTGGGTGGATGCTTATTTCCTTTTCATCTTTTTTGTTATTTTTGATATTACGAAAAACATACCCTAAAATGATTTTAGTAATGATTCCTATTGCAGCAGTTTTATTCAGTCCTGTACAATACGAAAATTTTTTGTGGGGGTTTGCGTCTACACAACTTTTTATGATTTCCTTTTCAATGATCTTTTCAATTTATTGTTTAAATAAAATTAATTCAAATAGATTTTTTATTTTCCCTGCCATTTTATCTGGATTAATCTCTAGTTTTTCTGGAATTTCAGGTTTAGTGATATGGGTTGTAGGTTTTTACAGCATTCTGTTGCAAAATGAATGGAAAAAGAGTTCATTATTAATTTGGTCTGTTGCATCAATAATTGTTCTTTCAATTTATTTTGTTTTGTCTACTAATCTACGTGTAGAAAATGAATTTGAATTATTAACATCATCTGGAATAAAATATTTCATGTTTTATTTGGCACATGGACTCGCTTTAAAATTTGATTTGATTCGATGGTCTGTCGGGTTTGTAATTTTTATCTCTATAATCGGATCTGCCTTTTATTTCCTTATCAAAAGAAATACCCCACATAATCTTACTCCTTGGATACAATTGGGATTGGCAGGAATATTTTCTGGAGGATTAACCCTGATGGGACGCTTTTCTTTCTCAGCTTCATTCCCTTCAAGATATGCTACATTCACTGTTTGGGATCAAATTGCAACTCTTGTAATACTTTCTGCCTTTGCATATTATATTTACACTAAAACAAATTCCATCAAAAAAAAGAAATTGATATCTTCAATCTATTTTATAGGAGTAATTATTTTTACTATTTTATTAATCTCTGCATATTTTTTTGGTTATCGAGATGGACAGATTTGGAAAAATATGAATGATGAATTTTTAGAATGTCTGCTCAATCCGGTTTATGATTTTAAATGCATACATCCAAACAATGTAAGTAATCTTCATAATATTGTATATACTTATGCTCCGATTCTTTATGATCTAAATTTACATCCTTATCGTGATACAGATCTTAACCATGCTGCAGTTCCATTACTTGTAGATTCAACTTGGAATGAAATAAGTGGTGATTTAAAATCTCATGGCGTCATAGAAAATATTCAAATAGATAAATGGAGAGAAATTTATCAGGATTCTACAAAATTTGAATTTGTTGATACTGATGAACTATTATTGATTTATGGATGGGCAAATTTTCTAAACTCAGAAAAACCCGTTGAATCTGTTTATGTTTTTGTTGATGAAAAAGTACACTCTAAAGGAATGCATGGTTTTCTTAGAAAAGATCTTGATTCTTTTGGTTTAGGTACACGCACTCTTTCAGGTTGGTATGGTGTAATTGATCCAAAAGAACTTTCTTTTGGGTGCCATTTTGTATCAATTAGAATTGTTAATGATGATATGTATTCTGAAATTAAGTTAGAAAAAGAGTTATGTAAAAAATAATTTTACTATAATTATGAAATTAAAATAAACCAAATGAATTTAATTCCGTATTTTAACCCTGTAATTCTTTCATTTGATTTTGTTTTAGATTTACCTATTCGTGAATTAAACGTAACAGGGATTTCAATTAAACGTAAATCACTTTCAATTGAAAGCATTGTTAAATGAAGTGAAACTGCACTACCTGCAATCACTTTATCTGAATTAGGATATGTTGTTTTTGAAATAATTTTTTCTAATGCTGACCTTCGCATTAATCTTAATAAACATCCTACATCTGTTAAATTCACAATTCCTAAATGATGTAAACTAAAATATTTTATTTGAATTAATTTAGCTGCTAAAAGATTTCCCCAAATGTGAATGATGCTATTTTGATTTCCTTTTTCAGTTAATATTTGAACAAATCTTGTTCCAACAACCACGTCTGCATTTTGAATATATGCTAAAAATTTTTCAATATCATACCCATTGTATGTCCCATCCCCTTCTGTTGTTAAAAATAAATTGGCATCAGTTTCTAGACCTTTTTTAAGCCCCACAACATATGAATGTGCAAATCCTTTATTTTCACTTTTTTTAATTATTATTGCGCCTGCTTTTTCAGCAATATCTGTTGTTGAATCATTACTATTGTTGTCAACTACAATTACATTTTCTACATGTTTTTGAGAAATATAGTCTTCTACAACATGCTTGATTGATTTTTCTTCATTATATGTAGGAATGATTACACAAATTTTTGGTTCTGTTATTGGTTGTTTTGACAGGAAATGGAGTTTAGGATCTGTTTTGTAATGTTTTCGTGAAAACATGAAAATAAATCCAAGAATAATCCAGATGAAATCTGCAAGAAGCATCCATTTCAAAAATGTTGAATAATAAATTCTTTCAAAAAAATTCAAACCCTCTAAAACAGCTTGTAATCCATTTGTAGCCCAATGAATTACATTGATTACTCCCCATACTAAATGAAAAACAACTAAAACAAGCAATGCAAGTGCCATAGATGCATATAACTTTCCCAATTTCAGATTTATAAGCCGAAAAGAATGTATTTAATCCTAATTATCTCTTATTTGTTATGAAATCCGTAATTCTTGCTGGTGGGTTAGGTAGTAGAATAAGTGAAGAAACTCATCTTAAACCAAAACCTATGGTCGAAATTGGTGGTATGCCAATACTTTGGCATATTATGAAAATTTATGGAGAATATGGCATTAATGATTTTGTAATATGTTTGGGATATAAGGGATATGTGATCAAAGAATTTTTTGCAAATTATTTTTTACACATGTCTGATGTCACAATTGATATTAAAACAAACAAATTAGAAATACATTCTGTACATTCGGAACCTTGGAAAGTAACCTTAGTTGATACGGGAGAATCTACAATGACAGGCGGCAGAATTAAACAAATTAAAAAATACATTGATGATACATTTTGTATGACATACGGTGATGGATTAGCAAATATTGATATTTCAAAATTAATTGATTTTCATAAACAAACTAATTCCCTAGCTACAATAACTGCTGTACAAGCACCTGGGCGTTTTGGCGCATTAAACATTGACAAAGGTTTTGTTACTAATTTTCAAGAAAAACCTACGGGTGATTCTGGCTGGATAAATGGAGGTTTTTTTGTTTTAGAACCTTCGATATTTGACTATTTAGATAACGATAATACGATTTTTGAACGTTCTCCTCTAGAAACATTATCTAGTAATCATAAGCTTGGAGCATTCAAACATCATGGTTTTTGGCAACCAATGGATACTCTAAGGGATAAAAATCATTTAGAGATGTTATGGAATTCAAATAAAGCTCCTTGGAAAATTTGGTAATATGATACAAGATACATTATTTGCCAAATTTTTTAATAACAAAACCGTTTTTGTGACTGGCCATACTGGGTTTATTGGATCGTGGTTATCTTTTTGGCTTTCATCGATGGGTGCAAATGTGATAGGTTACTCTTCAGATATTCCAACAAACCCTTCAAATTTTGATATTCTGAAATTAAAAAATAAAATAAACCATTATCTTGGAAATATTAACGATAAAGAATATTTACAAAAAATTCTATTAGAAAATCAACCTGAAATAGTAATTCATTTAGCTGCTCAAGCTCTAGTAAAGGAGTCTTATCAATCACCTGTTGACACAATTCAGACTAATGTTCTTGGAACTGCTAATTTGTTAGAATCTGTGAAACATACTCCAAGTGTTAATGTTTGTGTTGTGATGACTAGTGACAAATGCTATGATAATCGAGAAATTAATTATGCATATAAGGAAACCGATCCTCTTGGCGGATATGATCCGTATAGTGCAAGTAAGGCCGCAGCAGAAATAGTTACTAATTCTTTTCGTAATTCTTTTTTTAATCCATCCAAAATCAACGAACATCATGTTGCATTATCCACTATTAGAGTAGGAAATGTTATTGGAGGTGGAGATTGGGCAAAAGATCGTCTTGTACCTGATTGTGTTACTGCATTATCCAAAAATGAAGAAATTTTAATTCGTAATCCTAATGCTGTGAGACCTTGGCAACATGTTTTAGAACCAATTTCAGGAATATTTTCTTTAATTGAAAAAATGTGGCATGAACCAAAAAATTACTCACAACCCTGGAATTTTGGACCTCTAAAATCTAATTCTGTAATTTCTGTATCTGAATTGGTTTTAAAAATTATTTCTAATTGGGGTATTGGAAATTGGAAAAATATTTCAAATTCCACATTAGAACAGGAATCTAATTTACTTATGATTGATTCCACAAAAGCTAATCAAAATCTTAATTGGACTCCTGTTTTTTCAATTGATCAAGCAATATCTGAAACTATTAAATGGTATAAAAAATATTTTACTTCTTCTGAAAATATGGAAGATTTTACATTGGGACAAATATTGGAATATATTAAAAAAGGAAAAAAAGGAAATCACTTTGGATAAAATGACTAATAATAAATCATTGGATGTAGAAAATCTGTTAAAAAATTCTCTTGTGGACAAAGATAATGGATCTTCTGAATTACGTCATCAAATATTACAATCTGTTAAAAATTATTCTAAGATTGCACACACAAAAAAAATATTCATTCCTGGAAATTCTCTAATTCCTGTATCTGGAAAAATTTATGATGATTTAGATTTAACAATGTTGGTAGCATCCTCATTAGATTTTTGGTTAACTGCAGGTAAATTTAATAAGAAATTTGAAGAACTTTTATCTCAATTTGTAAACATTGATTTTGCTATGACTGTTAATTCTGGTTCTTCTGCAAATTTAATCGCAATTTCATCTTTAACATCAGATACATTAGGTGATAGAGCATTAAAACCAGGTGATGAAGTAATTACTGTTGCAGCAGGATTTCCCACAACTGTTAATCCAATAATTCAAAATAATTTAATCCCTGTTTTTGTAGATGTCACTATTCCTGAATATTCTCCAAATGTAGATGATGTCAAAGAGGCAATTACTGATAAAACAAAAGCTATAATGATTGCCCATACTCTTGGTAATCCATTTCCAATAGTCGAAATAGTTGAAATTGCTAAAAAACATAATTTGTGGGTAATAGAGGATTGTTGTGATGCTTTAGGTAGTACCGTTAATGGGAAGCATGTTGGTACTTTTGGTGATATTGGAACATTGAGTTTTTACCCTGCACATCAGATAACTATGGGTGAAGGAGGTGCAGTATTTACAAATAATCCAAATTTAAAACGTTTAATGGAGTCTTTTAGAGATTGGGGACGAGATTGTTTTTGTGAACCTGGTAAAAACAACACTTGTGGAAAACGTTTTGATTGGAAATTAGGTGATTTACCATTTGGTTATGATCATAAGTATATCTATTCTCATTCTGGTTATAATCTAAAAATTACTGAGATGCAAGCTGCAATTGGAGTTGCACAATTAACACATTTACCAGAATTTATTAAAAAACGAAAAATGAATTTTAAACTACTTATAGATGGTTTACAAAATTTCAAAAATTATTTGATTTTACCCATTACTAATCCAAACAATGATCCCTCTTGGTTTGGTTTTCCAATAACAGTTAAAGAAAATCCTCATTTTTCTAAAAATGAATTAATATTATTTCTTAATTCAAAACTTATTGACACACGTGCTATATTTGCAGGAAATATTACTAAGCAACCATATTTTAAAAATGTCAAATACAGAAAAATTGGAAATTTAAGAAATACTGATGTGGTTATGAATAATTCCTTTTGGATTGGAGTGTATCCTGGTATTAGTAAAGAAATGATAGAATATGTACTTGAACAATTTAAAGAATTTTTTAAATCCTTTTAATAATTAATTTTTAAAAGTTATTTTTTTGCTTGAATAAAAATTAAATAAAAATACACAAAAAATAGCTGTTAGTTGACTAAACAAATAATATAATGAAAAATAATCTGTCAAAACAAATAAGATTATTCCATTTAACAATAATCCAATTATGTAAAAAATTTGATATTTTAAAAATCTTTGAAAAATATTTTGAGAATGTTTCTTTTTTGAAAATGTCCAAAAATTATTTATAAAAAAACCTATGATTATAGTAATCTCAAACGAAATAATGGATGAATACAAATAAAAAATATTTAGATTTTCTGTTAAAATTATAGTTAATGTAATTAATATTATTGCATTTGTTGCACCAACTGCTAAGAATTTGTAAATTTCTGGATCTTTTAATGTAACTAACAATAAATTTTTTAATTGATTGACAATTGTTTTAAAAAACATATCTTGTCAATAGTATAATGAAATATTTTTTTTATACCATGAAAAAGTTTTTTCTAATCCTTTTTCAATTGAATTTTTGGGTGACCACTTAAGAATTTTTTTTGCTTTTGTGATTGAAGCATATCCTTTACCTCCTAATACGTCATAATCTTGAACAGGAACATTTTTGATTTGTATTTTCATTTTTGATTCTGATAATTTATTGGTAAAATTCACCATTTCTTGCACAGAGTGGGATTTCCCTAAACCAATATTGAAACTTTCTCCTTCGATATTTTTTTTCTTTGATGCTTTAACAAATGCATCAATTACATCATCGATAAAAATGAAATCTCTCGTAGATTTTGCTGAAGAAATGACCATTTTTTGATTTTTTATCATAGAGATCATCATTCCTGAAACTAATCTATTTTTATCTTCATACATTCCAAATGGAGTAAATAGTCTTAATGTGATTACTGGTAAAGCTTTTGAATTAAAAAAATAACTAGCTAAATTTGTTTGAAAGTTTTTAGACATTCCATACAATGTAAACGGATTGAAACAATCTTTTTCTGAAAACCCTCCTTTGTGGTTAAGTTGACCATATTCAAATACGCTACCTACATTAATTATTTTTTTAGGTTTGTGTTCTGTAAGTATTGAAAATAAATTATAAGAACCTATAGTATTTGTATTTAGTATTTTGGAAAATTCCATTTCATAGTTACTTACTCCATGAGATGCTAGATGGAATACTATATCTGGATTAATTTTTTTAATTATTTTTTTTAAATTGTTATAATTAGTCAGATCTGCTTTAACCACGTTTATTTTGTCTTGTATGTCTGCAATACGCCAATAATTTTTCTTATTTCTACTAATTGAATAAATTTCGTTATTTGATGAAATTATTTTTCTAATTAAGTTGGATCCAATAAATCCTGTACCTCCAGTAATGAGTATTCTTTGCATTTTTTTATTTATTTTATGTTATTATTATTCATTATTTCTAAAAACAATATTTTCAGAGTACAAGTCTTGGTTACAGACTCCCAAGTTCCAATAGTTGAGCAATCTCCCTCTGTTGAATCATCAGTAATTGCCTCTTTGACATCATCTACATTTGGAGAATAAACTCCATAGTGAACGTAAGTATCTATTGGTCCAGGTATTGAGATTAGACCATTTCCATTTATTTTCTTATCACATGAAGGAATATCATTTGTAAAACCAACAATTTTTCCCTCATCAATTATGATGTTTTTATCAAGCATTCCTTGAGGTAAAATTACATGTGAATTTGTGATCACGGTGTCATACGTCATCAGAAATTTTTCATGTCTTGCAGTCTATTATGCGTTGAGGATATCATACAAGAAAATCATGCCAGAAAACTCAGTAAACTTAACTAGTTTGAAAATTATAATTTTTTATGAAAATTTTACTTTTATTATGTATGGTTATTTTTATTGGAATACCACAAATATTTGCGGAACATAGTGGTAACCAGTCATTACCACAAGTTCTTGATGAAAATTATCTAGTGCAACAATTTGTAGCAGAGGGAATTCCAAATAATCCAACTACAATGACTTTTCTTGGAGATGATATTTTGGTATTGCAAAGATATGATGGAATAGTTAGGCTGGTAAGAGACGGGATTTTGCAACCAGGGTCTGTTTTGGATGTATCTGTTGCAAGAGATGGAGAGCGTGGAATGCTTGGAATTACATCTGATGGTTCCAAAGTTTATGTCTATTTTACAGCAGCTGACACTGATGCAGGAAAAGCAATTGAAAATAGAATTTACAGATATGACTGGAATGGAGAAAAATTAGTAAATCCAGTACTGCTCAAGACATTACCAAGTGATAATTATTATCACAATGGCGGTGCAATGACTAGCTTTGATGGTCAGATATATGCAGTGATTGGAGATAATGGGAATTATGGTAGACTGCAAAATAGAGATGCTGATTGGAAAAACGATACCAGTGTTATTCTCAGAGTAGACCCACCAGGACAATATTATGCAATGGGAATTCGAAATAGCTTTGGATTAACAGTAGATCCAGTAACTGGAAATCTATGGGATACTGAAAATGGTGATGATTCAAATGATGAGATTAATTTGGTGCCAGAAAATTTTAACAGTGGTTGGATTGAGATAATGGGCATTACAAATAATCAAACTAAAATTGATTCATTGCCAAAATATGGAGATTTTATGTATAGTAATCCAGAATTTGTATGGGAAAAACCAGTTTGTCCTACTGGAATTGCATTTAGTACATCAGAAGTATTTGCACAAACAAATAGAGTCTTTGTAGGAGATTGTATTAACGGGAATATCTATAGATTCAATCTAAATGAAGACAGAACTGGATTTATTTTTAATTCACCCAGTCTTCAAGACAATACATTAAACGCTGACGAATCAAATGAAGAAATTTTGTTTGGAGTTAACTTTGGTGCAATTACAGATGTTGAAGAAGGACCAGATGGGTTTTTGTATATTGTTTCACTATCTAATGGAAAGATATATCGAATAATTCCAAAAGATATTGCTCAGAGCCTACCTGAATTAAAAGGAGATTATCTAAGTGAATTTAATGAGATTATTGTTTATCTAGGAATAATTCTTGTTATCTCTGGAGTTACAATGTATTTTGTCATCAGAAAGAGTCGTCGAACTAAATTAAAAACTAAAGATTTTGTATAGAAATATTTTGGAACTAGTCTTGGAGTTGTAATTATTGGTGGGCAAATCATAGATTTACATTAGAAAATGAATAAAAACACATCTATGAGATGTAATAGAAGGGCCGGTGGTTTAGTGGTATAATGCCTCGTTCGCAACGAGGATGTCGGGGGTTCAATTCCCCCCCGGTCCATTAATAATTTTTCCAGAAACTATTATACATAAACAGAGATTACAAATTTCCATGAAGGTTTTTGATGGAAAAAAAGCTGCGCAAGAATACATGTCAAAACATACTCTTGCGTTTTCTACTCCAGAATTGACTCTGATGAGATTTGCTTTCTGGCTAGGAGATACGGTTCCAGATCCTCAAAACAAAGACAACACACTTCCAAGAATGCTAACATTTATGGTAGAACAAGACTTTGCACCAATTTTAATTGATGATGACAAATACGAGCCATCAGGTGCTGTCAAAAGTTCAAATGTTTATGGAAATGCATTTTCAGAAGCTAGTTCTGATGGAAAGTTTTGTTCTGAATGCGGTACCACATTATCAAAGACAGCAAAATTCTGTCCTGAATGTGGTACAACACAAGATTAGTTTTATGATTTAGTGCCACATTTTGTGCAAAACTTTGCATTTGGTCTTAGTGATGCACCACATGATGTACATCCACCAGATGGAATATTTCTTCTTGGCATTAGTGCCGGATCAGGAGAAGGTAAAGTTCCAACGTCACCAAATGCTTGTTGTGCAGATACAATACCAGGTGGACCACCCACAGGATTTTGTGCAGAACCAGATCTTGGCATTCCCATTCCACTCATCATTCCAGGTTGTCCCATTCCA
>SXGU01083431.1_pt1 | contig 14179 bp, 14 predicted proteins | sample 3174531 | NCBI WGS metagenome assembly SXGU01 (sample SAMN11356863, study PRJNA531348) | freshwater metagenome | isolation source: freshwater sample F1-140 | place: China: Fuxian Lake, Yuxi | collected 2017-12-25
ATCGTCGCCGAAGCCAGGACGCTGGCGGACGAGCTGCTGGTCGCCGATTGCGACATGGACCTGTGCCAGCACGGCAAGCAGAAGATGTTCGACTTCGCCGCCCATCGCCGGCCCGACGCCTACAGGCTGATCGTGACGCAGACGCGTGTCGTCGCGCCCGAGTAAGGCACGAGTTTCGGACCTCGCCTTGGTGCGCGTCGCTCTCGTAAGGCGACGACGCCTCGGAGGATGTCGGCCGGAGCGACGAGGGGGGAATCATCGCTCCGGCCGGGCGCCCGACAACTCCGCTGGAGCTGCAGGACTGGGCAGTATGTGGTGCCGTCCAGCATGACCGGCAACGCCAAGGCCTCTTTTTTTCTGCGTCGGGGTTGCCGAGCGCCAGATGCGGCAGCGGCGTCGAGGACTCGATCTTCAGCGGCGCCAGGTCGACCTTGTCGTCGCGGCCCTTCGCCGCCGCCCGGCGGCTGGCGCCGTTGTCGAGGGTCACCGTGATCTTGCCGGCGGCGCCTTGCCGCAGGATCAAGAAAAGTCGGGGAAGGGCACGGGGCTAGCGCGCCGATGGCCGGTTCAGAAACCTGACCAGCTTGATGTAGCCGCCGATGCCGGCGTCATCGACGCCCGCCACCTCGAGCCCGGCGGCGTCGACCAGCGTCACGAGGCGAAGGTCCGAACGGAGGGCGAGCGCCCGGGTCGCGGGCGCCGCCAGGCGGTCGATGGTGCCGAGGAGTCCTGAGTCGGCGGTGATGTGGTTGACCACCAGCACATGGCCGCCCGGAACGCAGACCCGCTTCAGCTCGCGAAAGAGCTTGCCCATGTCGGGCACCACGGCGGCGACATACATGGCAACCACCGCATCGAAGCGGGCGTCGGGGAAGCTCATGTTCTGAGCGTCCATCTCCAGCAGGCCCCGGACGTTCGGCAGCGTCGCCGCACGTTCGCGCGCGCGCGCCAGCATCTCGGGCGAGAGGTCGATGCCGGTGACCTCGAGATCGCGGCGGTAGAGCGGAAGCGAGAGGCCGGTGCCGACGCCGACCTCGAGCACGGACTTCACGCCGGTCGCGTTCACCGTCTCGACCGCCAGCCGCCGTCCGCGATCCAGCAGCGGGCCGAAGACGGCGTCATAGACCCTGGCGCCCTTGCCGTAGAGGCGCCGGATCAGGTCGAGGTCCATGCGACGGCCGGCCGGACGGCGGTCAGGCGTTGCGATGGGCCGCGTCGGCCGGCGCGGTATTGCGGAAATGGATCAGCCGCCAATAGCCGCCGAGATTGACCCGGCGGACCTGGACGACCTGCAGCCTGGCGCCGTCGGCGAGATGCATCAGGCGGACGTCCGGGCGGAAGCCGATGACCTCGGCAAAGGGCCGCGCCGACTTCTCGATCAGCCGCATGACGCCGCCGGACGAGGCGAAGTGATTCACCACCAGGATGTCGCCGCCGGGCACGCAGACCCGTTTCATCTCGGCGATCAGCTTCATCGGGTCGGGCACCACGGACGCGACATGCATCGCCACCACGGCATCGAAGCTGCGGTCGGCGAAGGCCATCCGCATGGCGTCCATCTCGAGCAGGCCGCCGACGTTCCTGAGCCCCTTGCGCTCGACGCGCGCCTTGGCCCGCTTCAGCATCTCCGGCGAGGCGTCGATGCCGACGACCCAGGCGTCCTTGCGGTAGAGCGGCAGCGCCAGCCCGGTGCCGACGCCGACATCGAGGATGCGCTGGCTGGCGCGCTTGTTCGCAAGCGCGACCGCGTCCTTGCGCCCGGAATGGAAGATGGCGCCTTCAAGCACGTCGTAGAGCGGCGAGAGGCGGCGATAGCTGGCGCGGATGGTCGGAAGGCTGTCCATTGAGTCGAGCGGTCGGTCGGCGAGGGAAGGGTCACGGACGGGCCGGCACGGCTCTGTCGAGCCCGGAGCCAATGTCATCACAGATTCGGGACCTTAGGAAGCGCGAAACGGTTTTCAGCGGGATATAGTCTAGAGATGATGGATGCGGTTCGCGAGCTCTACTCGGATAAACCGGCGGGATACTTCGCGAATGCACGGGATATGGAAGTGGGTCCCCTGCTTACGGGCGCCGTCGAGCGCGCGCTGGAGCTGGGATGCGGCGAAGGCGCGACTCTTGCTCGCCTGAAGGAGCAGGGGCTCGTCCGCTGGGCGGCGGGGGTCGAGATCGCCCCCGAGGCCGCCGCGCGGGCCCGGGCCCATCTCGATCGCGTCATCGCCGGCAACATCGAGTCGCTGCCCGACTCGGATCTGCCCGACGAGCTCGACCTCGTGCTCTGCCTCGACGTGCTCGAGCACCTGATCGACCCCTGGGCGGTGGTCCGCCGGCTCAAGGCGCGGCTTCGCACGGGCGGGGCGATCATCGCCTGTGTTCCCAACATCCGGCACCTGGGGACGCTGGGCCCGCTACTCTTGAACGGACGTTTCGACTACACCGCCTCGGGCACGCTGGACCGGGGCCATCTGCGCTTCTTCACCCGCGCCTCGGCCACGGCCCTCTTCGAGCAGGCGGGGCTCGCGGTCACCCGCATCGAGGCGCCGGTCCTCGGCAGGTCGGCGCTGCTGGACACGCTCACCCTCGGCTTCGCCCGCGACCTCTGCGCCTATCGCTTCCTGATCCGGGCGGAGAGCCGGTGACCCGCGCGACGATCGTTCAAAACCCTCTCCTTGGGGAGACCTCTGCGAAAGGCACGCGGCGACCGGTCGTCAACGGCATCACGCTTCGACAAGCTCAGCTTGAGGGCCTAACTCGATATCTCGGTAGCCTCACCCTGAGCCTGCCGAAGGGGGAGGCGGTCCATGGACCGCTTTCGCAGAGGTCTCTTGGGGGAGAGGGTTTGACGACGCTTGGTCCGGGTCTCGAGAACGCCCCGCCATGATCCTCGGCGCGCTTCTCGGGACGGCGGCGACCCAGGCGGCGAATCTGGCGACCGCCATGATCGCGGCCCGGGCGCTTCTGCCCGAAGGACGGGGCGACCTGGCGCTGATCGTGCTGTGGCCGATGCTGGCGGCGCAGATCGCGTCGCTCTCGCTCAGCGAGGCGATGCTGGTGCTGACCGCCTCGGGGCGGGGCGAGGCAAGGCGCCTGTTCGCGACCGGGCTCTGGCTGACCCTGGCGCTCGCCGCCCTGGCCGCCGCCGTCGCCGCGTTCTGGCTGTCGCCGGCGGCGCTCGCCGCCCGTCCGGAAGAGGTCCAGGCGGCAGGCCGGCTCTGCCTCTGGCTGGTGCCGGCGACGCTCCTTTCCACGCTGGTCCTCGATGCGCTCCGCGGCCGGCTGGATCATGTCGGCTGGGCGATGCTGCGCAGCGTGCAGGCGCTGGCATATCTCGCCGGCGCCATGATCGCCTGGCGCTCCGGCGCCGGGCTCATCGGCTTCGCGCTCGCCTTCGTCGCCTCGCATGGCCTCGCGTTGCTGGCATCCGCCGGCCGCCTCGCCCTCCAGGGCGGCGTCGCGGTCGCGCCGGATGCCGGGACGGCGCGCCCGCTGCTCGGGCTCGGGCTTCGCCTGCATGCGGGATTCGTCGTCCAGGTGCTGGGCGGCCGGGTCGACCAGATCGCCATCGCGCTTCTGCTCGATCCGGCCCAGCTCGGCCTCTACGCGGCGGCGATGACGCTGATCTTAGGATTGCTGCAGCTCACCGCCTCGATCTCCCAGGCGGCCTTCCCCCGGGTCCTCGCGCTCGCCGGGCGGGCGGAGCGGGCGCGGGCGATCCGGCGCACGCTGGTCGTGGTCCTCATCGGCATCGCGCTCGCCGCCGCCGTCCTGTTCGCGCTGGCGGACATCGTCGTCCGCCTGCTGTTCGGCGCCGAGTTCGCCCCGGCCACCGATCTCGTCCGCATCCTGCTCCTCGGCATCCTGCCGCATGCGAGCCGCGAGGTGTTCATGCTGGCCCTCAAGGCGGACGGACGGCCGCTCGCCGTCGGCCAGGCGGAGGTGCTGAGCCTCGGATTCTTCGTCGTCGCGCTGGCCGTCCTGGTGCCGCGGCTCGGCGCGCCGGGCACGGCCGCCGCCTATGCCGCGACCCAATGGCTGGTGGCGCTGGTGATGGCCTGGCAGAGCCGCGGCCTCTTCCGGGCTTAAACCTCGACGACGGAACCCGGCCTCCCTATGTTCCCCCTCAAATGGCCTCGACGCCCCGCCTCGACATCGTCATCGTCAACTGGAACTCCGGGCCTCAGCTCAGGCGATGCCTGGAATCGATCGCCACCGTCGACCGCACCGGATTCGAGCTTGCCCGCGTCGTCGTCGTCGACAACGGCTCGATCGACGAATCGCTCGTCGGCATCCGCGACATCGATCTGCCGCTGACGGCGATCGAGCTCGGCCTCAACGCCGGCTTCGCCGCGGCCTGCAACGCCGGCGCCAAGGTCTCCACCGCCGACCATATTCTCTTCCTTAACCCCGATGCCGCGCTCTACCGGGACTCGCTGTCGCGGCCGCTCGCCTTCCTTTCGGCGCCGGAGAACGCCGACATCGGCATCCTCGGCGTCCAGCTCATCGACGATCGGGACGAGGTCGCGCGCACCTGCGCCAATTTCCTCAGGCCCCGGCACATCATCGCGCTCACGACCGGGCTCAACCACTTGCTGCCGAGCCTCTTCCCGCAGCATTTCATGGTCGAGTTCGATCATCGCTCGAGCCGCGTCGTCGACCAGGTGATGGGGGCCTTCTTCCTGATGCGGCGCCACGTCCTGGAGGCGCTCGGAGGGTGGGACGAGCGCTTCTTCATCTATCTCGAGGACGTCGACCTCGCCTATCGCGCCCATCTGAACGGCTGGAAGTCCTATTTCTTCGCCGAGGTCCGCGCCTTCCACCGTGGCGGCGGCGTCTCGCGCCAGGTCAAGGCGGTGCGGCTGTTCTACAGCCTCAGGAGCCGCATCCTCTACGCCTTCAAGCATTTCCATCCGGGGGTCGCGCTGCTGGTCCTCCTCGGCACGCTCGCCGTCGAGCCGGTGACCCGCATCGTCTATGCCGCGCTCGGCAACTCGCCGACGTCCGGCCCCGAGACGGTGAAGGCCTACTGGCTGCTGCTTCGCGACCTTCCCTCCGTCCTTTCCCTCGCCTGGACGCTACGACACCATGCGGATACTGCTGCTCGCGCGCTACGGCCGGCTGGGCGCTAGCAGCCGCGTCCGGTTCGAGCAATTCCTGCCGCATCTCAAGGCGGCGGGACACGAGGTCGTGTCCGAACCGCTGTTCGACGACGACTACCTGACCTCGCTCTACGACGAGGGCCGGCGCAAGACCACCGCGGTGCTGGCGGCCTACGTCAACCGCCTCGCCGTCATCCGCACGCGCGGGCACTACGACCTGGTGTGGATGGAGAAGGAGGCGCTGCCCTGGATGCCGGCCTCGTTCGAGACCTGGATCCTGCGCGGCGGCCCGCCCCTGGTGGTCGACTACGACGATGCCGTCTTCCACCGCTACGACCAGCACCCGAGCCCGCTGATCCGCGGCCTCTTGTCGAACAAGATCGACCGCGTGATGGAGGCGGCGGCCGTGGTCGTCGCCGGCAACGACTACCTCGCCGACCGCGCCCGCGAGGCCGGGGCCCGGCGCGTCGTCGTGGTGCCGACCGTGGTCGATCTCGACCGCTACCGGGCGCCGCCGCCGGCCAATGACGGGCCGCCGGTGATCGGCTGGATCGGCACGCCCTTGACCGGCGGCTACCTGGAGCAGGTGCGCCCCGCCCTCTCCTCCTTCGCCGAGACCGGCGCGGCGAAGCTGCTCCTGATCGGCGGCGGCGACCAGGTGCTTCCCGGCGTGACCGCCGAGCGTGTTGCCTGGCACGAGACCACCGAGGCCGCCGACATCGCCCGCCTCGACATCGGCATCATGCCGATCCCCGACGAGCCGTTCGAGCGCGGCAAGTGCGGCTACAAGCTGATCCAGTACATGGCCCAGGCGCGCCCTGTGGTGGCCTCGCCGGTCGGCGTCAACGTCACGCTGGCGAAGGACGCGGGCGCGGGGTTCCTCGCCGACACCCCGCAGGAGTGGTGGGACGCGCTGCTCAAGCTGATCTCGGACGGCGATCTGCGGAAGCGCCTCGGCGCCGCCGGCCGCAAGGCGGTCGAGCAGAGATACTGCACGCAGGTGATCGCGCCGGAGCTGCTTCGTCTGTTCCGCGAGGTCGCGGCTCAGGCGGAGAGCGCGCGGCGGTAGAGCGCCAGCGTCGCCGCCGCGACCGCGGTGTCGGCATGCTGGGATTCGACCGTCGCCCGCGCGGCCCGGCCGAGGCGGCGGCGGAGCGCGGCATCCGTCGCCAGGGCCTCGAGCGCATCGGCCAGGGCAACCGGGTTTCGCGGCGGCACCACCAGCCCGTCGACGCCGTCGCTCACCAGCTCGCGGCAGCCGGGCACGTCGGTGGTCACCAGCGGCCGGGCTGAGGCGCCGGCTTCCAGCAGGCTCTTCGGAATCCCCTCGCCGCCGCGGGACGGCTGCACCGCAATATGCGCCTCGGCCCACACCGCCGGGATGTCGCTCCGCTGGCCCCACCATTCGACGAGGCCGTCCTCGACCCATGACTCGATCTCTTCGCGGGAGATCGCCGTCGGATTGTCGGGATCGGGCGAGCCGACGAGAGCGATGCGGATCGCGGTGCCGCGCGCCTTCAGGATCCGCGCCGCCGCGACCAGGTCCCTCACCCCTTTCAAACCGACCAGCCGCGCCACCATCGCCGCCACCGGCACGCCCGGCGCCTCCTGAGTCGGCGTGAAGCGTCCGATGTCGACGCCCGATCCCCGGATCAGCACGCGGCGCTCATCGGTGCCGATGCCGGCCGCACGCAGGGTCGCGAGGTCGTCGGCGTTCTGCACCAGCGTCCAGGTGCGCCTGCCCGCCGAGAGGAGGCGGAGCGCGGCGCTCACCGGGCCGCGCAGCCAGAGGCTGGCGCCCGGCGCCTCGCTGTAGAGGAGGCCGAGACCCGTCAGCGCGTTCACCACCACCGGCACGCGCGCGAGACGGGCGGCGATCGAACCGAAGACCACCGGCTTCAGCGACAGGTGATGGACGAGGTCCGGCCGCTCGCGCCGGTAGACGCCGACCAGGTCGAGGATCGCCATCGCGTCGGCGAGCGGATTGCGAAGCCCGCGCCGAAGCCGGATCGGCACCAGGCGAAAGCCCTCGGCCTCGATCGCCTGGCCATGCGCGGCGACCCGCGTCGCCACCACCACGCGATAGCCGGCATCGCGCGCGGCGCGGGCCAGCGTCATCCGGTGCGAGACGAAGAAGAAGTCCTCGGCGGCGAGGAAGAGGAGGGTTTTGCTCACGTTTTCGCCCGAATACGACCACGGTCGCTCGCTTTGTGCGGTCCGCTTCCGCTAAGGCTGTCGTGCGCAAGAGCGCACTTGCGCCTTAGCTCCGCATCCCGCGCTCGCGTTCCGACCGACTTCCCCGCGCGGCAAAACGCGGCAGTTCGATCGCGGGAGGTGCGCTGGCACACCGTAGCGATCGTAACGGGAGCGTTTTGCCACCAAGCGCGGGGGCCGTGGTCTTCCTCCATCAACCCCACCGCTTCGCCCACGCCTGCACCATCAAAACGCACCACAGCCGATGCTGGTGATTGCGCGTGCCGGCGAGATGCTCGGCCCAGGCGGCGCGGATCGGCTCGGCTTTCAGCGCCGGGTGCAGCGCGCTCGCCGCCAGCAGCGACTCCGCCCAGTCACGAAGCGGGCCGCGCAGCCATTCGGCCAGCGGCAGGGCGAATCCCGTCTTCGGCCGGTCGATCAGGCTGCGCGGCACGTAGCGGTCGAGCACGCGGCGGAGCGCCCATTTGCCGGTACCGCCGCGTACGCGCATCGCCTTCGGCAGCGACCACACCAGCTCGACGACACGGTGATCCAAGAGCGGCGCGCGCGCCTCTAGGCCGACCGCCATACTGGCACGGTCGACCTTGGTCAGGATGTCGTCGGGCAGGTAGTCGATCCCGTCGCGAAGCTGCATGCGCTCCAGTGCATCGGCCAGCGCCGCCCCCGGCGGCGCCGGCGGCGGATAGGGTGTTACGACCGGCGGCTCCTGCCAATGGGTCAGCAGACGCTCATGCACGGCGTCCGCGTTCTCGGCATCGAGGAAGCTCGAGAGCTTCTGCATCTTGTCCGCCATCTCGCGCGGCCTGACCGAGGCCGGCAGGACCGAAGTGCCGGCCTCCCAAACCGACGGCGGCACCGCGCCGGCGAGAGAGGCTGCGAACCCGCGGACGCTCCTCGGCAGGTCGAGCAGGGATCCCAGCCGCGCCATCGCCACATGGCGGTTGTAGCCGGCGAACACCTCGTCGCCGCCGTCGCCGGAGAGCACGACCACGACATGCTCGCGGGCGAGCCGGCTCACCATGTAAGTCGGCACCTGGGAGGAATCGGCGAAGGGCTCGTCGTAAATCTCGGCCATCGAGGGAATCAGCGTCCGCGCGTCTTCCGGCGTGGCGCGCAAGGTCAGATGATCGGTGCCGAGATGGCGCGCGACCGCCTCGGCCGCGGCCGACTCGTCGTGGCTCGCCTCGCCGAGGCCGATGGTGAAGCTCCTGATCTTCGCCGTCGACGTCGCCTGCATCAGGGCTGCGACGGCGGATGAATCGACGCCGCCGGAGAGCAGCACGCCGAGCGGCCGGTCGGCGATGGTGGTCCGCGCGACCGCGTCCCGGAGCAGCGCGTCCAGGCGCTCGACCAGTTCCTCTTCCGATGACGTGGAGCGCGGCCGCGCGGCGATCTCGGCGAGACTCCAATAGGGCTCGACCACCGCATCTCGCCCGGGCGCCAGCGTCAGCATGTGGCCGGGCGGGAGCTTGCGCACGCCCGCATAGATGGTGAGCGGCGCCGGCACATAGGCGCGGCGGAAATAATGCGAGAGCGCCTGCCCGTCGATGTCGCGCGGGCAGTCGGGGTGGGCGCGCAGCCCCTTCAGCTCCGAGCCGAAGAGGAAGAGGCCGCCGGAGTGCACATAGTGCACCGGCTTCTCGCCCATGCGGTCGCGGGCCAGCGTCAGGGTGCGGGTCTCACGGTCCCAGAGCGCGATCGCGAACATGCCGGTCAGCCGCCGCAGCGCCGCCTTGACGCCCCATTGCCCGACGGCCGCCAGCATCACCTCGGTGTCGGACCGGCTCTGGAAGCGATGGCCGAGCCCCGACAGCTCGTCCTTCAGCTCACGGTAATTATAGATCTCGCCGTTGTAGACGACGACGAAGCGGCCGTCGGCCGAGACCATCGGCTGGTGCCCGCCGGGCGAGAGATCGATGATGGCGAGCCGCCGGAACCCCAGCGCCGCGCCGGCCTCGCTATCGACCCAGTCGCCGTCGTCGTCCGGCCCGCGATGGCGGATCGCCTCCATCATCGCCCGCACGCGCGCCGTCAGCGCCTCGGAAGACGCCCCCCGCCGATCGACGATGCCGACGATGCCGCACATGCGGGCGGACCTTGGCGGGAGCGGTGGAGGGGGTCAAGAGAGGGCCGAGGGCAAATTCCGGACCGTCCGATGTTCACTTGGAAAATTCGTACGAGGCGCTAGTCTGAGCGTGGATGGTCGGCGACGGCGATGGTCGCGAACTACGGGGAGAGAAACAAACCATGATGATTCGAAAGATGGCGTTGTTGGCGGCGGTCGTGGGCGGGCTGGCGGTGTCCCCGCAGGCGGCTGAGGCGCAGATCCTGCCGGTCGCGGCGGGCGGCCTTCTCGGCGGCATCGCCGGCTCGATCTATGCGAGCGGCCTGCAGGCGACCATGGCGTCGATCGGCAGCGGCGTGACCTCGACGGTGAGCTCGGTCGTCGGCGTGGTTCCGGCCACGGCCTCGGCCGTCACCGGCGCCGTCGCGACGGCGAGCGCGCCGGTGCTCGTCGGCGTCGTCGCCGGCGGGGCGATCGCCTATCTGGTGGCGCGTCAGTCGCAGTAAGATAAAGGCGTGGCGGGCCGGCGGTTGCCGGCCCGATGCTTCACGACAGCGGGCGAAGGTCTGCCCGCGGCGATGCGGACCGGCGTGACCGAGGCGTGACGGTCGGCGACAGGTTGGAGCCGCCTGCGACGTTTTCGACGTGGACCTTTGATCCAGTCGGCAAACCGCCTATCTTTTCGCCATCCGGAGCCCGTCCGCGGCGTCCGCGCGCGGATCGCTTCCGTTCCGAAGGAGCGCGACATGGTCACCAAGGGCTTCAAGACATTGATCGCCGAGGCCAATGCGGTCATCGAGACGATCCCGGTCAAGGACGCCCTCGCCCTCGTCGACGATCCCAAGATCCTGTTCGTCGACATCCGCGAGACCGTCGAGGTGCAGAAGACCGGTACGATCAAGGGCGCGCTCCATGCGCCGCGCGGCCTGCTCGAGTTCCTCGTCGATCCCTCGAGCCCGATGCACAAGCCCGAGCTCGCGAGCGGCGAGGGGCTCATCCTGTTCTGCGCCTCGGGCGGGCGCTCGACGCTGGCGACGCGCACGCTGATGGACATGGGCCTCAAGCAGGTGGCGCACATCGCCGGCGGGTTCTCGGCCTGGACGGCGGCCGGCGGGCCGACCGAGTAGCGCCGGCGCTTCAGGCGGCGGCGAGGAAGGCGCTCAACACCGGGGTGACCAGGTCCGGCCGGGTGAGCGGCGCCATGTGCCCGCCTTCGCCGACCTCGCGGAACGCCCAGCGCGGGAAGGCGTGGCGCAGCACTTCGACGGTATCGTGCGTGACCAGGCGCCCTGTCGCACAGCGCATCAGCAGCGTCCGCGCCGTCGCCGGGGCGAACAGGTCGGCGGTGTGCGGCTCGTCGAGCGAGTCCCACTCATAGACGTTCGCTCGATCTGCGAGGCGATGATCCGCCGGCGCTCCTCGGGCGTCGCCTGCCAGGCTCCGTCGCCATTGAAGAAGTCGATGAAGCGTGCGGCCAGCGCCTCCCAGGCGCGCTCGCCGCCGTGCCGCTTGACGTCGTCGTGGAGCGCCTGCGCCTCGGCCGCCGCCTCGATGCGGCCATGCGCCTTGAGCAGGAACGGCACCATCGGCTCGAACACGGCGAGATGCGAGACCCGCTCGCCCAGCACCGAGGCAGCGCGGAGCGCGACCCCGCCGCCCCAGGAATGGCTGATGACGCGCAACGGCCCGTCGAGCCCGTCGGCGACCGCCAGCAGCACCTCCGCCGCATCGCGGAGCGTCTGCGTGCCGTCGACCGTCCACGGCGTCGTCCCGCCATAGCCGAACAGGTTGGGCGCCAGCACGCGGTAGCGCGGCTTCAGCTGCTCGATCAGCCGCTTCCATTGCCGGTTGCCGCTGACCGAGCTGTGCGCCAGCAGAACCGGTGGCCCGCTGCCCTCGTCGGTGAGATCGACGGTGAGAACGTTGCGTTCGATCACCGGCATGGCGCGAAGTCTGCGTCGTCTTGCACCGCCGAGGCAAGACGAAGCCTATCCGTGCACGCCGCGGCTGTCACCCCGCAATTTCGCGCGCCAGCCCCGCCCAGGCATCTCCGTATCACAATCGCTCAAAAATGGCGATGTTGGGCGTGGCATCGTTTTTCCCCGCGCCGTTCAACAGCGTATAGCCGGACGCGATGAAGCGCGCGCCGTTGGGATGACAGCGTCGAACTGCCAGGTAGTCGCCCCATTTCTGGTCGTTTGGCCCGCGTTGGCCTGCAAAAGTCATCTTGTAGACCGAAGGAGTGGTGAGGATGCCGACGACATGCGAGGGAAATCGGCCGGGTCCGCCGATCGAATAGGAAATGCCGACCTCATTCTGTCCGTTGGTGCCGAGCGCTGCACAGGCAATCGCATCGACCGGATCCCAGATATTGATGCTATCGGCGAGCTTCTTCGTCGCAATGTCGACGCAGGCGATCTGGACATAGGGGTTTGGTCTCGCGTTGACGCCGCCCGCTCCAGCGGTCCAGGCGAAGTACAGTTGCTGGCCGGCCTGCGTCCCGCCAGTCATGCGACGATCGACCCGCTCAAGCCACTTCTTCTTGTCTGGCGTCATCGACGCGTAAGGCTGAGCAGAATTAAACGTCGGGACGTCCACCGTGAACGACGTCGCGCTCGGCGATGCGTCCGGCCAAGCGAAGACCTGGATGCGGCTGTTCGAGACGTGCGAGGCCCAATAGACCGTTCCCTCGGGATGCTGCGCCACCCGGAAATTGAATAGCTTCTGCGACACGACCTTCTCGGCGGAAATAGCCCCGTTCTTGATGCTCGCGAGCGATACCCGTGCGATCGCCGTGCCCGTCCACTCTTGGCCCCGGAACGCATTGGTCGTCATGTAGAGAAAAGTCTTGCTCACCGCCAAGTCCGGATAGTCGAGCCACGCGCCCTTGAACCCCAAAGCCTTCGACGAAATATCGAAGAATCTCCAGTTGCCGGCGGCGACGTCCGCGGTGGACGCATAAGCGATGCGCTGAACGTTCTCCCCTATGTCATCCTCAGAATACTGGAGCAGCCAAAAAAACAGATCAGCTTCACCGCTGTATATTGCGACCTGATCACAGCAGAAGCCGGATTTTTCGGAACTCGGGAACGAGCTGTAGGGGTCGACGTAGGCGTAGTTCTTGCCGCCATCCGTCGACAGGCATGCGAACCAATTCCCTGTGGCGAAGATGATGTCGCCGTTCTGCGCGACCGACGGCTCGCAGACGTGACTCGCCGTATCGGCGGTTCCGACATCGCCGATCTGGGCGTTGTAGTGGAGAGTGAGTTGCGGAGCCGCCGCCAACGGCGAGGCCAGCGCCATGGCGCCCCTCGCCCCGCCCACGCCGGAAAGGGCCAAGGGACGCGTCGGCTCGGCATCGCCGACAAGCTCGCCGACTGCCAGCTTCGGGATGATCTTGCGGCGATGGATCCGCTTACTGCGGTTAATGAAGCGCTTGGCTTCGGGCAGATAGGTCAGCGCGTGCCGATCGGCATTGCGCGTGATTCGGAGAGCGCTGGCTTTGATCCTTCCGGAGCCCTTCGCCGAAGCCACTGGCACTGCCGTTGTCACATTACCCCCCCCCCGCTATTGCGTGTCAGGTCTCCGACGCTTCGTCGATGGATACCGGCCTTGAGGGGCGAGGATCGGGAATGTCTTCGCCCTGCGGCAATCGCGGCGGCGGCCGTCGTGCATGTATTTTTTGCGGTCGCGCCGACGCGAGTGGCGCTTTCTTGCTCTTCACGCGCTCTTGGCCAACCTTGGTGATGACCAAGGGCGACGAGCGGACTTGCTTGTCATTCGGGTCGGTCATGGCATGCGCCACGTGAGGTCGAAAATTTATCATCTACTTCGGTTCCCAACGCATCAAGGGGTTTCTTGGCGCGACGCCGATCGAAGCTGCGCGAACGAACGAGACCTACGAGTGTCGATTTGCCGCGCCGATGCCCTATCCGTGCACGCCGCGACTGTCCTCCGGTGCCTCGGCGCGCTCGGCCATCCCGTAGTCGCGGATGACACCGGCGATCCTCAAGCGATAGTCGCGGAAGATCCCGCCCCTTCCCGCCGCCTGCGCCGTCCGATGCGCTTCGATGTTGCGCCAGGCCTTCACCGCGTCCTCGTCCCGCCAGAAGGAGAGCGAGAGCAGCTTGCCGGGCTCCGACAGGCTCTCGAAGCGCTCGACCGAGAGGAATCCGTCGATACCCGCCAGCAGCGGGCGGAGCCCGGCGGCGATGTCGAGATACTCCTGGCGGCGGCCCTCGGCCGGCCACACCTCGAAGATGACGGCGATCATCGCTCCTCCGGCCTCGGGACTCTCAGGCTTCCCTCAGGAACTCACTGTGACAGAAGCCGTCGGCGGCGCCATCGCCATCGAGGTCGACCAGCGCCCAGTCGCCGTTCCGCGAGAGCACGCGGAGCGTCGTGCCGAACGGCACGACCGAGCGGACGTCGAACTGGGTCGAGGGGCCGGCGCGAAGGCGGAGCCCGTCGCGGGCGATGACGCGGAAGCGGTCGGCGCCCGCAGGGATCTCGGGCGGCGCCGCCGGCCCGAGCGAAGCCGGATCGAGGAGGAAGGCGCCGAAGTCCGGCAGCGCTGGGTTGGTCTCGTCGGTGTCGCACTCGATCCCGCAGACTTGCGTCGGCATGTTCTGCTTCAGGTGCCATTTCCCGCCGGCGAGGTATTTCTGGTACCCGGCCCATCCGGTCGATTGCGCCAGCCAGGTCAGGTCGGCATGGCCGCCGTCGCCGACCAGCCGGCAGGTGAGCCCCGATCCGTAGACGCCGATGCGATAACCGGGCGCGCCGCCGCCCGCCGCGGCCAGCG
>SXGU01177875.1_pt1 | contig 14178 bp, 13 predicted proteins | sample 3174531 | NCBI WGS metagenome assembly SXGU01 (sample SAMN11356863, study PRJNA531348) | freshwater metagenome | isolation source: freshwater sample F1-140 | place: China: Fuxian Lake, Yuxi | collected 2017-12-25
CACCAGGGGTGAGTGCGCCGGCGCTCCAACCGACCCCTGCCGAAGTTTGCATGAGGTGAAGTGTGCCCCGCCGTGGAAGGTGCGCGAGCCCGTCGCGGAAGATCATTTCTTGACACCGAGCCGACCGCCCAGTTCGCGCCGCTCGTGCTCGTAGAACATCTTGGCGATGTCGCTTCCGAGTTGCTGCGCGAGTTTGTCCTCAATCTCACGGCGCCCAGCACTCGTGGTCAGCAGTGATGGATCGATGTCTCGGATGAAACTCTGCACTGCTTCAGATCCCGCGTGCGGCCAAAGCCGGGTGCCGCTCGTGATGTCGATGACCTTGATGAGGGCCATTGCCTCTGGTCCCCCCTGCTCTGATCCTCCCGAGAGCACAAACTGGTCGACTTCGATGAAGACGACCTGGTCGGCGCCGAGCGCCTCGCCGATGCGCTGAATCGAAACCGGCTGCTTGGCGGAGTCGCTTCGACGGGCGTACGCGACCGAATCGCGGGTCGAAATCGCCTCGGGAATCACATCATTCTCGAGCAACTCAGTCGCGACTGTTTCGCCGATCTCCACGCGAAGTGCCACGCGCGACATTCGATTCGATCGATCGTCGACAATCATCGCAGTTCGCTTCGCTGGCAACTCGTAGGCCGCCGGCGCTTTGGGACCCCCTTGCAGGATGTATGAAGTCGGCAGCAGGATGTTGCACGAGCTCATGAGTCCCAGTGCGACAACACCCACGATTGCACACAGGAGTGAACTCGCTGACCTCGCGCTCATTTGCGTCGAATGCCCCGGTCTGGGTACTTCGCCTCGATGTGGTCGTAGAACAGGTACGAGACCTGATCGACGAATGTCTTTTGCAGTCCAATCTCGATCTCGCGCGGACCAGCTTGCGCCTTCCCGATTCCTTCCATGTCTGGGAACTTCGAAATGATCTGAAACTCTTCGGCATACGAATCTGGATCAATTCCATCGCGCTCGACGATGCCGATGTTCGCCCCAGCGACGCCATCCCACATGAAACTGTTGCCCTCTGGGTTGAGTCGATACTCGTACACATCGACCACAACCACGCGATCGACATCGAGTTCACTCGTCAAGTCAGCAAGCGGGGTCGTTGGCCATCCTGGATTCTGATGCATCCATGAGACAGAGAACCGCGGGTCAAGCACGCGCGCTCCGCCGACATTCTTCTGAATCCCGTTGGCGACATTTCCCACGATGTTGGGAAGTGCCGTCGGAAACTCGTATGCCGTTCGCATGTCGGTGTGCGCGAGCACCGCGACGGACTTGTTTTCAAGCCCGTGGTACTTCGCGAGCACTTCAATCTCTTTGCCCTTCTCGATGTTCGCGCCGATGGCAGAGCCAAGTCCAAAGAGCACGCATCCATGCTGCGGCGCAAGTGCAGCGGCGGACAATGCGGCGATGATCCATGACCACTTCATGAAAAGCCTCCTCGACTCTCGACAATCTTGTACCCCCACGAGAGAAGGAGTGTCGCACCCACGAGCCACCATCCGACTCCCGAGACAGACTTGAAGAGCGCAGCGACGAGTTGCGATCCCGTCACCGTTGCGTACCCAGCGACGACAACAAACGCAGCAGTCGCAATCGCGAGCAGGCATCCAAAGGGTTGCGCGAGAAATGAATCAATCAGTCGCCCATCCGCCGCAAGCGCGAAGGCGGTCGTCATGCCGCAACTCGGACATGGAAGCCCTAGCGTCGTTGGCCATGTACATGCTGGGATCCCAAGCTGCGTATGCGTTCCCATTCCCCCCGCTGCTGGCGTGAGCCACGCCGCGACTGCGAGCAGCGCGAGCGCGCTGAACGCGAAGAGTCCCATGCGAAATCGTCCGCCGCGAGAGAGCGCGCTTGCGTGCGCGGCGGCTGCGATCGATGGGTGCGACTGAGCAAGCATGAGGGGTGAGATACTAGCACCGTGTCCTACGAATTCACCCTGTTAGCCTGCAGTCATGGAGCCTCAATGGGTCGATGGACATCTCGATCTCGCGTACATCGCAATGAGGAGTGGCGATATTCGCACAGATTCGATGGATCCTTCGCAGCGGTGTGTGAGCCTCCCTGCGCTTGCCCGCGCACAGGCGCGCCTTGTGGTCGCGACAATCTTCGTTGAACGCGGCGAATCAGCAGCACACGAGCCATGGGGCTACCGCGACGAACTCGACTGGCAGGGGGCGAACCGATCTGCGGAATTGCAGATGGAGTATTACGAGACGCTTGAGCGCGAGGGGCTCATTCGGATCGTTCGAACCTGCAAAGAGTTGCGCGATGCCCCCTCGTGTGGAGCGCTCCCCGTGATCATCTTGATGGAAGGTGCCGATCCGATTCGCGATGCACGCGATTTGGCGCGCTGGCATGCGCGCGGGGTGCGCATGGTCGGACTGACCTGGGCGCTCGGATCAAGATTCGCCGGCGGAAATCAGACTCGGGGAGGACTCACGAGCGAAGGGCGTGAACTGGTGGCGGCCCTTGATGAATTGCACATGCTGCACGATGCGAGCCATCTCAATGATGCGTCGTTCGCCGATCTCGCTGGGGCAACATCTCAGATGATCGTGGCGTCACACTCGAACGCCCGTGCGCTGCTGGGCGCGAATGAGCGGCACATCACCGACGATCAAGCGCGAGAAATCGCGAGGCGCGGCGGCGTGATCGGGCTCAATCTCTACGGCCGCTTTCTCGCAGTCGATCGACCGGCGCTGCTCGACGACGCCATCAATCATGTGGTGCACCTCACCGCCCTCGCACAATCGCACGCGCTGTGCGCGCTCGGGTCGGATCTCGATGGAGGGTTTCTTCCAGCGGGAGTGCCAGAGGGGGTACGCGCTCCTGAGCAGTACGGCGCGATCACCCGCGCACTGGCCGATCGCGGATGGAACGCAGACGCATGCGAGCAGTTTGCAAGTCGAAACTGGATGCGCGTTTTCGAGCGAGTCCTGAGCGCGCATTGATTCGGCGGCAATCGCGCGAACTCGGTCGTTCTTGGGAACAAACCGCGACTCCAACGCTCCGTTTCTTCCCCAGAACGCGCTGCAGTCACCGCGCTGGCGGCGAGACGCCGATGCCCGAGCCGTCGGTTGGTTTGGCATCATCGTGATCGGGCGTCGGTGCGGGGACCCGAAACACAGAGACCTTCCCCGTGAGTCCGCCGACGGGAATGCAGGCCAGGCGCTGCCCCCGGCTGGATCGATCGGTCATTACGGTTCGCAGCGCTTCGCCGTCGATCGAAAGTTCCGCATCACCCACCGGCAACTGACTCACGATCAGCAGGGCAGGCCCAATGGTTTCCCAATCCCCTGAGGGCAGTTGTTTCGGATCCTCTGGCAGTGTGGGATCGACCCGAGTCATCGAATCTGAAAACGCGATCCATGGCCGGCTGGGCTCGATCAAGTGCACCGGCGCGCCGCCAACCGCCCTCAGCATCCCCACCCGCGTCGCGAATTCGCTGAAGTGTAGGAACTCGTATGCGATGTCCTCGGATACCTCGCGGGAATTGGACACCGCTCGCGTGCGCAACCGCAATTCCCAACAGCCGGCGTTCGTCCCGGACCGATAGGCCTCCGTGCACTCAACGATCTCGACGTTCGCCTTACACTGCTTCGCTGGGTCGGACCAGTCGGGCGTTGGTTGGGGTTGCGAGAATGGCGCGGGGTGGGGCGAGTCGTCTGCGGTGTGGCATGCTGTGAGCCCGATGCTGGACAGGACACACGCCACGATGATCGTCGCAGCGACTGAGCGGACGATGCGCGAAGTCGTTGTCACGGGTTGCCTCCATGAGCGCACCGGCTCCAGCCATGGTTCAGTCTCATCGAATTGTCTCCACCAGAAGATCCCCGATCATCACAGCGCGACCCACGCGGCCGCAGCGTGCACAGCCAATATACGACTACGAACTCATCCATACATACGGCCACGGCCGACCAATTGTGACGGCGAATCAATCGATTTTCTCCGATGAGCCGTCCACGAGAGCCGAATCGCGACTTCGCCACCATCAACGACAATCCGTCCGCAGTCACCGCGCCGGCGGCGAGAGTCCGATGCCCGAGCCGTCGGTTGGTTTGGCATTGCGCTGATCTGTACTCACTGCTGGTATCACGAGGGTAGTTGGTGGACATTCCATCGTGACCGATTCCAAGCACAACGAACGCGCGAAGTACGCCGCGAGCGACGGACCATTGAGCGCAATGGTGACGCTGCCTTCTGGTTGTTCGCTACAAACCAACCACACCTCAGTTGGAACTCGCCACTCCCAGAGATACTCTCGACTTGCCCGCGCACAGGGGTCTTCGAGTTCACGGTCCGTCATCGTGTCGTCATTGGTAGCGGGTCCGCTCGGTGATGGCCACTCAGGCGCGAGCGGAACGCGGGTGCCATCCGCGCGCGTGAGTGTCGCGAGGTCTGATCGGCTTCGCGCTCCTTCGTAGCTGAGGCGCTCAGCTACGGTGCAGACGAGATCAGCCGACCGCCCTCTGACCTCGGCGCTGACAGCGAGCACCCAGCACCCCGGGCGGAGATCGGAGCGCGTGATGCGAGCGCAGCCGGTGAGAAAGACCTCGCAGTGATCGCGCGCGCCGTGGATCCCGGGCTGCGGCCCAAGTGCCCGTGGTGAAGAGCGTGGGGCGCAGCTGGCCGCGAACAGGGCGCATACGACTACCGGTGTCAGTTGAAGGACGCGTTGATTCTGGTTACGGCGCATGGGGATCTCCGGCGCTGCACCACCCTGTGGTAGTTCCGACGCACTCCGGCAGCAGAAGTCCACCATTGCAGCATCGCTCTCCCACGATCTGGTAGCAGCAGTTTGTGCATGCTCCGAGGTCCTGTTGCCATCGCGAACTCGCACTGCGGCACGCCATCTCGCAACACCCTAGGAGCGATGGCTCGTCGCAGTGTTGCGCGAGCGCATACGCCTCGAGTTCACGGCAGATCGCACCGCGTGGATCGGATCGCATGCGCCAATACTCATCACACGGCATCCCGCGAAACAGCCCGGCTTGACACGCTTGCGACACATGCACCAACTCGTGGGCGAGGGTCCTGCACGGATCGGTCGAGCGGTCACACAGGATGATGTTGACCCCCCTTCCACCCGCTTCATCGCAGTACGGGGTTGTAAAACCGTTTCCGCGCGCTTGATCGGGATCGGTGCACGGTGAGCAGTAGATGCGTCCAATGACGGTGTTGGGTGTGCCTCCAGGCCAGCATCTGGACATCACGACCTGCGCAGCGGCGATCACGCGTGGGTCGCTCAAGCACGCAGCGATCTTGTCGCCGCAGTCGTTCTGGAGTGGATGAATGATCTGCGATGGATCGATCGGTCCAGTGTGCGCGATCCCCGTCATGATCTCTGCAGCGAGCGTGCTCGTGGCGATGACTTCGACGCAGATCGACTCGCCCAGGGCCGAGACTTCGAAGGTGCCTTGTGCACAGGTGCCCAGGTCGATCGCGACGGGACTGTAGAGCTTCGTTCCGAGTGACTGAAGCACCACGCCGACATCGGCGCCATCGACGGCACCGTCGAGTGTGACATCGCCGTCTGAGGCGCCATTGGGACTCGTCGCGCCAAGACCCTCGACGACCGTCATCATGTCGCGTGCATCGACGGCGACATCGCGGTCTGTGTCCCCTTCAGCGACCTCGAGACCTGCCGACACTTGATTGCGCCTTCCGATGCCGACGAGCGCTCCCGTGATGCTCTGAAACACGAACGACTGCGAGTGCACTCTCCCGTCGGCGTCGGTCACCTGCGCGGCGACGCGCAGGTCCGGGACCTCGTCGCCGTCGAGGTCGTGGATCCCAGCGACATCACTTGCGAATCCGATTGTTGCGAATCCCCTGGGCGGCTCCATGACAAACGCGAGCCGTGTGGAGGGCACGACGGGATTCGCGACATCGGCAAACGGGCCATCGATGAGATACGCACGCTGCTCTCCGGGCGCGCCGACGAGAAGATCCGCAAGTCCGTCACCGTTGATGTCGCCGACATCAGCCGCAGATGCGCCGAACTGCGCACCCGCATCCCCGGTGAAGCGCACGATCAGTCCACCAGTCGCTCCATCGAAGACATCAACCATCCCCGCGCCACCTTCCACTGACGGATCGCACGCCACACGCTCGGCCACACCGTCGCCGCTCAAGTCGCCGACCCGGATCCAGTGCACTTCTCGTGCTTCTGCCGTCGATGCAGCAAACGCAACTGCGAGTGTCGTCCACCGGCTCCAGCCATGGTTCAGTCTCATCGAATTGTCTCCACCAGAAGATCCCCGATCATCACAGCGCGACACACGCGGCCGCAGCGTGCACAGCCAGTCTACGACTACGAACTCATCCAATCATACGGCCACGGCCGACCAATTGTGACGGCGAATCCGAAGATTTTCTCCGATGAGCAATCAACGAGAGCCGAAACGCGACTTCGCCACCATCAACGACAATCCGTCCGCAGTCACCGCGCCGGCGGCGAGACGCCGATGCCCGAGCCGTCGGTTGGTTTGGCATCGTCGTGATCGGGCGTCGGTTGAGGTTGCGGGAATGGCGCGGGACGGGGCGAGTCGTCTGCGGTGTGACATGCTGTGAGCCCGATGCCTGGCACGGCGCGACCCATGCGGCCTCGGCGCACACAGCCGGTTCAGCACGCGTCCAGTGTCGCCGACTCCGTTCGTTCTCGGGAAGAAACGGCGTCTTCAACGCACCGTTTCTTCCCGAGAACGCGCTGCGAGCGGGTGCGGACGCGTGGCCGCGCTCGGCGCGACGGTGCGCGCGCGAGTACGCGCTACGCGAGTCCAGCGCTCGCCGCGTCGTTGAGATCGATCCGCTGGCGGACCCGCGCACCTCCAACGGCGATGTCAATGCGCGCATGCAACAGGATGCCGGTGCGATGCAAGCACGCCGCCTCGCGCGCGTCGTCGAGCAAGAGATGCTCGACCACCTGGATCGGATTCGCCTGCAGGTGTGGACATGCCATCGTGATGAGCGTCCAGTTCGCACGCGCCCACGCGGCCGCGACTCGAAGCGCATGCGGAGCGTTTCCAGATTGGATCAGATGGAGCCGGCCAAGTTCGTCGGATGCGAGGTGCACCAACGGAGCGTCTGGAGAGGTGAATGGAAGCGGCGTGAGTTGCGAAAAATACTCGCGCACCAGCGACTGTGGCTCATGGTCAGGCGGCGTCGTGGTGGGTGCACCGACTGTCATTGCCGGCGGAGATGCGGTTTGAGGCGCGGCTGGCGATGCCGCTGGCGGTGCGCGCTCAGTTGAGAATCGCGATGGTGCTCCATCCATCGCGAGGGCGATCAATTCGGTTGCAGCGGCGAGATCGAGTCCACTCAACATCGCAAGAGGCACGGGACCCGTTGACTCCACACGGTCAACGCGCGCTGCGTGTCCAGTCATTTCCAGTCGCACTTGCATCCCCCGCTGCGAAGCCCATGCAATCATTCCGTCTGCTGCACTGCGCGCAGCAGCCTCGGGAGAGCCCACGAAGACCAGATCGATCTGTGGGATCGCGCCCGCACCAGTCGATGCCTGCACAATCGATTCAATCAACCGCCGCGCTGCCGCGATCGCCGTCTCATCACTCCCACTCATCAGCGTGATCGCGCATCCCGAGTGCACGAGGTCCGCCGCGTCAGCGCGCGAGTCGACGCAGACGATCCACCCTCGTGCGAAGACGCTTGCCCGTTCGAGCCAAGCGCCTCCATCGAGCGGCATCGTTCGCCCCTGCGCGCGGTACATCTCACCGCGCGTCGCAGCACCATCGAGACGAATGAGCGCGACCGAACCGATCGCGCGCGCGCACTGATCGGCATACTGTGCGATCCAAATGCCTGCGAGGGTTGGAACATTTCCTACAACGAGCAGCGTCGGCAGCGCACGGGCTCGCGCAAGAGGTCGACTACCCCCCGAACCGCCCAAGAAGGCCGTTGTGAGTCCATCGTAATCGTCTGCTGCTGCGCTCACAGTGTGATCCTATCTTGAGGTGCGAAGGCGCTCGGCCAATTCGCTGAGGCGATTGTCACCACCGCCGCTCGGTGGGGTACTGCGCGCAATTGTTTCGACCTCAACAATCGGCGGCTCGACTGTGCGTGCATTCGTGCGCGGAGCTGCGAGCTTCGCCATCAACGACGCATCAGGATTCGATCGGTCATCGCTGGCGCCAACGCCATCCATGCGCTGCGCTGCAACGGGGTGATCAGTCAACCACGCCGCGAGCACCTCGAACTCGCGGCGAGCCTCAGAAGTCGGCGCGTACTCGGTCACAGCTTGCCCGAATCCTGCCGCCTCACGAAGCACATCGTGTTCGTGAATCATCGCAGGAATCACGCTCTCGCCAAATGTCCGGTCGATCGCGGTGAGGATCTGCTTTGAACTCGGTGAGTCCTCGCGCACAAGCGTTGGAAGGACGCGGATCGCGATCGCGCGCCGCAGCCGATCAGCGACCGCGCGAATCGTTGCGACCTGTCGCTCGGCCGCGCGCAGCGCGAAGTATCCAGTCTCGATTGGAATGAGCGCCTCGTCGCAGGCGCGCAGTGCATTGAAGACAAGCAAACCGATGTGTGGAGGGCAGTCGATGATGCACCACTCAAAGCGAGGAGCGACCCGGTCGAGGATCGCACTCAATCGCCGATCGCGATCATGTGCCTCGGCGAGCGGTCCCCCTGGAGCCTCGAACGCCGCGAGTCGAATCGTGCATGGGGCAAGGACGAGGTTTGCGGCGGGTTCCCAGAAGAGTCCATCGTCAAGAAGCGCTGTCCCGCTCCCCTGCTGCATCGCGTCTTCAATTCCCCGCTCGATGCGGGCAGGTGCGATACCCAGCGCGAGCGAGCAGTGGCCCTGGGGATCAAGGTCGACGAGCAGCGTGCGTTGTCCACGCGCGGCGAGAACCGAGGCAAGGTGCACAGCGGTCGTGGTCTTGCCACTTCCTCCCTTCTGATTAACGACCGCAATGACGCGCATATCGCTCTTCAATCGACAAAGCGCATGCCGGCGCTTGAAGCGCGAACCGTTACCACTCGTTCTCGGGAAGAAACGGTTTCTCCGAGCGACCGTTCTTTCCCGAGAACACAGGGCGCGCTCCCCATGCGCGGAGACCGGACGGGGGTGCTATGAGGCACCGATCGCCATGAACCCCGCGCGGAGCCACTGGGGGTTTGCTGGCCGCGCAATCTGCGCGCCGCCGCCGCGCACTGGCAGGATCAGCGTGAGTTCCCCACCGATGCGTTTCTTGTCAAATCCTGCAGCGTTTTCGAGTGTTTCGGCTGAGATCGCCTTCGGCAACCGCACCTCGAACCCAAGGGCGGCGACCCGATCTCGCACCGATCGGGCTTCGGCGAGGTCGAGCCCTCCCGAGGCGGCTGAGGCGAAAGCCGCCGCGACGAGGCCGAGCGCGACCGCCTCTCCGTGCAACACCTTGGCGGCGAGGTGCGCTTCGATCGCATGGCCAAAGGTGTGTCCAAGGTTGAGCAGCATGCGATCCCCTGCTTCTCTCGAATCGCGCGCGACAATTTCCAGTTTCACCGCGGCACTTCGCGCGACGAGGTCGATCAGCCGCCACTGATCGACTGCCTCGGCGCTCGCGTACGACTCGACGACTCCACTGAGCAAGGGCTCGATCGATGGGTCGGCGATCAAGGCGTGCTTGAGGCACTCGGCGAGCCCCGCGCGCACTTGCCGAACCGGCAGCGACGCGAGCGACGCGACATCACAGATCACTGCTGATGGAGGCCAGAACGCCCCTGCAAGATTCTTGCCGAGGGTTCCTCCTGCAAGCGAGAGGTTTACGCCAGTCTTGCCGCCGAGCGCCGCGTCGACCATTCCGAGCACCGTCGTCGGCACCGCGACCCACGAGATTCCTCGCAGAAAACTTGCTGCCGCGAAGCCGGCGAGGTCGGTCACGATGCCCCCTCCCACGGCGACGATGCAGCTCTTTCGATCGAGGTGTAACTCAGCCGCCCGTGTCATGATCTCTTGCCACGACGCAATTGACTTGTTCGCCTCACTGGCGTGGATCGCCATGCGCGACACGGGCACCCCCGACTCTTTCCACGAACTCGCGACGACCTCCGCGTGGGTCGCCTCAATGGCTGCATCGCTCACAACGAGCACATGTGTCGGATCACTGCCTCCACATGCACTTCGCACGCGCGTGGCGGTCGATGAAAGGATTCCTGATCCAACACTCACCGGCGCGCGGTGATCTCCTACGCGCTGTGTCAACTCGCGCGTCATGCGCGGGCCTCCGAGTCGCGCGCTCGCGCCGCGACAGCGTGAATCTGCGAGAGACCCTTCGATGAGGCTCGCTTCGAGAGTGCGCGAACCACGATCCACCCGACAATCAGCACGAGCGCTGCAACGACGACGACGCCACCGAATGGCACATCGGCGCGGTCGATCGATCCCGTTGGCTGCAGTTGCTGTGCAGCCGCTGGCTCGAGTGGACGAGCGATCACCGCCGGATATTCCTGCACGACCCCAGCTCGATTCTTGAGTCGAATCACTCCAACACTTCTACCGAGCAGTTCGACTCTCGACCCAAGGTCGGCGCTCGGTGCTCCCATGACATAGACCGCCAGTGGCGCCCCATCACCCGGCCGAACGAACCACTCCTCGCCATCTGTGTGAATGGCACCCATCGGCGTGCGCTGTTCGAGCCGACCTCGCACAAGCAGCCATGAATCTGCAAGAGGTTCACCCCACTGCGGAACTGTGATCACAGGCACCCGCGCACAGAATTGACCGGTGAACGCTCCTGCAGGAGCGGCGGCAGCGACTTCGCCCCAGAGTCGTTCGAATTGTTCGCTTGGCCAGTCGGCCGTCCCTTGGAGTGCAATCACTCCGACAAGTTACGGGCAGTCGCCCCAACTCGATAGCAACCCCGCGAGGTCAACTCCGTCTGTGTAGCCGTCGCCATTGATGTCGCCTTGCGGAGATCCCCACCCAGAGAGGATCACCGACATATCCGCTCCATCGACTGACAAGTCAGCGTTGAGGTCAGCTGGACATGGTGGCGGAGGCGGAGCGGGTGTTTCGAATGCTCCCATGTCAACGACTGGTGCCGTTCCGACTCCTGTGTCGGCGACCGTTGTGATGTCGACGCGGCGGGTGCGCGATGCGAGGTCGAGCGTGACTCCCGCTGGAATCAATGTGTTGCTTCCCGCATCAATCGCGGGCGATGTCAACTGCAGTTGAAAGTCGCCGTTGGCAGCAGAGACAAACTGCGGATCGGCGGTGAGATTGCCCGTGCCAGTTGCCCCACCCTGCACGAGCGAGTAGCTCACCGTATTCGTGCCCCCTGCGGCCGTGACTTGATTGTTGGCGGTCGCGCCGCCGGAACCAGTGTTCCCCCAGAAAATGCAGTTGGCGATGCTGCCCGTTCCGCTCGTGTTGTAGAAACCACCGCCGCTCGAGGCGGTTGTCGTGTTGCCGTAAAACGTCGAGTCGCGCACAGTGACTGTTGACGTCGTTCCCATCCACACGGCACCACCTGAATTCGTGCTCGTCGCCTTGTTCAATCGAAAGAGGCAGTTGGTGATCGTCGTCTGCGAGCTTCCGTACGACTCGATCGCTCCCGCGCGGGCAGCCTGATTGTTCGTGAAGGTGCAGCGCTCCCATTTGACGGTCGTTGCGTTCGTGTCGAAGGCGCCGCCGTACGACCCACCAACATTGTCTGTGAACTCGCAGTCGGTGAACACCGCCTGCGCTTGATAGATGTATCCAGCGCCTCCGCCGAAGGTGCATCGGTTGCCAATGAACTTGCAATTGCGAATCGTGGGATTCCCACTCGTGAGAATCAGGATTCCTCCCCCCTTGTCATAGTTCGATGCGGTCGCCCCGTTGGCGTATCCGCCGACGATTCGAAAGCCATCGAGGATCGCGGTGTTGAGCACGCTCGAACCAACGACGACATGATGCGAATTGTCCGCCATGTTGGTGACTGTGCCGTTGTCATTGCCCGTGAGGTCGCCAGTGAGCGTCGTGACATTGGCGAGCACATTTCGCTCGGTGAGCAAGGTCTCGCCGCCAGCGAATCCGCCGTAGACGCCGACGCCAGATTTCATTGTGTGCCAGATCGTGCGCGTCGCGGTCGTGGTTGGTTTGTAGGTGCCGGCCTTGACCCACACTTGGTCACCCGAGAGTGCTGCATTCATTGCCGTGGCGACTGCCGCTGAGCCGTAGTAGGCATCGGCCCACGAGGTGCCGTTGTTGGCGCCAGTGGTGAGCGAGCCGTCGACATACTTGATGGCCCCCGACGCGGCGTGCGCGAACGAGACGAGTGCGACGAGTGAGACGAGAGTGCAGCGTGGAGAGAACATGTTGGTCATGGTGACCCCACAACCTACTCCCGAATCGGCGGAGCGCAACAGGCGGACGACCGATTGCAACCAAATGACCCCAATGGGATTCGAACCCATGTGTCCTCCTTGAAAGGGAGGTGTCCTGGACCAGGCTAGACGATGGGGCCTGCACACAAACACAGCGCGCGCTCTCACTGCGCGCGCAACTGACAATGACCCCAAGGGGATTTGAACCCCTGTTCCATCCGTGAGAGGGATGTGTCCTAGCCGGGCTAGACGATGAGGCCGAGGGGCAAAGAGTATAGCGTTGGATCGCGCCGCGGCAATCGCCATGCTCTCGATGACTCACTCTCCACCACTCATCCTCGCAGCCATGGATATTGAACGGCGTGGGTTGCAAGCGGCAGTCGCGCGCGCTGGTATCGCCGCGGATTTCGACACGATCGGAGTCGGGCCCGGTGCAGTCATTCGGTGGTCGCAGGTGCACGGGAGTGCACTTGACCGGAGCGCGCCACGCGGTCGGCGGGTGATCCTCGCTGGGCTCGCGGGCGCACTCTCGCCGACCCTGCGATTTGGCGCGGTTCACTCCGCGCGCGAGATCATTGATGCGGGAGCGCAGGGCGCACGGCCGAGCGCGAGGTACTTCCCCCCCGTCGCTGAGCCACGAGGCGAACTGCTCGCGAGCGTCGATTGCGTGTGCGCTGACCCCGCTGCGAAGCGCGCACTTCGCGATGCGAGCGGAGCAACGATGGTCGACATGGAATCCGCAGCGTTCGCTGCCATCGCGAGTGTGCGCGGATGGAACTGGAGTGTCCTGCGCGCGATCAGTGATGATGCCGAGCAAGAACTTGCTCATTGGGTGATTGGGCTCGTACACGATGACGGTTCGACCAATTGTGTGGCGGTGGCGCGCACGCTCATGCATCCTTCGCGCGCGGTTGTGCTGATGCATATTGCGCGCGCGGCGCACCGAGCGATCGACGCGCTGAGCAGCGCGCTCGTCGCGCGCCTCAACCGCGAGAGTCGATCCGCGCGCACACTCGTCTTTGGTGGCACCTTCGATCCGCCGCACCGGGTGCACCGAGACCTTGTCGCCCGAGCGGCGGCGCTGCTCGGGTGCGACTCGATCGTCATCGTGCCCGCGGGGCAGAATCCCCTGCGGCTAGAGCACCGTGCAGCGTCGAATGCCGATCGACTCGAGATGACCCGGCTTGCCTTCGCTGGAGTCGCAGGGGTGTCGATCGACACGCGCGAACTTCACCGGGAAGGCCCATCGTTCACTGTCGAGACGCTGCGCCAACTTGCCTTCGAACAGTCGCTCGGGCGTGACGACCTCGTGCTGCTGATCGGCGCTGATCAGGCAATGCAGTTCGATCGATGGAAGTCATGGCGCGAGATTGATGAGTCGGTTGCGACGATCGCTGTTGTCCCTCGCGCTCCGCATGATGCGCGCGAGCTCGCCGCACTGCTTTCACGCACATTCTCGGCGCTGGGAAGCGATGGACCGCGGTGGGAGCGCGCCGTCTTGCCCATCGATCCCGTCGATTTGAGCGCCACGCAGGTGCGCGCGCGACTTCGCGCCCGTGAGTCCATCACAGACCTCGTCTGCCCCGAGGTCGAGGCGTTCATCCGCGTGCGCGGGCTCTATGCCTAGACTTCAGTTCAATGAGTGCACCAGTGATTGAACGAGTCGCGTTTGTGAGCCTTGGCTGTCCCAAGAACTTGGTTGACAGCGAAAAGATGCTCGGTCTGCTCGCAGCCGATGGAATGAAGTTGGTCAACGAAGATCAATCTCCCGACACCGTCGTCGTGAACACCTGCGGGTTTCTCGAGGCGAGCAAAGACGAGTCGCTCGGTGTGATCAAGGATGCGCTC
>SXGU01228058.1_pt1 | contig 14173 bp, 10 predicted proteins | sample 3174531 | NCBI WGS metagenome assembly SXGU01 (sample SAMN11356863, study PRJNA531348) | freshwater metagenome | isolation source: freshwater sample F1-140 | place: China: Fuxian Lake, Yuxi | collected 2017-12-25
GCTCGGCCTCGGCGGCCAAGGAGATCAAACTCTTGATCGACAACTCGGTCGAGAAGGTCGATACCGGGGCGAAGCTTGTCAACGAGGCCGGCAGCACGATGCTCGAAATCGTCGACAGCATCCGCCGTGTAACCGGCATCATGGGCGAGATCGCGGCGGCAAGCGAAGAACAGACCAGTGGCATCGAAAAGGTGAACCTGGCGCTCATGCAGATGGATCAGGTCACCCAGCAAAATGCATCGCTGGTGGAACAAGCCGCCGCCGCAACGGGCGCGATGCAGGACCAGGCGCGCGACTTGTCCCAAGCCGTCAGTGTGTTCCTGCTCAACGCGACCCATTCCACGTTTGCCGTCCAGGCCCCGAGCCGGGCGCCGATAGTCAGCGCGGCAAGCGGACCTGGCGCGAAGACGCGGATGGCGCGGGTTGCTTCGGAAACGAAATCGACAGCCGGGCGCATGATCGCGCCACGCGCGCGCCTACCGGTCGCTCCGGCACAAGGCGGCGACTGGGAAGAATTCTGATCCTAAGGCGTGGCGCGATCAGGGTAAGGCCGGGGGGACTATCTATTCAGGGGTGGGCATCCTGCAGGCTTTCGCGGCCATGAATGGTAACGATCTTTTCTGTCGCCGCCATTTGGACCGTGGCGGAGACGCCATCGTCAAAGAAATCCACCAGACGCGGCGCTCGCTCGCCAAGTACGATGCTGCGCGCGAGCATGCCGTTGGGCAAGGCGAACTCGCTGTCGGTTTGACATTCATGCATCATGACGGGAACGAACCGGATTCCTTTCGCCAGCAGGCCATAGGCCCGGTGATATCCATCGCGTAAAAAATACCGGTTGCGAAAGCGCGTCACCTGCAGGAAGGAAGGCGTCACGCCGATTGAAAAACCGAAGCCGTAGCCGTCGGGTTCCAACTCCGCGTTGAATCGTCCGAGAATCCTGAGATTGGGATTGGGAGAGGAAAATGCCCAGGTCTGCCTGGCATCGTCGAAGCTCACCGCAATAGGCGCGGACGAGGAGAGCGGCAGGGACAGGGAGGCCAAGGCGACGATATCGTTCGGGTCGGTCGCCTCAACCCGTTCCATGGCCTGATCGATATGTACCTGCGGCTGGAGGGCAAAAAGTTGGGTCAGGTCCGCCAGTGCGACATGGAATCCCTGGGACAGCATCGCAAGGTAGTCCGGCACCTGTCTGAGTTTGTGCAGATACGCGTCGAGCGCCGCCGGCGCGGCGGTGACGGCGTTGTTCTGGATCCCGACCGGCGACCGGGCGGCGACGGCCTGTCTCGCCCGTCGCGCGAAATCAACAGCTTTCGCACGGGCCGTGCCATCAGCCTGGATGGCGGCGTGCCAGGGAGCGACGGCGTTCCCGGGGATCCAGCCGATGAGTACGCGCGTCGGTCTCACGGCCTTCTGTGAATACGGGCGCTTGCCTTTCATCATTCGGCCGTGAGCGCCTGCGCCATGCCCAGGCGCAGCATGTCGCGCGTGAAGTCGCATGAATAACCGACCCACGCATCGTTGAGATAGCGGCCCGCGTCGTACTCGGCAGTTACGCCGTACCCCCCCAGTATTTCGACCGCACGCTGCGCGTTGTGGATGGCGGCGTCGACGGCGCAGGTCTTGGCTGCGGGACCCTTGAGCAGCGAGGCTGCCATCGGATCGCTTTTTGCGGTCAACGCCGCATCCCACACCATCAGCCGCGCCGCCTGGACCTGGGCATACATATCGGCCAGTTTGAGCGCGACGGCTTGATGCTGAACGATCGGTTGCCCCCAACTGCGGCGCTCGCGCGCGTAGGACAGGGCATGCTCGTAGGCGGCGCGCGCCAGTCCGACGTAGCACGCTGCCAGGCAGATGGCCATTTGTGGCACCTGCATGAAGATCGGCATTGCCTGGCCCTCGTCGCCAATGCGATTTGCTTCAGGAACCTTGACATTGTCCAGAAACAACTCAGCGTGATGGCTTGATTTCAATCCAATGAGCTCTGTCTTGCTGCCGAAGGATAATCCTTTGGCGTCGGACGGCACCATGAGAATAGAGGTTCCCGCGAAAACGGGGACCGTCGGATCTGTGCGCGCCATGACGAAGTACCAGTTGGCGATGCCGCCGTTGGTAATGAAGGCGGATTTTGTACCGTTGATGACATAGCTGTCGCCGTCACGCCGCGCGGTGCTGCGAATGCCGAGCTTGGGGTCGGGAGATGGGCAGAACAATTCCGATCCAGCCACGCTGGGCTCGGAAAGCGCTCCCGCCAGGAGCGCCGGCTGCGTGCAGAAGCGCGTCAGATGCGCATTTCGCTGCTGCTCGTTGCCGCCTGCAAGCAGGAGTAGCGGTATGGTGGCGGTGAGCGCGAAATAGTCCGCTGCGATGCCGACATCGGCGGCGCCCAATTCCTCCAGCAAAAGGACGGCATCGATGCAGCCAAGTCCAAGTCCGCCATACTCCTCCGGAATGAGCAGCTTGGTAAATCCGAGATCGACGCCACGATTGAACAGTTCCTGACAGGCGAGCCAGGGTGATTTCCGCAACTCGTGATCACGCCAGATGCGCGCTGCCAGCGGCCCAATTTCCTTTTGCGCGAACTCGCGCGCGGTGCCTTGCAGGGCGCGTTGTTCCTCGCTCAGGACGAGATCGATCATGAGCGGCTCCGATAAGTAATTTCAGGTTGCCTTTTCGCTCCGCCTGTGGCGGCTGGAAGAACGCTTCCAGCCGTCGGCCCGCTGTGCACGGCGCGATTAGTCCCTCGCATAGGACTCCAGTTTGCGCTTGATGCGCTCGATGGCCGCCTCCTCCCAATTGCGCGGCTCGGTGCGGGGATCCCAGTCGGTGCGTCGCTCGGGGACCTTGATCAACGCGTCTATCAATACCTGCTGGCCATATGCGCGCCAGCCGAGCGGGCCCGGAATGCCGGAAGGATCGCCCCAGGCGCACAGTCCGTCGCGAATCAGGATGGTGTCAGTGGCCGGTTGGACGCGCGTGCCGAGCGCCCAGATGACGTCGCGCAAATCATACGGGTTGATGTCGGGCCCGACGCAGATGTAGAACTTGTTTCCGTTGCCGAGATAGCCGTGCGGACACGAGTAAAGCGCCTGCAGCAGCGTCTTGCCGTAATGCGGCGGCTTCTGCGCGCCGTCGACGGTGGTCTGAATGACGATGGTCTCCAGGTCGTAGGAGACGATGTCCTTGACCTTGAAGCCGTTCCCTTGCAGGTAGTTTAGCGCCTCGGCTTCGAACAGCGTGTCGGCGAAGTCGGAATGCGGTCCCGCATGGTTCAGGCCGCTGCTCGACCAAGTGGTCATCCACATTGGCTTGCGGCGATGGGTGATGGACTTGATGCGAAACATCGGCATCGAATGTTCGCCCGTCAGATGTCCCTGATAAACGCCTTCGGAGTATTTGGGAACGATGTAGTCTTCGGGCAGGAATTCTCCTTCCACGACGTACTCGGCGTGCGCCGGCACCATCAAACCGGGAATGGTTTCGGATTCGACCACTTCGATCGCCTGGCCGTTGAAGCCGCCCGCCACGGCAATTTCGCACACGCCGTCTTGCGGCCATACCAAGCCGGTGCGCACGGCGGCAGTGGCGACGATGCCGGGATCGCAGCACATGGCGTAGGCGGCCGGCATGGGTTTCTTAAGGCGGCGGAACTTCTCGCGAAAGTAGGCGCCGCCGTCTGTCGCTATAGGGCCTTCGTAGATCATCGCCACCACCATATGGCGCTTTTGCATCTCTTCCGAAAAGGGGGTGTCCGGCTGGCCGTTTTGCCACTGGAAAAAGCCGCCCCGCCAGATGCCTATGTCGTGGGTTTGGGTTTCCGGGTCATACACGAAAAACTGCCCGCCGCCGCAGGGGCTCCAAGGCATGTTTTCAAATTCCACCCAGTTGTGGGGCAACTGCTTCTTGACATCGATTTCGTCCTCGCGGATGACCACTTCCTTGACGGGCGCGGATTCGCGCGAAACCACAATCGGAGGGATGGACTTGTGCTTCAGCGTCAACAGCTTCTTGCACAGTTCTTCCTTGCTCGATACGCCGCACATGCGCAAAACGCGCTCCCGGTCGGCCCACGGGTTGATGACTACCGGCACATCCGGGCAGTTGTTCACCGGATTTTCGATGACGCCTATCGGCCGGCCAGGCAGCGAGTGGAGATAGCGCGAGACGGCTCGCAGTTCGCTTTCCATCATCTTGCCGCTGGCGCCTGTAACGTTAATGACACGCAGGTTTTCTTCCGCCACCTCGGGTGGCACGGCATCGACGATCGAATCGGGGTCTCCCGCCTTGATGGGTGCGCTGATGCGTATTACCTGACCAAGTTTCTCTTCGTCCGCCAGCCACTCACGCATGGATTTCCAGGGATGTGCCATGTTGATTTCTCCTGATATTTGTGTTTTTTATTTCGATGGACAGTGGCGACAAGCAATGCGCGACCGACCCCAATGATCGAGGATCATTATTCGCGAGATGCGAGCGCAACGGTAATGAATTGAGAGACTTGGGTCATAACCGGAGTTTTGCCGGCGTGTTGGTATGAAAAACCTTCATGGCTTGCGGCGTCGATTGAATTGGAATTGACGAACCAAAGCAACCTAGACTCTATTTTTGTTTAGAGCCGTGCCGGCCAATGTAGGTCTGAGGAGTTAAGAGAAATGAATTTATCCGCATTGTCAGTGGAGCATCGCCGCTACCTGAAATCTGAAGTCGCAATCAACTCGATAATCAACGCCATCATTTCCGCCTTGTTTGCGTGGTTGTTTTTCCGCGGCGTCGATGTCATTCCCCTGTGGGGCGCGATGGGAATGGCGGTCGACCTCATACCTACGGTGTTCATGATTACCCTGGCAACCTCCCTCATCGCCACGGGCATGACCAGAAAGAAAGTGCGTGGCGGGGCCATCCTTGCGCTGCCTGGATCGCGCTCGAACTATCCATTTATCCGGTCGTGGCCCAGCAACATCGTATTGCGCTCGCTGATGCTGGCGTTCATGGCGGCCGTAATCATGGTGCCGCCAAGCATAGGCGCCATGATGGCGCTCAGCGTGACGGAAATGGCGTTCCCTCCGTTTGTGATTTTCAAGGTTGTTTATGGGGCGATTGTCACCACACTGGTTGCCCCCGGCATTCTCATGGCGGCCCTGACGGATGAAGTGCAAGACTACCGTTATACGGCGTAGGCGAAGCAGGGTTTTCAGGCACGCATTTTTCATAGTCAACAAGGACACAGGCAATGAGCGACATAACGTTTCTGAATTCAGATCGATGGAACGGCAAGTTTTTCCTGGGAGGCTGGCGCTCCGCGGAACACGCCAGAGATATCGTGGAGCCTGGCAGTGGAAAGATGCTGACCCGTGTTGGTCTCGCTTCGGCGCAGGATATGCGCGAAGCAGCCAGGCAAGCCAAGGCGGCGCAGAAACAATGGAGCGCCATGCCCTACGAGGAACGTGCGACGATATTTCGCAAGGCCGCGGTCATTATCGAGCGCGAACTTGATCATCTGACGCAATGGATCGTGCGCGAGACCGGATCCATTGCGCCCAAGGCCCAAGTCGAATTGAAGGCGGCCATGGGCATCCTGCTGGAAGCTGGCGCCATGCTGACGCAGCCCAGCGGACTTCTGCTGCCCAGCAATGGCGGACGTATTAGCTTGGCACGCCGGGTTCCCCACGGCGTCGTCGGCATTATTTCCCCTTTCAACTTCCCCCTGATTCTTTCCATTCGTGCCGTGGCGCCCGCGCTGGCGGTCGGCAATACGGTGGTCCTCAAGCCGGATCCGCAGACTCCCGTCAGCGGCGGATTCCTGATCGCGCGCATTTTCGAAGAGGCCGGTTTGCCAGCGCACTGCCTGCAAGTGCTTCCGGGTGCGGCGGATGCGGGCGAGGCATTGGTGAAGGACCCGGATGTTGCGATGGTGTCTTTCACCGGTTCGACCGAGGCTGGGCGGATGGTTGGCGAGTTGGCCGGGCGGCACCTCAAGAAAGTCACGCTTGAACTGGGCGGCAAAAACCGACTGATCGTCCTGGACGATGCCGATGTCGATCTGGCCGCATCCTGTGCCGCTTGGGGAGCGTACCTGCACCAGGGACAAATCTGTATGACGACCGGCATCATATTGGCGCATGAAAATATCGCTGGAAAGCTGATCGAACTACTGACGGAGAAGGCAAATCATTTGCCGGTCGGTGATCCGGCATCGCAACATGTCGCACTCGGGCCGCTGATCAATGAACGACAGCGAGACAGGGTACACAGTATTGTTCAGGACAGCATAGCGCAGGGAGCAAAGTTGCAGGCTGGCGGCAGTTTCGACCGGCTTTTCTATAAGCCGACCGTGCTGACTGAGGTGCGTCCGGGAATGCGGGCTTTCGACGAAGAGGTCTTTGGCCCAGTTGCTTCCGTCGTTACTTTTTCGAACGACGACGATGCGGTTGATCTGGCGAATAAGACCGAATTTGGCCTGTCGCTGGGAGTGATCGGCGGCTCAGTTGGCCGTGCTATGGCGCTGGCCGACCGGATACCGACCGGAATGTTGCATATCAACGACCAGACGGTGGCGGACGAGCCGCATATCCCGTTTGGTGGTCGAGGTTCGTCGGGTAACGGCGGACGCCACGGTGGGCCGGCCAACTGGGAAGAGTTCACGCAATGGCAATGGGTAACCATCAAGGATAGCCCTCCCCGCTACCCCTTCTGATCGGACTGCCGGTCGCGTTTCGCAAGAGTCGCGGCCGCGGTTTTTCTGAAGCTTATTCAGTTGTGAATTTACCCGAGGCGATTAATTCTCGCAGAACATGGATCATCGAGCGTGCCGCTGGCGTCAGTGCCGTGCGATGCCGATAGGTGAGGGTGACATCGATATTGAGCGTCGAATTAGCCACTGGCAAGGAGACGATGCTGCCAGCCTCCTCCTCCGGCAGCACCAAGCGACGCGGTAGAAAGCTGAGGAAATTCTCATGCTGCAATAGCGCGCGCAGAAATATGGCGGAGGTGCTTGTTACGGTGGGAATTGGAGGCGCCAAGCCCTCTTCTGTGAAAACCTGATCAAAGTAGTGGCGCCACGCTACCTTTTGCGAAGGTAACGCCCAAGGGAAGTCGAGCAGTTCCTTGGCCGTCACTAGCTGGCGCGCTGCCAGAGGATGGTCGTATCCACAAATAATCGCTATTTGATCGCGGAATACCACCTCGCTTGTGAGATCAGGGTCGGGGCCGCTAGGCCACGCGGTGATGGCAAGGTCCAGTTCTCCGCAACGCACGGCGGGGATGATGTTTTCAAGCAGCCCTTCCACAACGGTAACTCGTATGCCAGGCTTGTGCTTGTACAGGTGAGCCGTGAGCAGCGGCATCAGGTTCGCGGCTATGCTCGGACCGATGCCGACGATGACATGTCCTGCCGAGGAGCCGCTTAGCAGCGAGAGTTGCATTTCCGCGGCACGGATCTCGGTCTGAATGGCTTTGGCATGCGGAGCAAGCGCTTCTGCAAACACCGTGGGGACAACGCCTAATGGCGTCCGATCAAAGAGCTGGACGCCGAGAAGTTCTTCCAATTGCTTGATGCTTTTGGTTAGCGCAGGCTGAGTCAAATGAATGGTTGTCGCAGCCTGGCAAATGCTTCCTGTTTCGAATACCGCTAAAAAATGACGGAGACGCCTTGTGTCCATTGAAGCATCCAGTATAGAAGCCAGAGGCAGTTAGCCAGAGGAAATAATCATATCGCCTTGGCTCGGTAAAATCTAGCATCTTTCTTCTTCCGCTGCGAATTCGGCGGCCAGTTATGACTTCGGTATCTCATTTCATTATCCAGCTATTCTGTCGCTCCCTATCATTAGGTTAATTCTGGATCGTGCGATGCGCACGGTACGGTCGAAAATCGGTATTCACCTAACGAAAGGCAGACGGACATGCGAATTCACAGAGACGAATTGAAACAGTGGGCCTGGCAACATCTTCGCGGAATTGAAAACACCATCTACCCTTCATTCACCCCCGATCTCTCCCAACTCGATGAGGAGGGTATCCGTCTGGATGTGCAGCAGTCGATCAGACATGGCTTTGCGTCGACCCTGGTTGCGTGCGAAACGGGATTATCTTTTGACGAAGCCAAGCGCCTCGTGTCGATCGTTGCTGACGAAGCCAGGGGCAAGATCGGCGTCGCCGTGACGCTGCTCTTCAATAGCATCGAAGAAAACATCGCCATGGCGCAGCACGCCGAGAAGGAAGAATTGCACACGGCGCTGCTCGGCTATCCGTTCAATTTTTATCCGAAGACCACCGAACAGGTGTACGAGGTTAGTCGCCAAGTGTGCGAGGCGGCGCCCGAACTGGGCATCATGCTTTACCCCAGCCATAAGTTCAACCTGATGCGCTTGACGCCAATGGGCTTTCCCATCGACGTGCTGGAGCGCCTGACTGATATCCCGAACGTAGTGGGCTGCAAGATCGGCGTGCAAGAACCCGGTTTCAAATATGAGGCGTTCTACAATCTTGCCGACAAGGTTGTCATTCAGGATCCTTGGGAGCGTTGGTGGCCGCTGCTTACCCGCGGCTTCAAGCTGCAGTATGTCGGCGCCGGCGCCTATGAGATGTTCCAGTCCCCCGAGAAGCCTTATCTGGTCAACATGTTTAACCTGCTTTTGGAAGGCAAGTACGAAGAAGCAATGAAGATCTACTGGATGCTTACGCCGGTGCGTATGGTATTCGAGAAGCAATTCATGCCTACCCAGATGATCGGCACCTACCACTGGCCGCAGATGAAGTTCTATCAATGGCTGAGTGGCGGCAACGGCGGCTTTACGCGCCAGCCGGTCATGAAGTTGACGCAGTACGAAATGGATGAGGCGCGTGATGTGTTGCGGGCGATCGGCATTCAGGGCAAAGAAAACGACGAAGAGTTCTTCGTCGGAAAATCGCAGTATGCGAAGGGCAAACGCATATGCTGAAGCAATCGCTGCGCTTCTCAACTTATGCGTGAGGGTCGCGCTCGGTAGGCCATGCTGCCGCCTTGTGCGGAGATAGGGAGCTTGACGCATGATCGAACGAACCTTGTTTAATCAGGATCACGAGTATTTTCGCAGTGTCGCGCATCGTTTCCTGAAGCGCGAAGTGGTTCCCCATCATCGTCGATGGGAAGAGCAAGGCTATGTCGATCGAGAAATCTGGAAAAAGGCGGGTGACGCAGGATTGCTTTGTCCCGCCATTCCCGAACCATACGGTAGCGGGGTCGCAGATGTGCGTTTCGGTGTTGTTGTGCTGGAAGAGCAGGCGAGGGCGGGCGCTACCGGGCTTGGTTGGGCGATTCATTCGGAAGTTGTCGCTCCTTACATTTTGGATTACGGCTCCGATGATCAGAAGAGTCGATATTTGCCGAAAATGGCGAGCGGCGACCTGGTTGCAGCGATCGCGATGACCGAATCCTCGGGCGGTTCGGATCTGAAGACAATCCGAACCTCGGCAATAAAAGAGGGCGATCATTACGTGCTCAACGGGTCGAAGACATTCATCTCAAATGGGTGGCACTGCGACCTTGTTCTGGTCGCGGCGAAAACGGATGCCAAGGCCGGCGCCAAAGGGATTAGCTTGTTCCTGGTCGAGGCGTCGTCGAACGGATTCAAAAAGGGAGAGCGTCTCAAGAAGGTCGGGTTCAATGCGCAAGATACGTCCGAACTTTTCTTCGACAATGTTCGGGTCCCTGTCCGGAATCGTCTCGGCGATGAAGGTCAGGGTTTTTCCTTCATGATGCACCATCTGTCATGGGAACGACTCATGGCGGCGATCGCCGCCATTGCCGGCGCGGAGTCCGCGCTGGAGACAACCATCCTCTATGCCAAAGAGCGCAAGATTTTCGATCGGGACCTCCTCTCCTTTCAAAATACGCGATTCACCCTGGCTGAACTCAAGTCTGAAATTCAGATCGGCCGTGTTTTTGTCGACCGATGCGTCGAGTTGTCTGTCGAAGGCAAGCTCGACGCCGCGACGGCATCCATGGCGAAGTATTGGTGTACTGAACTCCACTTCAAAGTGCTTGATGCATGTGTTCAGTTGCATGGCGGCTATGGATACATGCAGGAATACCAGATTGCGCGGTCGTGGGCGGATGCGGGCATTCAGCGCCTGGCCGGAGGCGCCAACGAACTTATGAAAGAACTGATTGGGCGTTCTCTCTAGTGGCGCGCTCTGGAAAGGATGCCGGACGGACCCGCGAGCGCGGGAGGATTTCACAGCGATAAGGACCCGCGCGGGTCCTAAGACAACAGCCACGGAGGAAAAGCATGAGCATGAAAGCGCAAGAAGTCGCCTCGCTGGAAAAATACGCCCGGCGCACGGACAAAAAAACAAAGCTGGTGGTCGGCATCTCGGGCGCGAGCGGCGCCATCTACGGACTGAGGATTCTGGAAGTGCTCAATGACCTCGGAGTGGAGACGCATCTGGTGATGTCGGATTCCGCCAAGCGCACGATTGTGTACGAAACCGATTATACGATTGATGCCGTCAAGAGGCTGGCCACCCAAGTCCACGATATCAAGGACATCGGCGCCTGCATCTCTTCCGGCTCATTCAAGCACGACGGCATGGTCATCGCACCCTGCTCGATCAAGACGCTGTCGGCGCTGGCGCACTCGTTCAATACCAACCTGCTGATTCGTTCCGCGGATGCCACCTTGAAGGAACGACGCAGGCTGGTGCTGATGATTCGCGAGACCCCCTTGCACCTCGGTCACCTGCGGCTGATGACGCAGGTGACCGAAATCGGCGCGGTGCTGGTGCCCCCCATGCCGGCCTTTTATCATCAACCGAAGACGCTCGACGACATAATTAATCAGTCGGTCAACAAGGCGCTCGATCAGTTCGACCTAGGTGTGGAACTCAACCTGTTCAAGCGCTGGACAGGCAACGAAGAGCGCGAACGGGTCAGATGTTAGAGCGGATGCTTGCGTAACGCAGACGCGAGCGCTCAATCCGTAGTCACGCCAGCAATCATTTTATTGCACTTCAACTTTCTGACAGATTCTTCTCGCCCTTCCTCATGGTTCGGAAATCCTCGTCAGCCGCCGCTTTCAGAGAGTCGTTCATTCATTTAACTGAACGGCAGTGACTGCCGGTTATGGCTTGGGCACTGGATTTCATTTGTTGCTTGCCTCTAGTCGTAATCAGAATGCAATGTGTTAGAGACGTCATGCTCTCCGAAAGACCTTCCTTGGACTTCATGATCAAGGACGTTTTCTCTGATTGCGTGCCAGACAATGTTCTCGCCAAGACGAGAAATGTAAACGATAAAAATCTATAGGAGAGGCGATTGATGAAGACGAGAACGGTATTACCTCTAATGAAGCCGGCTTTGCGCGCGGCGCTGGGAATGTCTTCGCTGCTAGGCGCCATGCTTTGTTTCTCTCTGCACGCGCACGCGCAAGAAGGGTCGAACAGCGGGATCAAATGGACTTTGGACGGTGAATTATCCCAAGGGGTCATGTGGCGGGCCAGCGGGCGTAACAATGCTCTCGTTGGACCGTCCAGCGGCGGAACAGACATGCGCAATCTTGATCTTGGGGACGACGGTAATCTGAACTATCCGCGTCGCGGCCAAGTGGTCGCGGCGCCGTTCAGTGTCCTTGGCACAGTTGAGGGGGAATACCAGAATCAGCGGGTGCTGCTCCGTGGTAGTGTTCTCTATGATTGGAAAAATGCAAATTTTTCTCCGCTGTCGAGCGAGGCGAGAGACTTGATCGGCAAGCGCGCCCGCTTGCTCGATGCCTACTGGGCGGGCACCTTCACTCCAGGTGAAGAAAGCAATCTGGAACTCAAGATTGGACGTCAAGTCATTATGTGGGGTGAGTCCAAGATGCTTCCAGGAGGGATTAACTATTTCAACCCACTGGACTACTCCCGATTGCGGCAGCCGGGTTCTACTTTGAAGGATGGCGCTTTGCCGATAGGGGCTGCCGCCATGACTTTGTCGACGGGATCGAATTTAACGCTTCAGGGTTTTTACCAGTTACAGAAAGCCAAGCAAGAACTGGATCCGGTCGGTTCTTTCTTCAGCGACGTTGACATCCTCGGCGCAGGTGCTGGAACCACCAGTATTGCCCCATTCATTCCCTTGCCTCTCAGTCGGGTCGCGGATCGAAACAGCTCGAAATCAGGTCAATTCGGCCTGGCGGCTTTTATAAAATTGGATAATTTGGGATTGGGTTTTTACTATCAGAACCTAAGTCAGCGCACTCCCAGGACGAGCGGATACGGTAATGCTTCCGCGCCGTTTGGCATTCCGCAGACCAGCTACCTATGGGAGTATCCGACAGATATACAGACTGTCGGCATGAGTTTCAATACCAAGCTTGGCAAGGGAGCGTTGTCGGGCGAGATCGCCTATCGTCGCAATGTCCCGATAGGCCTGGACGCGGGCGCTGTCGGCACCGCACGGGTGAACGCCGCGCTCTGCGTGGCCGCGCTGGGCCTGAGCCCGAATTGTTCGGCCGCCCTGGCCGGCCCTACTCCGTTGGCAGCGGATGCAACCGGGTATATCAAGGGTTACGCCCAGATTGAACAGTTGGCGCTCAACCTTGGGTATCTCTCGTTCTTTACCGGCAGCGATGGCTTTATCAGGGCGCTGGGGGCCAACGGCGGCTCGATCCTGCTTGAAGCAAACGCTATTCGTTCGAGTTTGCCCAATCAAACGTTCTTGCCGACGATGGTTGCCGACAAGTGGAGCGGATCGGCGATTGCCAGCTTGGCTGTTGACTACCTGCGGGTAAACGGCTCGGACTGGACGCTCACTCCAAAATTGGTGACTCAGGTTTGGTTCTTGGGCGACGAGGCAAGCGGAGCTCCCTTCTTCAAAGGTCGAGTACAAGTGACTCCGGCTATCCAGTTCCGTCGCGATAATAAACACGATGTCAGTTTCGAGTTGAGCTATACGCGTACTTCCGATCACTCAGCTAAAGGAGATCGCGTGTTGAGTGATAGGGACTATGTGGCGGCCACCGCGAAGTGGGCTTTCTAAGCAATGCGGCGACGGTAAGGCCTTCTTGACTGGAAGGCATTCTCTGGCGGTAAGGAGGCGCGTTCACCCGTCATCACGAGGTTGGCATAAAGGCGTGCTTCCCCCTCCTACTGAAAATCAAGGGCGAGGTTAAAGATGATCAAATTGACATCCAAATGGCATGTTGTTGGTATGGTTTTTTGTCTCACGAGTGCATCCATGACGCATGCGGCGGGGACCGCTGCGGAGGCCGCCAAGCTTGGCGGCCCCGAGTTCACCCCGATGGGTGCGGAACGCAAGGGCAACGCGGCTGGCACCATTCCAGAGTGGACGCCGCTGCAAGGAATCCCCAAGGGTATCAGTGGTGTTGAATCAGGCAAGAAATACCCAGATCCGTACGCGGACGAGAAACCAATTCTGGTTATCAACAGCGCCAACATGGAGCAATACAGAGACAAGCTCACACCGGGCCAAATGGCGCTGCTGAAGAAAACGCCGAGCGACAAGATGTACATCTATCCGTCCCATCGCTCCTGTGCCGATCCGATGGAATCTTACCAAAAGAACAAAGAAAACGTGATCAACGCCAAGTTGAGCGCTGACAACGAAGCATTAAGCGGCGTGCCAAGCGGAGGCGTCCCTTTCCCGTTTCCGAAGACGGGCGCCGAATTGATGTGGAATCACCGTCAACATTTTTATGGCGCGGCGAAGTCGACTCAGTATTACGGCGGCTTCATTGTTAATGGCGACGGCAGCTTCGAAGAAACCAAGATCCGCGAGGACGTTGTCTTTCCTTACCAATTTGATAAAGATAAAAAGGAAGGCTTGGATGGCTTCAGCTATCTGACCAAGGTGACTACGCTGGCGCCGGCGCGGCGCAAGAACAATATCCTGTTGTTCCACGCGCCGCTCGACCAGTCCACCGGCAAGCGCGAGGGTTGGTTATATTTGACGGCCTTGCGGCGCATGTTGCGAGGACCGGACTTGGAGCATGATGCGCCTGATCCCGACGCACAAGGGATGGCGACGATCGATCAGCGCTACATGTTCAGCGCCAACCTGGAACGCTATGACTGGAAGATCGCCGGCAAGACCGAGAAATATATTGGTTACAACGCCTACAAGGCGCTGGCCGCAGGTGGGGCGAGCGTGGAGGAGCGAGGCAAATTCGTCGGCAAGACCCGCCTCAGTCCCGAC
>SXGU01458089.1_pt1 | contig 14171 bp, 7 predicted proteins | sample 3174531 | NCBI WGS metagenome assembly SXGU01 (sample SAMN11356863, study PRJNA531348) | freshwater metagenome | isolation source: freshwater sample F1-140 | place: China: Fuxian Lake, Yuxi | collected 2017-12-25
GGCCAAGGAGATCCTTCGCCGCCAGATCTGGCAGGTGGCAGACTACTGCGGTGTGCAGATCGTGACCTACGTGATCCTCTCGAATCACTTCCACGTCTTGCTCAACGTGCCGCAACAGGTCCCCGTGACCGACGCCGAACTCCTGCGCCGCTACAAGGTCCTGTATCCCACGCCCACCAAGTACCAATCCGCGCGTCTCGCCGTCGTTGAGGCCGAGCTGGCCACCAACGGTCCGGAGGCACTCGCCTGGCGGCAGCGCCAGCTCGCGCTGATGGGCGACGTCTCGCAGTTCATGAAATTGGTGAAGCAACGGTTCTCGATCTGGTTCAACAAGTCGCACCAACGTTTCGGCACGCTGTGGGCCGAGCGCTTCAAAAGCGAACTGCTGGAAAGCGAAGATCGGTTGAAGCAAACAATTGCCGCCTACATCGATCTCAATTGCGTGCGCGCCGGACTCGTCACCGATCCCAAGGACTATCGCTTCTGCGGGTACGCGGAAGCGGTGGCAGGTGGAGCGGCGGCCCAAGCGGGCATCCGCTCCGTGACGGGTGGCCGCGCGTGGGATGAGTCACAGGCTCACTACCGCGAGGTGCTCTTTGGCACCGGAGCCGGCGCCCGCGAGGGGGCCGCGACCATTTCCGCGGCCGATCTGCAGCGCGTGATCGACGAAGGCGGCCGACTGCCACTTTCAACCGTCCTACGCTGTCGGCTCAGATATTTCACGGATGGAGGCGTGCTGGGCAGCCGGGCCTTTGTCGAGCTGCAGCTGGCCAAATACCGGCAAAAGACCGGCCGCCGTGGGCGCACTGCGCCGCGCGCGTTGCCGGCGTGGACCGATTGGAGCGACTGGGCGACCCTGCGCGGGTTACGGCAGCGCGCGTTCGGGTAAGGCTCTCCGAATCCCAGAAAACGAAGGTCGAAGATGAGGGCCGGCGAAGGCGCCTCGCGCCACTTGCAACTTCCACCCGCCGTGGTGCTGAAGCGGCGAGTTCGCCGCAGCGACCGGCGCTCTTTCGCAATGACCGTCGCGGGTTATGTCTGCTCCCGTCCGTGTAAAAACGTTCGGTATCGAGCAAGCCCAAAGAAAATTCCAGCGAACAAGGGACAGGCTATTCTCGAACGCGATCAGTAGGGACAGGTTATTGCGAAATTCCCCGGGGCAGTCCGACCAGCCGCGCCGCCGCCGGTCGGTGGCCAATCCGATGAATCTCGACTCCGGTCGGTGGGAAGAGGCGGCCAGCCCCTGCCCCACGCCCACCGCGTTGCGCGACCTGCTCTCGTTCGAACGCACGCGGGCCCTCGTGGCGCAGCACGAGCACATCCAGTTGACCGCGATGCCGGAAAGCGTGCCCGATGTGCCACCGGACCGAATCCGCCGGCTCGCCGATTGGGCGAAGGTGAAATTCGACATCACCGATGCGACCAGCTGCCGCAACTCCGCCGTCGAGCTGGGCAACATCGTCGCGCGGTCAAGCACACTGCAGGTGATGGAAAAACTGCACGCCTTCGCCACGCAGCACCGCCGCCGCCTGCTGGTCGTCCTGAGCTATGGCACGCGTGCAGCCCAGCGAGCATGCGAAAGCGGGCCGAAGCTCGCGGCCGATGTCGCCCTGCTCCAATGGTTGAAAGACCGTGGCACGCCGACGCTCGATGCGCTGGACGCGCACGTCGCGGACTTCGCGCAATTCCGCATCCCGGCCGCCGCCTATATCAAGCGCCTCTACAACGGGCATTATTCACCGGCCGGAAACCAGTTCTTCGCCTTTGCGCTGAAAAACGCGCTGGTCGAATGGCTCGACCTCAAGCCGATAGCCTACCAACCGGGCGGCACAATCATCGATTTTCAGGACGGAAAACACCTGGCCAAACTGCCGGCCGACGCGCGCCACAAACGTTGAGCCCCGCGTTCTTCGCCCCGCGGCTCCGCGAACGAAACCATCGGAGGATTTTGGTGAGACACAGAGGCACAGCACGGAGGAGTCGCAACCATACTTGAACCCCAATCATTGGCACAGCAGGCAACCGAGCAAACGAAGGGAGCGGCTTCCGCGCGGAGCCGACAGCGCGGAGCGAGGGGACTCCAGCCCGGAGCGAGTCGCACGACTCTTCGTTCTCCATGTTGCCTTCTGTTCAAATTCCGTGGCTGGATCGATCCCCTCTGAAAATCGACTTCCTATCGGTAAACTTGTCTGCATGCATCGTGAATACATGAGCGCTTGACCCGCGACCACCCCTGCGGTTTCGCCCAGCCGACGACTTCAGAACCGACCATCTCCGTGTCCCATCCAAACGAGCCCCTCACCGCGTCCGCGTCCGATCCGGACGCCGGCTTGGCTTCCGCGCATCGGATGGCCGAGGAGGCGCGCTGGTTTGCGGAGGAGGTGCAGCCCCACGAGCCGGCGCTGCGCGCCGTCCTCCGCCGACTTGTCGGCTCGCTGAGCGACGTGGACGACCTGGTGCAAGAGTGCTACTTGCGAATGGTGCGTGCCAAGAGGCACGTGCGCATCCGCTCATGCCAGGCCTTTCTTTTCACCACCGCGCGCAACGCCGCGCATGATCTGCGCCGCCGCCGGTCGGTGGCCGCTCCGATTGTCTTCGTGGAAACCGACGACTTGCGCGTCTTAGAGGATAAGGGCAAAGGCGTCGTGGACTCGGTTTGCCACCAACAGGAGTTGTCGCTTCTGGCCGAGGCCATCCACGAATTGCCCGAACGCTGCCGCCAAGTGTTTCTCCTCAGAAAAATCCAGGAAATGCCGCAAAAGGTGATCGCCCAACGTCTCGGCATCAGCGAGAGCACGGTGGAAACCCTCGTGGCCAAGGGCGCCGCGCGTTGCGCCAGCTACCTCCACCGCCTCGGTCTCAGCTCCCGTTAGACCATGCCTCCCTCCTTTCCCGCCGCCGACTCGATTTCCCAGGACGCCGCACGCTGGCTCGCCGGGCACGACCGTGGTTTGCGCCCCCAAGAGCAACGGGAGTTCGACGCCTGGCTGGCGGGTGATCCCAGCCACGCCGCCGCCTACGAGCGCGTCTGCGCTGCCTGGAAAACGAGCGAAAGGGCCAAGGAGGTGCCCGTGCTGGCGCGGATGGCACAGGAACTCGACGAGCAGACCCGCGCCCGCCCGGGGCGGCGAGCGTGGCCCTGGCACCCCGCCTTCGGCCTGGCGGCGGCGGCGGCCGTGGCGGTGTTCGTCGGCGTCTGGCAATGGCGCACCCCGGCTCCGCTGAACCCGGAGATCGGTGCGATCACGACAGCCTACCGCGTCATTCCCAATACGGTCCGGAGGCTCGTGCTCGAGGACGGTTCGATTGCGGAATTGCGCGGGGGCGACAGTACGATCCAAACCTATTTCACCCCAGGCGAACGCCGCGTCCGGCTGCTGAGCGGCGAAGCGCATTTTGAGGTGGCGACGAACCCCGACCGGCCCTTTGTCGTCGTGGCCGGGCGGATCACAATCCGGGCGGTAGGCACCGCGTTCAACGTGCAACTGAACGCCGCGGACCTCGCGGTGGTGGTCACGGAGGGCCGGGTGTCAGTGGCGGCGGCGCCCGAACACCCGGCGGTGGCGCCACTCCTACAATCCGAGCCGCTGGCGCCGCTGCTCGCAGCCGGACAGCGCGCGTCGTTCGCGCGCGAAACGCCAACCCAACTGCCCGTGTTGCTGAAAGTAGAGAACCTCACCGCCAGCGAACTGGACAAACTGCTGGCGTGGCAGGCGACTTGGCTGGTCTTTGACGGGACGCCGCTGGCGGATACCATCGACGCATTCAACCGCCACGGCTCGCACCATCTCGTGGTAGAGGATGCGGCGCTGCGCACGAGGCGGCTGACCGGAAAATTCAGGACCGACAACATCGAGGGATTTCTCCGGCTGCTCGAACGGACGATGGATGTAAGAGTCGAGCGTCGCTCAGCGCGCGAAATTGCGCTGGTGTCCCACCCGTGATTTTGTGTTTGGGAAAGTTTTTCGTCAGGGAAATCGAACGGTGGTGCGTCAAGCAAAGTGACGGGCGCTTTCCGCCTGCCCTTTGCCTAACCACCACCCCATTTCCGCAACGCTTGCTGGCGATGTTCGTTGCCGGGCTGGCCGCGCTCGCGGTTCATGCCGGGCCGACGGGCGTGCCATCGACGCTGGTTGGATTCAACATCCCGGCCAGTGCGGCGGAGCACGGGCTCCGGCTCTTCGCCCGCCAGGCGGGTGTCGAAGTCTTGTTCGAGGTGGAGCAGGTGAAGGGGAGGCAGGCCAACGCCGTGGAGGGTCGATTTACCCCCCGCGGCGCGCTGGAGGCGCTCGTTGCGGGAACTGGTCTGGTCATCCTGCAGGATGAAGAGACCGGCGCGATGGCGGTGAAGACCGCCCATCCCACCGTCGATCCGCACAAAACTCTGCCCACACAACCCAAAACAGAGACCGCCATGAAAACGAAAACTTGGAATACCCTGCGTAACGTCCTCGCCGCGCTTTTCTTCAGCACGGGCGCAGCCGACATGGCGGCGCAGGCGCAAAACACAAAGGCAACTCCCCCGGTACCCGGGACCAATGCCGAGAAAGAAGAGGTCCTCGTCCTCACTCCATTCGAGGTAAACGAGAAAGCGACCCGTGGCTTTGTGGCCACGACCACCCTGGCGGGCAACCGCCTCAACGCAGATTTGCGCGACATCGGCAACTCGGTGAGCATCGTCACCACGCAATTCCTGACGGACGCCAACGCGGTTGATAATTCGACTTTGCTTGCCTACACGATGGGCACCGAGGTCGGCAGCATCACGAACGGCAATTTCGCGGGCGTGGGCGATTCGTCCTCGCTGAATGAGAACGGCCGGTTTACCAGCCCGAACAGCAACACGCGTGTGCGCGGCCTGTCCAGCGCGGACTCCGTACGAAATCTTTACCTAACAGACACCTCTTGGGACAGCTACAACATAGAGCGCGTCGACATCCAGCGCGGACCCAATACCGTTCTGTTCGGCAACGGCAGCCCCGGCGGCATCATCAATGGGGGCACGAAACAGGCCTTGTTCAAGGGGAACTTCGGCGAGTTCTCCCTCCGGCTCGACCAAAACATGGGCAGGCGGTCCACGGCCGATTATAACTTGGTCGTCCTCAAGGACGAACTCGCCGTGCGCGTGAACCTCCTGAGCGACAATGAAAAATTCCAGCAGGATCCGGCCTTCGACGATGATCGGCGCGCTTATTCCGCCCTGCGGTATGAACCCAAGTTCCTGAAGATCGGCGACGCCCGCACCGTGATCAAGGTCAACTACGAGTGGCAGGAACTCAACAGCAACCGTCCCCGAACACTGCCGCCGCAAGACCGGATCACGGCATGGTTCAACACCAAACCCCTGGTGGGCACATACAGGGCGGACGGGAGGATCCGCAATCCCGTTACCGGACTGGTGGAGAACGTCAAAAAGGGCGATCCTCGCGTCTTCCCGGCCCTGAACCGGCGTGGGTTCGACCCCCGATTGATCTTTGACGGCGCCACCAGCACGCTCGATCGCGGGCAGGCTTCGTCGACTTTCTCCGGCGGCCCGAACAGTAGTTTCTACAATCCGGGGTACCAGCCTGAGATAGGCGGTTTCGGCCGGCAAAGCGGCGGAATAGTCGCCGCCTACCAAACTCCTGGCGCCCCCCCGATCTTCATCCAACAGGACATAAGTACCCAACGCGGTTTCAATTCCAGCGGAAGAATCGACGCAGGCATTGATGCCTTCGCCTTCACCCGGACGGTCGGCATCGCGCCCAGCACCGATATCGCCTTGAACGCGGGACTTCCGTTCAGCCAATTCGGCCTGGCGAAGGATAACAACCTCACCGATCCCGGGATCTTCGATTTTTACAACAACCTGCTCGACGGCCCGAACAAGCGCGAGTGGCAGAACAGCCGCGTTTTCGAGTTCAGCATCGCGCAGACTTTTTGGAAAGACATGGTGGGTATCGAATACGGGGGCTACCGCGAGAACTATGACAACGGGCAGCTCTCACTGCTCACGGGGACACAGCAGGCGATCTTCGTCGACATGAACTCGCTGAATAGCGACGGAACGCCGAATCCGGATTTTGGCCGTCCCTTCATCAGCGACAACGGTATCGCCACCAACAACTCCATCGACGTCAATCGGAAGACGGATCGGGTCACCGGATTCGTCACCTACAATTTCGACAGGAATCGCAAGGGCAACCTCTGGGAGAAGATCGCCGGGCGCCAGACCCTCACCGGACTCTATGACGACAGCAGGAGAGAGATCGATGATCGCCGCTGGATGCAGTATTCAGTCATCGGCGATCCCACGTACAGGTCATTCGTCAATTCGAATCCAAACGACCGGTTCGATAACGGAATCTACGCGGTCGGTCGCGTGATCTATATGGGGCCCTCGCTCCTGAACATCGCAGGGCCCTCGGCTGCGAACATCCCGGGGCCAAAGACGGTCGCGACGGTGCCGCGCCAGATCACGGTCCGCGGGTTCGACTCGACTTGGAACGCCCCGTCTGTCGATCCTGCTGCACCGTTCGTAAACACCCGGTTTCCGGTGGGCGATGCGCGGCGGAATTCCACCCAGTCCGAGAATCCAGCGAACTACGTCGGCTTTGTTAACAGAGCGGTCAACGTCATAGATGCCGAGAATCCAGAGACGGGTGGCCGCGATCGACTCACCAGAACCGCCCGAAAGCTGAAAACCCAGGACCGCGCCAAAGCGTTCTCCTACCAAGGAAACTTCTGGGACAACTCGGTTGTGTTCTCCTACAGCCGCCGCCGGGACGAGACCAGCACGTGGGGGAGGTCATTGAACGGGTCCCCGATTGGAGGCGGTCCATTGAACTTGAGCCCCGACGTCTTTAAGCTGCCTGACAACCCCGATTCGATAATCGAGACGAACGTCGACAGCTACAGCGCTGTCAGCCACTTTGATCAGTTGCCTCTTCTGGGAAAGCTGACCAGAAAACTTCCGGTCTCGCTTTCGCTCACATGGGCGCGGTCGGCGAACAGCCAACCGGAAGCCAGCCGGGCCGATCTCAGAGGCAGTAGCCTTCCCACCCCGACGGGTGCCACAAAGGAAATGGGCTTCATCGTCGAAAGCCGCGATCGACGGTTCGGGTTAAGGATCAACCGCTACGAGACTAAGATTAAGGACGTTACCTCCAGCACTCTCGTCGGGCGTGGGTTCATCGGCAATTCCCAGTCGGAGGCCGGAAATTCGGTCAACATCTTCCACAACAACCTAATTTCCGGCAGCGCCATTCTCCCGGACAGATCCAACATCGGAAATCCAGCAACCGATCCGAACCGTGCACGCTATACCTATCTCCCGCAGGGGAATGAAACGCAGGCGGATGCCGACCGGCGCGAGGCGGCCGCCATCGCCGCCTGGCGCGGCTGGCAGGCCAAGGTGCCCACGTTGTTTCCCGGGTTCTATGAAGCTTGGAAGATCAATTCGAGAGCTATGGCCGACGCGTCCATCGCCCTCGGTTCAGATGCGCCGGGAGGGCTTTCGTTTACCGAGGATTCCATCTCGAAGGGCTGGGAGTTTGAACTGAATGCGAATCTCATGAACAACTGGCGGATGTCCCTCAATGCCACCAAGACCAACGCAACTCGCACGAACGTAGGCGGCGCGGCGCTCCTCAAATTCGCCACCGCCTATGAGGATTTTCTCCTGAACGGGGGCGGCGGCGACCTCCGCATCGGGTCGGGTAGCCCCGACGCAGCGACCGCACTTACCATGTGGAACCAGATCCTCGGCTCCGAACTCGTGTTGAAGCGCCTCCAGGAGGGCACAAACGTGCCGGAACTGCGCGAGTGGCGCGTCAATGCGATCACAACCTACGAGTTCGAGCGAGGCCGTTTCAAGGGATGGTATGTCGGCGGCGGCATCCGCTGGCAGGACGCCGTCGTCACCGGCTTCACCCCGATCCAGGACCGCCGCGACCCGGCAAAGGTCTCGTTTGACCTGTCGAGGCCCTTCAAATCTCCAACCGAGACGAATGTCGATCTCTGGTGGGGATACTCGCGGAAGTTGACCGACAAGATCAGATGGAAGATCCAGTTCAACATATCGAACGTTGGGAAGGAAGATGACGTGATCGCGGTCACCAGCCAGCCTGATGGCACGACCGCTGGGTACCGGATCGCACCACGACAGTATTGGAGCATCACGAACACCCTCACGTTCTGATCCGCAAGGATCCTCGACTCTAAATTGAGTCCCGTGGGAGCATGGATCGTCTAGCCTGCATGCATCACATCGCGGCGGCCGCAACCGAAGGCGCCAACCGGCTTTCATCGTTCCTCGTTCTCAGGATCGTTCCTCGTTCTCGCCGAGAGAACGAAAAAGAGAACGAGGAACGAGAACGATTGGCGTCGCACGTAATTCGTCGCGAACATGACGAATGCACGGATTCGTCCCGCTGCTTCCGCCGCGGGCGACAGTTGCCGATCCGAGCGGTGCACGCACCAGGAGTTGCGCGAAAGGCGCACACCCGGCGAAGAGATTTCGAGGTTGCACTCATCGTGGCGGCAACACTGCTCCCGCTCCCTGCTCTCGGCGCCCTCTCCGGCGGGCGCGTGCTCGCCGACGAGATTATCACCACGACGATCCCGGCGAACAATGGCGCCAGCCCGGTGTGGTGCGTCGGGGCGCCGCTGCTCGTGCGCGAGACCGGCACCGTGTGGGCATCCATCTCGGTGACCGATCCCGGAGCGGAGCCCTCCTGCAACACGCATTGGGAATTGTGGCGCCGGCCGGAGGCCGGCGCATGGGAGCGGATTCGCCGCGGCCCCGCAGCTTCGGAGCGCGAGCCGTGTCCGTTGTTCCTCCCCGAGCCGGACAAACTGATGCTGTCGATCCACCCGAAGATCCTCGAGTGGGCTCACTCCTCGACCAGCGAACACAAGTGGTATTGCCAGCCCGCGATCGCGCAGTTCTACCCGCGGGATCCCTCCAGCCAACCAACGCTCCTGCAGCCTAAGTTCGCGACAAGCCCTCTGTTCCACCAGAATTCGTATCGCGGCGTCGGCGTCGATCCCACCAATGGCTCGTTCCTGATGTTGGGCAAAGACAGCACAAACCATTCCCACATGACGCGGCGCGACCGTTCCGGAGCGTGGTTTCCGGTGGCAGCACCCGCGTTTCCGATCAAAGCCGAATATTCAGCCATCGTGCTGCGCGGCAACGAGGGCCATGTGTTCGCGATCGGCGACATCGTCGAGCCAAACGCGGCCTGGAAAGCCGAGAAGTTCCGTGTGCTCAACGATAGTTGGGACTTCGCGTTTCGCCGCGTGTTCTACGCATTTGCACCGGATCTCGCGACGGGAAGGTTCGAAGCGCTGCTCGAAGTCGACAGCGTCGATGGCACCGCCGGCTGGGCGTTCAACCTCGACATGGTCGCAGACGGCAACGGCCGCATCCATTTGCTCTGGGTGCGGCGGAACATCCAATATGGGTTCCTGCGCGACCGCTTCTTCCCGGGCACGCCCATCGTGGAGGAAGTCCGGCATGCGGTCCTCGAGCAGGGACGCATTCTATCGACCGAGACGCTCCTGCGCCGCGAAGTGGACGGAGCATTCGTAGCAGGCACGAGGATGAACGTCAGCACAGGACGCTTCCACCAGCTCCCCGACGGTCGTCTGCTCGCGGTGCTGGCCACCGATGTCGAGGACAGTAAAAAGCTCTCGACCCGTGCGCTACTCCTCCAGGAACTCGACCTCGATGCACGCGCTTCGCCACCGGCGGTTCGCGTCGCGCTCAAGACGCCGCTGCCCGTGAACTGGATCTTCACCAACACTGTCCGCGGTGGCTCGAAACCGGCGCACGACCTCGACATCCTGACCACGGCGACACGCGACAGCGTGGTCTCCGTTCGTTACATCCATGTTCACATTTCAGACTGATCCTGGAGCCAATCCATCATCAGCCCCATGAACGCCACTCCGGGCGCCGACAACCACACGCGCCGCTCCATGCTCAAGCAGACCGGCCTGGGATTGGTCGGCGCTGCGTTGCTCAGGACCGCGGCAAACGGCCAGGCCGCCGCCGCCCCGGCCGTGGCGGCTGGCGCGGCTTCCTCCGATCTTCCGCGCGCTTCGTTCAGCCGGTTTCCCCGCATGGTGCAGGAATATCTTGTCAGACGCGTGCGCGCGGCCGAACGGCTCGGCGACCAGCGGCGGGCGGCGCTCCAAACCCGGGCGGATGCAGAGAACTATGTCCGGGACGTCCGGGAAAGAATTCAGCAATGTTTTGGTCCGTGGCCGGAGAAAACACCCCTGAACGCGCGCATCACCGGTGTGCTGGAACGGGACGAATACTCGATCGAGAAGCTGATTTTCGAAAGCCGGCCCGGATTCTTGGTCACAGCCAATCTCTACGTGCCCAAGGGCCGCGGTGGCCGGCTGCCGGGGGTCGTTGCGGCCTGTGGTCATGCCGGGGAAGCCAAGGCCGAGGTCTCCTACCAGAGTTTTGCGCAGTCCCTGGCGCGTTTCGGCTATGTCACGCTCATCTTCGATCCTTTGGGCCAGGGCGAACGCCTCCAGTATTCCGACGACCAGATGAAGCGCTATGGCAAAGGTGGGAACCGGGGAGTGAATGAGCATCTCCACGCCGGCAACCAACAGGTGCTCGTGGGCGAGTCTTTCGCCACCTGGCGGACGTGGGATGGAATCCGTGCGCTCGACTACCTGCTCACCCGCCCCGAGGTCGATCCGACCCGCATCGGCGTGACGGGCAATTCAGGGGGCGGCGCGGACACGACCTGGCTTTGCGCCGTCGAACCCCGCATTGCCATGGCGGCGCCGCAGTGCTTTGTGGCCACTTTCCGCCGCAACTTGGAGAACGAACTCCCCGCGGATTCCGAGCAGTGCCCGCCGCGGGCGATTGCCCTCGGGCTCGACCACTCCGATTTCATCGCGGCCATGGCGCCAAAGCCAGTCGTCTTGATCGGACAAGAGAAGGACTTCTTTGATGTGCGCGGCCTCGAGGAGGCTCACGACCGGCTGCGCCGCGTTTACGGACTGCTTGGCGCGGCGGACAACCTGAAGCTCGTCATCGAGTCGGACTATCACAGTTTCTCCCGGCCAAGCCGTGAGGCGATGTATCGCTGGTTCAATCGCGTCGCCGGGATCGTGACGGACGGCAGCGAGCCTCCGGTCACCCTCGAAAGCCGGAAGGACCTCCAATGCACCCCGCACGGGCAGGTGAGCGAGCTGGGCAGCCATTCCGTCGCCTGGTTTACCAGGGAAAAATCGCTGGCGCTGCGCCTCAAGCGCCAGGCGGCGCCGGTTTCCGACTTGCCCCGGCTCGTGGCCGCGACCCTCAAACTGCCGCAGGTCACTGGAGCGCCCGATTACAGGATTCTTCGGCCGCAGAAAACCAAGGCCTACTTGGGTAAGTTTGCCGCGATCTACGCTGTGGAAACCGAGGCGGATGTCTTCTCCATCGTTTACCGGCTGGGCGACGAGTTCCTCGAGTCGCGACCGCCCCGGGGACCAGGGCGCGCGCTGCTCTACGTCTGCCACCAATCCTCGGATGAGGAGCTTCGCGGCGACCCTTGGCTGGCCGGACTGGTCGCAACGGAGGGCGCACAGGTCTTCACGTGCGATCCCCGCGGCGTCGGCGAGTCACGGCCGGGCTTTGCCCGCAACGGCCTGAACAATTGGGCGGCGCATTACGAGAGCGACTACTTCCATTCCGCGCACGGGCTGATGCTGGATTATCCCAGCGTCGGGCAGAAGACGTTCGACGTCCTCCGCGTTCTCGCATGGCTCAAGACCTGCGGCCATGAGGAAATTCATCTCGCCGCCTCCGGCTGGGGAACGCTGCCGGCGACCTTTGCTGCAGTGCTGTCGGGCGCTGTGACACAAGTCACGCTGCGGCACGCGCTATCCAGCTACAGCGACATCGCCGAGTCGGCAGACTACGCTTGGCCGCTCACTACCTTGGTGCCGGACATCCTGGCGAAGTTTGATCTCCCTGACTGCTACCGTGCACTGGAGTCCAAGAATCTTCGGCTCCTCGAACCTTGGGATGCGATGGGCGCGCGCGCCCGACCTGATGGATTGCAATAGGTATCTCGAAAAATCACCATGAAATCACTCATCCGTTCATTACCCGTTGCCGCGTGCCTGATGGCGTCGGCCGTGACCGGACAGCAGGCCGACCCACTCCGGGCGCATCCCGTTCTTTTCCGCGACGAAGTGTTCACGATCCGCGCGGTGGATCGCGTTTACGACCTTCACCGCACCCGCCCGGTCACCACGCTGGCGATCGAGCACCGCGACTGGCCGGGCAACTGGTTCGGGCTCTGGCTGCCCGAGACATTGTACGAGGAAGACAAGATCGTGTGGAGCAACTTCACGAAGACCGAGCGCACCCAGCGCTGGACGACCGAAGCCAACCGATCACTCAGCTGGCGGAGGCAGACCGAGCGCTTTGAGTTGACGACGAGGCTCACTCCGGATGCGACGAACAACGCCCTCTGGATCACCCACACCTTCCGCAACACCTCGAACGCGCCACTGCGCAAGCTGACAACCCAGACCTGCTTCCACATGGTGGACGCCCCGCAGTTCATCTCAACCTACGGCCAGCGCATCTGGGCGAAGCTCGACGGAGAGTGGATCTCCACCGATCGGGTGGACCGCCAGGTTTCGCCCGATCCGCGTCGGGTCATTTTCGTGCGTCGCGGGATCCGGCCCGTCCCCGAGATCGTGAAGCATCTGGATTTCCTTTCGGCCGAATTGCTCAATGTGGCCGACCATCCGCTGATCATCGCCGAGGCGTTTGGCGGCCAGGGAGCGGTCGGCATCGGGCAGCGAGACTTCCGCCACATCGTCAACAACAACGACTCCATTCTCCGCTGCATCCACAGCGAGCCGAAGCCGATTGCCACCCTCGAACCGGGTGCCGAGACCGTGCAAGAGGGGCTGATCATTTTCGACCGCGGCGATCATGTGGCGTTGCTGAAACGGTGGGAACGTCTCGTCAGCCAGCGGTGGAGGGAGCCGAAGTCAACTGGCGGAAATTGATCCCCATCGTGATCGCCCTCGCCCGGTTCCGTTGCCCCATCGTTTCGCTCCTGCTCGCCGCCGTCGCGGTGGCGGCCGCCGCCGACGCGACGCCGAAGCGGCTCAGGCGCGCGGACAGTTTCTTCGGCATCCACTTCGACTTTCACGCGAACGCCGCCGACACCAACATTGGCCAGAACACCACGCCCGCGATGGTCGAGGCGATCATCAACCTCGTCCATCCCGACTACCTTCAGATTGACGGCAAGGGCACTTATGGCTGGTCGAGCTACCCGACGAAGGTCGGCTACCCGGTGCCCGGTATCATCGGCGATCCCCTGCGCGTCTGGCGCGAGGTCACGGCCGCTCGCGGGGTGGCTCTCTACATTCACTATTCAGGCCTGTGGGACCTCAAAGCTCTCAAGGAACATCCGGACTGGGCCGCGATCAACGCCGACGGTAAACCCAACGAGCAGGCCCCGTCCGTCTTCAGCCCCTATGCCGAGAAGCTGTTGATCCCGCAGCTCCTCGAGTTGGCGGGCGAGTACGGCGTGGACGGCCTGTGGGTCGATGGAGACGGCTACGGGTCGGTGCCCGATTTCGGCCCGACTGCGCTGGCGGCGTTCCGCCAAGCCACCGGCATCACCGACGTGCCGCGCCAGCGGGACGATGCGCATCGGTTTGAGTTCCTCCAGTTCCACCGCGAAGCATTCCGCCGCCACCTGCGCCACTACATTGCCGCGGTGAAAAGGGCGAACCCGCAGTTTCAGATCTGCAGCAACTGGGCCTTCAGCGATCAAATGGCCGAACCCGTGAGCGCGCCGGTGGATTTTCTGTCGGGCGACATGGCCTCGGAGGACAGCGTCAACTCGGCGCGGCTCTCGGCGCGTTACCTCGCGCGCCAGGGCACACCGTGGGACCTGATGGCGTGGAGCTTCAGCCAAAAGCCCACGTGGACGCAGAAGCCCACCGTGCAGTTGCAGCGCGAGGCCGCCGTGGTGCTCGCGATGGGCGGCGGCTTCCAGGCATACTTCACCCAGAACCGCGACGGCTCGGTGCGCCTGAACGAGATGACCGTGATGGCCGAGGTGGCGAAATTCTGCCGCGCGCGGCAGGCGATCTGTCATCGCGCGGAGGCCGTGCCGCAAGTGGGTCTACTGCTCTCGACC
>SXGU01437460.1_pt1 | contig 14170 bp, 6 predicted proteins | sample 3174531 | NCBI WGS metagenome assembly SXGU01 (sample SAMN11356863, study PRJNA531348) | freshwater metagenome | isolation source: freshwater sample F1-140 | place: China: Fuxian Lake, Yuxi | collected 2017-12-25
CTTCACCTCAAGCCTGGTCGAGCGCCTCAAGCGTTCCAATGACGGGGCCCTGGCGCGCAATGTCGACTCGTCGCTGGAGTCGGTTGAGGAAATCCTCACGGCCCTCCTCGACATTTCGCGGCTGGATGCGGGAGTCATGACCCCGGAACTGTCGATCTTCCGCATCGACGATCTCCTCGAGACGTTGAGCACCGAATATGCGCCGGCCGCCGCCAGGAAAAACCTTTCCCTCAAGGCCATGCCCTGCGGAGCAACGGTCGAAACCGACCGCAAGCTGCTTCGCCGGGTCATGCAGAACTTCATTTCCAACGCGATCAAATATACCAGGTCTGGCCGCATTCTGATGGGCTGCCGCCGCAAGGGGCGCTTCCTGCGGATTGAAATACACGACACCGGGATCGGCATTCCGGAAGCCAAGCGCGAATTGATATTCCAGGAATTCCAGCGCCTGGGTGACGACGGCGGTTCGGCCCCGGGACTTGGCCTTGGCCTCTCCATTGTCGAGCGCGTTGCCCGCGTTCTTGGCAGTGAAATCACCCTCCGCAGCGCCCCCGGCAAAGGAAGCATGTTCGCCATCACCATTCCGCTGTCCCAGGTCACCATTCCGCAAACCCGGAGCCAAAGGATGGCGCGCCAGCGTCCAGGGCGTGGAATTTCGGCAGAAGTCCTGGTGATTGATGACGAGCCGGCCATTCTCGATGGCATGAAACATCTCCTCGACGGCTGGGGCTGTTCAACCCATGTTGCGCTGGGGGGCGAAGCGGCATTCCGGGCCTATGATGCCGCGGATGGCCGCATTGACATGATCCTCGCTGATTTTCATCTCGCCAGGGAGGATGGCATTTCCCTGATCAACGAATTGCGCCGCAGGGCCCGGAGGCCCATTCCCGCCGTTCTCATTACGGCCGACAGGTCCTTGGCTGTGGCGGATCTGGCCACGGTCCACGATATTCATCTGCTGCGCAAGCCGGTCAAACCGGCGGCCCTGCGCGCCGCCATGTCCCATCTTGAGATCAAGGCCATCGCCGGGGTTCAGGCTGCAGGCTCATGAGACCTGGGACAGCGCCGGGTTTGGCGAATGCGGGACAGGCTGAGGCTTTTCGGTCGCAGCGTGTGGCCCGGGCAGGTTCTGCAAGAAAAGTTCAGCCATCGGAGCATCATGCATCTGGCCAAGTGCGAGTTCGAGTTGCAGGGGAAGGCCGTGCTCATGAACCCGCACATGCGGCTTGCTGGTCAGTTCTCCCCGGCTGCGGGCGTGGAGCGTTTGCCGGCCAGAAGCAGGCCGTACATGCTGAGCGCGATGACCGCCATTGCCACGATCTGGTAGCCTTGCACGGCCTGCCCCAGAACAGTGACGGCTATCAGCATGGTTACCGCGGGGGCCGGCACCGTGACCGAGCTTGCCACTGAAACATCGATATGCCGCATGGCATGGAACCACAGGATGAGCTCAAGATAATAGGCCAGGCCCATGATGAACGCCGCCTTCTGGAAGGCTGCGTCGGCGAAGCCGTCCACGAGTGCCCCGCTCTTGCCGAAAACGAGGTGCAGCAGCAGGAGCGTTGCTCCGGATATTATCAGCCGTGAAACCGTGATCTGGTTCGGGGTGACCGGCGTTGTCACCAGCATCTGCCTGAGCAGGATATGGGCGATGCTCCAGAGCAGCGGAATGCCGAGAGCAAAGGCAGACCACCAGGAAACATCGGCAATGCGGAAGGTTCCGCCAGTGGTGAGATAGACGAGCGCGGCAATCATGACGGCGGTGAAGAATAATTCGGCCGGCGACTTGCGGCGGCCAAGAAACAGCGCCTCCCACAGGATGGCAAAGAGCGGATAGGCCTGCAGCGCTATCACCATGCTCACCGGCCTCGCCTTCGCGGCGGCAATTACATACATGTAGGTTGAAAGCCCGAACATCGCGCCCGTTGCCAGCGCTATCGTGCCGGCTCCCCACATGCCGGTCCGCGGGGCATCATCCGCGTTCCGTTGCCGCCGCTTGCCTTTCAACTCGATCAGGAACAGGGGCAGGGAAGCCAGGAGCTGCCAGAAAGTCAGCCAGACGGCGAAAGCCAGCCCGTCAGACCCCGCGGGCCTGGCGTTGGCGAGAACCGGCATGGCGCCGAGGATGAACAGGCAGAGAAGGGCGAGTGCCACGCCGGTGCGCGTCGATCTGGCCATGGGGATTCCGTTCGCAGCCGTGAGAGCGGGCTTGCCCCGGCAATTGCCGTGATAGCCCTGCTGGTCGCACCCGGCAACGAAAGCATTGTCGCCATGACAATTAGGCGGGCGGACCGCTAGCCCAGCTTGCCATGCCTGCGACTGAAGGCGCGCTCCTCCAAGGCCACCGCCGCGTTGACGGTGAGCGGCAGGCCGACAGCCCACTGCACTTCGTCACGGGTCACCCCGATGTCCTTCAGCATGTAGTCGTCAAAATTGCCCAGGGAGGCGATCCGGCGCCTGGCCTTCCAGTTCCGCAGCAGGCGGCGGGCAAAGTAAACAACCCCATATTCTCCCAGGGATTCGGCGCGGTTCAAAGCATAGTCTCTCATGACACAATCCTCCAAAGCCCCAGGAAAGCTATTTTTCCTGGGCGAAGCCACCTGACAAGCGGCCAAAAATCACGTTTGTGATGGTTCTTTATCGAAGATTTCTATTGATTAGTCTAACGAATGTATTTTATGATACCCATCATCATTGTTGATGAGACGAGTTGAGCCATGATCGCAAATCTTGATGTCGATTTGTTGAAGACCTTCCTGGCCATTGCCGATTACGGCAGCTTCACCCGGGCGGCGGAGGAAGTGCACAAGACCCAATCGGCGGTGTCCATGCAGATGAAGCGGCTGGAGGAAATCGTTGCCAGTCCGCTCTTTGTGAAGGACGGCCGGATGAGCCGCTTCACCCCCGATGGCGAACGCTTGGTGGATTACGCCCGGCGCATCGTGGCGATGAATGACGAGGCGGTTTCCGCCTTCACCAGACCGGACCTGACGGGGAGCATCCGCTTCGGCACGCCCGATGATTATGCGGAAAGATTCCTGCCGGAGATCCTGGCCCGCTTTGCCCGCACCCATCCCCTGGTGACCATCGATGTTGACTGCCTCGGCAGCGGCGAATTGTTCAGCCGGGTCAAGCGCGGTGAAATCGATTTGGCGCTTGTCACCCATGGCTGTGACATTATCACGGATGAGCCGGTCCGGCGCGAGCAGCTGGTTTGGGTCACCTCCATGCGCCATTGCGCCCATATGGCCGAGATCCTGCCGCTGGCGGTGTCGCACGCGGGCTGCGAATGGCGCAGCAAGGTGCTCAAGTCGCTGGAAAAGCAGAAGCGAAAATACCGGGTGGCCTACTCGACACCCAATTCAAACGCGGTGAACGCGGCGGTCATGCAGGGCCTGGCAGTCGGCGCAATGCCGAAATTATGTGTCCGCCCAGGCATGCGGATTCTCACCGAAAAGGATGGCTTCCCGGGGCTCGGCAGTTTTGATATCGGACTGGTGCGCAAACCCGGCAAGGCCAACAAGGCGGTCGAGGCGCTGGCGCGTCATGTCAGCGAAAGCCTGGCCAATTATCAGCCCCAAATGGTTGCGGCGGAGTAGGACAATGGCTGATCAGATTATTCCGCCCATCGGCTTCGGCACCTGGCCGCTCAAGGACGAAGTTGCCCGCGATAGCGTGGCGCTGGCCTTGGACTGCGGCTACCGCCACATCGACACGGCCCAGGCCTATGACAATGAAAAGGCCGTCGGCGAAGGCATCCGGGCCTCCGGCAAGAACCGCGACGATGTCTTTGTCGTCACCAAGGTTCATTTCGACAATCTCGGCAAGGCGAAATTCCTCCCTTCAGTCCGCGCCAGCCTCGACCTTTTGAAGATGGAGCATGTCGATCTTCTGCTCATCCACTGGCCGCCGCGGGACGATGCGTTGTTCGATCCTGCCATTGACGCCCTGGGGGAAGCGCAGAGCCTCGGCTTTGCCAGGCATGTTGGCGTCAGCAATTTCACGCCAAAACTCCTGCGGCGCGGCGCAAGGCGGTCGCAGGTTCCCCTCATTGCCAACCAGGTGGAGTTTCACCCGCTCATCGACCAGTCAAAATTGCTGGCGGCGGCCAGGGAACTTTCCGTCATGCTTGAAGCCTATGCCGTGCTGGGGCGCGGCAAGGTTCTGGGCCAGCCGGTTATCCAGAAAATCGCCGAAAGGCACGGCTTCAGTGAACCCGCCGTCATCCTGCGCTGGGTGATCCAGAACGGCGTCATTCCCCTGGTGCAGACCACCAAGCGGAAGAATGCCGAAGACAACCTCAAGGCCCTGAAAATCACCCTGAGCCAAGCGGAGATGGATTCGATTTCGGCGCTCACCGCAAGGAACGAGCGCTTCATCTCAGTCGCCGCCTGGGCTCCTGACTGGAACGACTGAGCCTGCCCCTCCGGCTCTGGAACTACACCAGCATGAAGCCGGCAATATCATAGGTCCAGGGCGTCGTGCCGCTCGAATGGATGACCGCAACCAGTGTTCCGCCGCCGGAGAAGTCGCCGTTGGCCGAGTAATAGAGGTTGCCCTCGTCCTGCTGGTAGACAAAGGCGCCGTCGCCGCCGTTCGAGAGCGTCGTCGACAGAAGCGTATTGTAATCGCTCACGCTCGCGATGCTGGTGTTTGCCACAAGTCCGCCGGCGCCAATGTCGAAGACGTTGCCGGTATAAGTGCTGACCGCGGTGATATCGAGTGCGATCTTGTCGGCGCCCGAAACCCGGAAGCCGTTGACCGTGGTGAGGTCGGAAATGCCGAGATTGTCAATGACGACCGTATCGATGCCGGTTCCCACCGTGATCGTGTTGAACCCGCCTCCGCCGAATATCGTGGCGGCGACGGCGCCCGAGTTCACGATCGTGTCGCTGCCGCCTCCGCCGGTGATGGTTTCGACGTTCGACACGGTGACCGAGTTCAGGGCGCCACTGAGAATCAGCTGATCGGTCCCGGCGCCGAGATCGATGACGCCGCCGTTGATCGAATTGGCAATGGTGACGGTGTCGGCGCCGGTGCCGCCGGTGATGGTTTCGACGTTGGAAACGGTGCCGGTGTTGGTTGCGTTGGCCAGGGTCAGCGTGTCGGCGCCGGCACCGAGATTGACGGTCATGCCGGTCAGGGCCGTTCCAAGCGTGATGTTGTCGATGCCGGTGCCACCGGTGACGGTTTCGGCATTGGAAACGGTGGCGGAGTTGGTGAAATTGCCGAAGGCGAGAGTGTCGGTGCCGCCGGCGAGATTGATGGTTCCGCCCGTCATCTGGGTGGCCAGCGTGACGGTGTCGGCGCCGGCGTTGCCGGTGATGGTCTCGACGTTTGAGAGCGTCGCCGAGTTGGCGAAGTTGCCGAAGACGAGGGTGTCGGTGCCGCCGGCGAGGTTGATGGTGCCCGCGGTTATCTGGGTCGCCAGGGTGATGGCATCGGCAGCGGCATTGCCGGTGATGGTTTCGGCGTTGGAGACGGTGCCGGTATTGGCGACATTGGCAAGGATCAGCGTGTCGGTGCCGGCGCCGAGGTCGAGGGTCATGCCGGTGAGTGTGGTTCCGAGCGTGATGGTGTCGGCGCCGGTGCCGCCGGTCACGGTTTCGGCGTTGGAAACCGTTGCCGAGTTGGTGAAGTTGCCGAAGACGAGAGTGTCGGTGCCCGTGCCAAGATTGATGGTTCCCGCCGTGATCGCGGCGGCCAGGGTAATGGCGTCGGCGGCGGTGCCGCCGGTGATGGTCTCGACATTGGAAACGGTGCCGGTGTTGGCGACATTGGCGAGGACCAGGCTGTCGGCCCCTGCGCCGAAGTCGAGGGTCATGCCGGTGAGCGTCGTTGCCAGGGTGATGGCGTCGATTCCGGTGCCGCCGGTCAGCGTCTCGGCGTTGGAAACCGTTGCCGTGTTGGTGCCGTTGGCGAGGGTGAGGGCATCGGTGCCGCCGGCAAGGTCGATGATGCCCGCGGTGATCGCGGCACCCAGGGTAATGGTGTCGGCAGCGGCGTTGCCGGTGATGGTTTCGGCGTTGGAAACGGTGCCCGTGTTGGCGACGTTGGCAAGGATCAGCGTATCGGCACCGGTGCCGAGGTTGATGGTCATGCCGGTCAGGGTCGTCGCCAGGGTAACGGAATCGGCGCCGCCATTGGCGGTCAGGGTCTCGACATTGGAGACGGTAACCGAATTGGCGAAGTTGCCGAGGACCAGGGTGTCGGTGCCCGCGCCGAGGTCAATGGTGCCCGCGGTGATCGCGGTGGCCAGGGTAATGGTGTCAGCTCCGGTGCCGCCGGTGACCGTCTCGGTGTTGGAGAGGGTGGCCGAGTTGGTACCATTGGCAAGGGTGAGCGAGTCGGTGCCCGTGCCAAGGTTGATGGTTCCCGCCGTGATGGCGGTGGCCAGGGTGATGGCGTCAGCGGCGGTGCCGCCGGTGAGGGTCTCGACATTGGAGACGGTACCGGTGTTGGCGACATTGGCGAGGCTCAGCGTATCAGCGCCCGCGCCGAGGTCCAGAGTCATGCCAGTCAGCGTTGTCGCCAGGGTAATGGCATCGATGCCGGTGCCGCCGGTCAGGGTCTCGGCGTTGGAGACGGTGGCCGAGTTGGCGAAGTTGCCAAGGGTCAGGGCATCGGTGCCCGCGGCAAGGTTGATCACGCCCGCCGTGATTCCCGTTGCCAATGTAATGGTATCGGCATTGGCGTTGCCGGTAATGGTTTCGACATTCGAGACGGTGCCGGTGTTAACGAAGTTGCCGAGAACCAGCGCATCGGCGCCGGCGCCAAGATTTACCGTCGTGCCGGTGAGCGCCGTGGCCAGGGTGATGGTGTCGGCACCGCTGCCGCCGGTGATCGTCTCGGTGTTGGAGACGGTGGCCGAGTTGATGCCGTTGGCGAGGATCAGCGTATCGGTGCCGGTGCCAAGGTCGATGGTTCCCGCGGTGACGGCGGCGCCAAGGGTGATGGTGTCAGCGCCGGTGCCGCCGGTGACAGTCTCGGTGTTGGAGACAGTGGCCGAGTTGGTGAAGTTGCCAAGGGTGAGCGAGTCGGTGCCGCCCGCCAGATCGATGGTGCCCGCGGTGATCGCGGTGGCCAGGGTGATGGCGTCGGCGGCGGCGTTGCCGGTGATCGTCTCGACATTGGAGACGGTGCCGGTGTTGGCGACATTCGCAAGAATCAGCGCGTCGGTGCCGGCGGCAAGGTCGAGGGTCATGCCGGTCAGCGTGGTTGCCAGGGTGACGGTGTCGGCGCCTGTGCCGCCGGTCAGGGTCTCGGTGTTCGAGATGGTGGCGGTGTTGGCGAAGTTGCCGAGGGTCAGGGCGTCGGTGCCTCCGGCAAGATTGATGGTTGCCGCCGTCAGGGCCGCGCCGATGGTGATGGTGTCGGCGCCAGCGTTGCCGGTGATGGTCTCGACATTGGAGACGGTGGCCGAGTTGGTGAAGTTGCCGAGGGTCAGCGTGTCGGCGCCGCCGGCGAGATTGATAGTCCCGCCCGTTATCTGGGTGGCCAGGGTGACTGCGTCAGCCGCGGCATTGCCGGTGATGGTTTCCACGTTGGAGACCGTTCCCGTATTGGCGAAATTGCCCAGGATCAGCGTGTCCGTGCCAGCGGCGAGGTCAACCGTCATGGTGTTGGCAAGGGCCGAGCCGAGGGTAATCGTGTCAGCTCCGGTGCCGCCAGTGACGGTCTCGCTGTTGGAGACGGTGGCCGAGTTGGTGAAGTTGCCAAGGGTAAGGGAGTCGGTGCCGCCCGCGAGGTCGATGGTGCCGGCGGTGATTGCCGTTGCCAGGGTGATGGCGTCGGCCGCGGCATTGCCGGTGATGGTCTCGACGTTGGAAACCGAGCCGGTATTGGCGGCATTGGCAAGGATCAGCGTGTCGGCGCCGGCGCCGAGATTCAATGTCATGCCGGTCAGCGTCGTTCCGAGCGTGATGGTGTCGGCGCCGGTGCCGCCGGTCACGGTTTCGGTGTTGGAAACGGTGGCGGTGTTGGCGAAGTTGCTAAGGGTCAGGACGTCGGTGCCGCCCGCCAGATTGATCACTCCCGCCGTGATCGCCGTCGCCAAAGTGATGGTATCGACATCGGCGTTGCCGGTGATGGTTTCGACATTCGAGAGAGTGCCGGTGTTGACGAAGTTGCCAAGGATCAGCGTGTCGGCGCCGGTGCCGAGATTCACCGTCATGCCGGTCAGCGCCGTCGCCAGGGTGACGGCATCCGCACCGGTGCCGCCGGTCAGCGTCTCGACATTGGAGATGGTGCCGGTGTTGGCGAAATTGCCGAGGATCAGGGTGTCCGTGCCGGCCGCGAGGTCAACCGTCATGGTGTTGGCAAGGGCCGTGCCAAGAGTGACGGTGTCAGCTCCGGTGCCGCCGGTGATGGTCTCGCTGTTGGAGACAGTGGCCGAGTTGGTGAAGTTGCCAAGAGTAAGCGAGTCGGTACCGCCCGCCAGATCGATGGTGCCGGCGGTGATCGCGGTGGCCAGGGTGATGGCGTCGGCGGCAGCGTTGCCGGTAATGGTCTCGGTGTTGGAGACGGTCCCGGTATTGGCGACATTGGCGAGGTTCAGTACGTCAGCGCCTGCACCGAGATTGAGGGTCATGCCGGTGAGCGTCGTTCCCAATGTAATGGTATCGACGCCGGTGCCGCCGGTCACGGTTTCGGTGTTGGAAACGGTGGCCGAGTTGGTGAAGTTGCCAAGGGTCAGGGCGTCGGTGCCAGCGGCAAGGTTGATCACGCCGGCGGTGATTGCGGTGGCCAGGGTGATGGTGTCGGCACCGGCATCGCCGGTGATGGTCTCGACGTTGGAGACGGTGGCCGAGTTGGCGAAGTTGCCGAGGATCAGCGTATCGGTTCCGGCGGCGAGATTGATGGTGCCGGCGGTTATCTGGGTGGCCAGGGTGATGACGTCTGCGCCGGCGTTGCCGGTGACGGTCTCGACATTGGAGAGGGTGCCGGTGTTGGCGAAGTTGCCGAGGATCAGGGTGTCGGCGCCGGCAGCAAGGTCGACGGTCATGGTATTGGCAAGGGCGGTGCCCAGGGTAATCGTGTCGGCTCCGGTGCCGCCGGTGATGGTTTCGGTGTTGGAGACGGTGGCGCTGTTGGTGCCGTTGGCGAGGGTGAGCGAGTCGGTGCCGCCAGCAAGATTGACGGTTCCCGCCGTGATCGCCGTTGCCAGGGTGATGGCATCGGCGGCGGCGTTGCCGGTAACGGTTTCGACATTGGAGACGGTGCCAGTGTTGGCGACATTGGCGAGGACCAACGTGTCGGCGCCGGCGCCGAGGTTGAGGGTCATGCCGGTCAGGGTCGTTCCAAGAGTAATGGTATCAGCTCCGGTGCCGCCGGTGAGCGTCTCGGTGTTGGAGACGGTGGCCGAGTTGGCGAAGTTGCCAAGCGTCAGGGCATCGGTGCCCGCGGCAAGATTGATGGTTCCCGCGGTGATTGCGGTCGCCAGGGTGATGGTGTCGGCGTCGGCATTGCCGGTGACGGTCTCGATATTGGAAAGTGTGGCGGTATTGGCGAAGTTGCCAAGGATCAGCGTGTCGGTGCCGGCGGCAAGATTGACAGCGCCGCCTGAAATCTGGGTAGCGAGCGTCACGGTATCGGCTCCGGCATTGCCGGTGATGGTCTCGGTATTGGAGACGGTGACCGAGTTCACGAAGTTGCCAAGGATCAGCGTGTCGGTGCCGGCGCCGAGATCAACGGTTCCGGCCGTGATCGCGGCACCCAGGGTTATGGTGTCGGCGCCGGTGCCACCGGTGATGGTCTCGGCATTGGAGACGGTGGCCGAGTTGGTGCCGTTGGCAAGGGTGAGAGAATCGGTGCCCGTGCCGAGGTTGATCACGCCGGCGGAAATGGCCGTTGCCAGAGTGATGGCGTCGGCGGCGGTGCCGCCGGTGATGGTCTCGGTATTGGAGACGGTGCCGGTATTGGCGACATTGGCGAGGGTGAGTACGTCAGCGCCTGCACCAAGATTGAGGGTCATGCCGGTGAGCGTCGTTCCCAGAGTGATGGTGTCGATGCCGGTGCCGCCGGTGAGGGTCTCGGTGTTGGAGACGGTGGCCGAGTTGGTGAAATTGCCAAGGGTCAGGGCGTCTGTGCCTGCGGCGAGGTTTACCGTGCCGGCGGTGATCGCCGTGGCCAGGGTAACGGTGTCGTTGTCGGCATTGCCGGTGACGGTTTCGATATTGGAGAGGGTCACCGTGTTGGCGAAGTTGCCGAGGATCAGTGTATCAGTGCCAGCGGCGAGATTGATGGCCCCGCCCGAGATCTGAGTGGCAAGGGTGATGGTGTCGGCTCCGGCATTGCCGGTGATGGTTTCGACATTCGAGAGGGTCGCCGTGTTGGCGAAGTTGCCGAGGATCAGCGTGTCGGCGCCGGTGCCAAGATCGATGGTTACGGAGTTAACCGTGGTGCCCAGGGTGATGGTGTCAGCCCCGGTGCCGCCGGTGATGGTCTCGGCATTGGAGACGGTGGCCGAGTTGGTGAAGTTGCCAAGAGTAAGGGAGTCGGTGCCCGCACCGAGATTGACGGTTCCTGCCGTGATGGCCGTAGCAAGGGTGATGGCGTCTGCGTTGGCGTTTCCGGTGATGGTCTCAACATTGGAAACGGTGCCGGTGTTGGCGACATTGGCGAGGATCAGCGTGTCGGCGCCCGTGCCCAGGTTAAGGGTCATGCCGGTGAGCGTCGTTCCCAGGGTGATAGTGTCGATGCCGGTACCGCCGGTCAGGGTCTCGGTGTTGGAGATGGTGGCGGTATTGGCGAAGTTGCCAAGGGTCAGGGCGTCGGTGCCGGCGGCAAGGTTGATCACGCCAGCGGTGATCGCCGTGGCCAGGGTGATGGTGTCGGCACCGGCATCGCCGGTGATGGTTTCGACATTGGAGAGGGTGCCGGTGTTGACGGCATTGGCGAGGATCAGCGTGTCGGCGCCCGTGCCGAGGTTCACCGTCATGCCGGTCAGCGCTGTTGCCAGGGTAATGGCGTCAGCGCCGGTACCGCCAGTCAGGGTTTCGACGTTGGAGACGGTGGCGGAATTGGCGAAGTTACCGAGGACCAGGGTGTCGGTGCCCGCCGCGAGGTCGATGGTGCCCGCGGTGATCGCGGTGGCCAAGGTGATGCTGTCGGCTCCGGTGCCGCCGGTGATGGTTTCGGTGTTGGAGACGGTGGCGCTGTTGGTGCCGTTGGCAAGGGTGAGCGAGTCGGTGCCGCCAGCAAGATTGACGGTTCCCGCCGTGATCGCCGTTGCCAGGGTTATGGCATCGGCGGCAGCATTGCCGGTGATGGTCTCGACATTGGAAACAGTGCCGGTGTTGGCGACATTGGCGAGGGTCAGTACGTCAGCGCCTGCACCAAGATTGAGGGTCATGCCGGTAAGGGTCGTTCCCAGGGTGATCGTGTCGATGCCGGTGCCGCCGGTCAAGGTCTCGGTGTTGGAGATGGTGGCGGTATTGGCGAAGTTTCCAAGGGTCAGGGCGTCGGTGCCGGCGGCAAGGTTTACCGTGCCAGCGGTGATTGCGGTCGCCAGGGTGATGGTGTCGGCGTCGGCATTGCCGGTGATGGTCTCGACATTGGAGACGGTGGCCGAGTTGGCGAAGTTGCCGAGGATCAGCGAGTCGGTGCCGGCGGCGAGGTTCACGGTCCCGGCTGTTATCTGCGTGGCCAAAGTGACGATGTCGGCGCCGGTGCCGCCGGTGATGGTCTCGGCATTGGAGACGGTGCCGGTGTTGGCGAAGTTGCCGAGGATCAGGGTATCGCTGCCGGCCCCGAGGTCGACGGTCATGGTATTGGCAAGGGCGGTGCCCAGGGTAATCGTGTCGGCTCCGGTGCCGCCGGTGATGGTCTCGGTGTTGGAGACGGTGGCCGAGTTGGTGCCATTGGCGAGGGTGAGAGAATCGGTGCCCGTGCCGAGGTTGATGGTTCCCGCCGTGATGGCGGTGGCCAGGGTGATGGCATCGGTGCCGGTGCCGCCGGTCAGGGTCTCGGTGTTGGAGACGGTGGCCGAGTTGGCGAAGTTGCCAAGGGTGAGGGCATCAGTGCCCGCGGCAAGGTCAATCACTCCCGCCGTGATGGCGGTTGCCAGGGTGATGGTGTCGGCACCGGCATTGCCGGTGATCGTCTCGACATTGGAAACGGTGCCGGTATTGACGGCATTGGCGAGGATCAGCGTGTCGGTACCGGTGCCGAGGTTCACGGTCATGCCGGTCAGCGCCGTTGCCAGGGTGATGGTGTCGGTGCCGGTGCCACCGGTCAGGGTTTCGACATTGGAAACGGTGGCAGAATTGGCGAAATTGCCGAGTATCAGGGTGTCGGTGCCCGCGCCAAGATCAATGGTGCCCGCCGTGATCGCGGCGCCAAGGGTGATGGTGTCAGCTCCGGTGCCGCCGGTGATGGTCTCGGTGTTGGAGACGGTGGCGCTGTTGGTGCCGTTGGCGAGCGTGAGAGAATCGGTGCCGGCGCCCAGGTTGATGGTTCCACCCGTGATTGCGGTGCCCAGGGTGATAGTATCAGCGGCGGCGTTGCCGGTGATCGTCTCAACATTGGAGACGGTGCCGGTGTTGGCGACATTGGCGAGGGTGAGCTTGTCGGCGCCCGCCCCGAGATCGAGGGTCATGCCGGTCAGCGTGGTCGCCAGGGTGATGGTGTCGGCGCCGGTCCCGCCGGTCAAGGTTTCGGTGTTGGAGACGGTGAGCGAGTTGGTGGCGTTGGCCAAGGTGAGGGAATCGGTGCCCGCGCCCAGGTTCACGGTCGCGCCCGTCAGGGCAGCCGTTACAGTAATTGTATCGGTTCCGGTACCCGAGACAAGCGAATCAAAATTGCTGACTGTCAGGGTGTTGTCGGTGTTTCCAAGTACAATGTTAACGGGCATTCTCGGCGCTCCAAAATATCTGTCCGCGCGGGTCTTACCGCTGGAAATTAAACGTGCGTTGGGAACTCCACGCCTAGGTTTCTCGACTTGATTTCATTGCGAGCGGCGCAACGGCTTGGAATTTCGAGTGAGAATGTGGAGCGGAATGCCGGATTGTCCGGAACGGAAGAGTTGCATCATGCTGTTGGGGCACACGCATGCGACCCCAATCTGCCGTTGAATCAGGCTACCTTGGGCTCACTAAGATTCCATTAACGCTAAGAAAATCTCACCGCTGACAGAATTTTTCTAGATCGTCGCTTCAATCGGCTCCGAAAGCTTGGCATTGGAGCGCGCGGCAATCAGGCAACCGGCGATGATCAGTCCCGCGCCAATCAGGGTGGTCCATACGACGCCTTCATCAAAGAAGACCCAGCCAAACAGGATTGCCCAAACGAAGGCGGAATATTCCGTGGGGATCAGATACTGCGCTTCGGCGCGGGCGTAGGACCAGCTCATGAGGAACTGGCCGCTGAGCGACAAGGCGGTCACGCCCACCAGCGCAAGCCAGTGTTCCTGCGCCAGGCTAACGGCCAGCCATGGCGCGGGCAGAAGGAAAAGTATGGCAAGCAGCAGGCTTTGAAAGAACATGATTTCGGTGGGCTTGGCCAGCTGGGCCTGCTTCCTGGCCAGGATCAAGCTGAAGGCATAAAACACGGTGGAGAGAAGAACGGCTATGGTGCCGTGCATGACCTCCTGGGAATATTCCACAAGTTCAAACTGGCCGCCCATGATGAGCGCAACGCCCGCCAAGCCTGCCAGAGATGCCCAGATGGCCGGGCGCCCTATGCGTTCGCCCAGGAGAATGGCCGCAAGAAAGAGGGCGAGCAGGGGCGCGATAAAACTCAATCCAATGGCATCGGCAAGCGGCAGCCGCGCAAGGCCCCAGAAGAAGGTGAGCAACACGATGGAAATCAGGACGGAGCGCAGAACATGGAGCTTGAGCACGGAGCTTTGTGGCCAAGCCCGGGGGCCCGAAAGCCAAACAGAACCGGAAACTGCTGTGGCCAGCAAGCTCCGCCACAGCACGACATTGTAAACGCCGACGGCAATGACCAGCGTCTTCATTGCCGCATCCATCCCTGACAGGATGAATATGGCGAATGAGCAGACAATGACAGGTACTGCCGGGGTGCGGGCATTCATCGGGCGGGAAGCTTTCGTTTACATAGTTTAGATTCTAAAAAACCCGCCGGAAGCAAGATTCTCGTAGATATGCTGGAAATCGATGGTGGAGCGAAGGGGGATCGAACCCCTGACCTCGGCATTGCGAACGCC
>SXGU01431846.1_pt1 | contig 14168 bp, 13 predicted proteins | sample 3174531 | NCBI WGS metagenome assembly SXGU01 (sample SAMN11356863, study PRJNA531348) | freshwater metagenome | isolation source: freshwater sample F1-140 | place: China: Fuxian Lake, Yuxi | collected 2017-12-25
AGCCCACCAGGGAAACCGAGAGCACGCCGCTGCGCTGCCGGCTGCGCCGTTGCAGGGCGCGGCTCCTGGCCAGCTTTTCCAGGCGAGACTCAATGGTCTTGATCTTGTTTCCGATCATGCGCCGGTCCAGTTCAAGCTGGGTCTCGCCCGGGCCGCCGCGCATGCCGATACCGCCCTTCTGCCGTTCCAGGTGGGTCCAGCCGCGCACCAGACGGGTGGCGTAATGGCGCAACTGGGCCAGTTCCACTTGGAGTTTGCCCTCGTTGCTGCGCGCGCGCAGGGCGAAGATATCCAGGATCAGGGCGGTGCGGTCCAGCACCCGGCATTGCAACCGGCGTTCCAGGTTGCGTTCCTGCACCGGCGACAACTCGTGGTTGAAGATGACCAGGGAGGCCTCCGCGGCCCGCGCCGCGTCACCGATCTCGTCGGCCTTGCCGGAACCCGCGAACAGAGCCGCATCCGGCCTGGATCGCTTGCCCTCCACCACGGCCGCCACATGGAGCCCCGCGCTGGAGGCCAGCAGTTTCAGTTCGTTAAGGCTTTCGGAGTAATCCGGATCTCCGAAATCGAGGGAGGCCAGCACCACCGCCCCGCCCCGATCCGGGCGTTCAAACATGAAGGGGGCTAACCATGGGGGTGAGGCTGGACAATCCTGGCGTGGGCAAGCGGATCAGGCGTCTTCTCCGCCGGCGCGCTGGAGCAGCACGGGGCGCGCGGGCACCACGGTGGAAATGGCGTGTTTGTAGACCATCTGGGTAACGGCGTTCTTGAGCAACACCACGTACTGGTCAAAGCTTTCGATATGACCCTGGAGCTTGATGCCATTTACCAGGTAAACGGACACTTGCACCTGCTCCTGACGCAGTGCGTTCAGGAATGGGTCTTGTAATTGCTGCCCTTTGGTCATGATTTATCCTTCATGGAAATACTTTGTGGGGGAGAGGATTCTAACCGCTGACAGGCGGGAAAGTTCCTCAGAGATGGGGTCAGACCTGATTTTCCTCAAGTTCCGGGCGGCCGAAATACCACCCCTGGCCGAGATGCACCCCCATTTCCCGCACGATCCGGGCCGTATCGGCATCCTCGATGCACTCCGCCACCGTGATGATGCCTTCGCGCCGGGCAAACCCGGCCAGGCTTTCCACAATGGCGGCGATTTTCCGCTCCTTCTTCAGGTTGGCGACCATCCAGCCCTCGATCTTGAGAAAGCTGATGGGTAGTCGGGCCAGGTAAAGGAACGAGGAATAGCCGCTGCCGAAATCGTCCAGAGCAAGGCGGAAACCAAAATCCAGCAGGGGCTTGAGATCCGCCTCCAGGGTATCCAGGTTGCTCAGGAACTGGCGTTCCGTGATCTCGAAGACGATGGGCTTGATCGGCCCCAAGCTGACCCCGCAGGTCAGGCAGTAATTCTGGGCGTTGTGGAGCATCTCCTCGACCAGATCGCGACGGGCCAGGAACTGGGGAGAAAGATTCACGAAGTGGGCAAAATCCGGGCCCACCACGCCATTGCCCAGTTTATTGATGCAGCGGGACATGGACTGGCGGGTGATGAAACGGTCGATTTCCGGCATCAGGCCCAGGCCCTCCGCCGCCTCGACGAATTCGCCCGCCACCATCAGCTTGCCGTCCGGCAACAGGACCCGGGCGAGCGCTTCGTCGGCCACCGCCTGCCCAGTTTCCAGGTCCACGATAACCTGGTGGGCCATGCGCAAACGGTCTTCGCGCAGGGCTCGCTTGATGATCTGGGCGGGCCAGTAGACAGTGTTGCCATCCCGGATTTCCACCCGATCCCGGCCATTGCTCTTGGCCTGATAGAGGGAACTGTCCGCCAGTTCGAGCGCCGCGTGGATATCGGCATCCTCCCGGGCCGGCAGTCCGATGCCGCCGGACAAGGTGATGGCAATCTGCCCCGCCTCCGTCAGGATGGGCTGCGCTTTCACGTGCCCCATCAGCCGCTGCATCACGTACACGGACTCGCGCTGATCGGCGCCGCGCAGGAAGATCAGGAATTCCTCGCCCCCCCAGCGAGCCAGCCAGTCATCCTCCCGCAACTCCATTGCCAGGCGCTGTGCAACCGCCTTCAGCACTTCGTCGCCCACCGCGTGGCCGTACCGGTCATTGACCCGCTTGAAGTGGTCGATATCCACCAGGGCCACCGCGTAGCCTTCATTGTGCCGACGCGCGCGGGCAAACTCCTCCTGCAGGCGGGTTTCCGCCGCGCGACGATTGAGCAGTCCGGTGAGCACATCGGTGATCGCGTGCTGTTCCAGGATAATTTTCTGACGGGATTGATACAGGTGATGGCCCAGCCATCGGGCCACCAGTTCGATGAAGGCCATATCCGCCTGAGGCAGTTCGGTCTTCAGCGGTATCCGGCGCAGGAACGCCAGGACTCCGCTGACTTCCTCCCCGCAAAACACGGGAACTCCGGCGTAAACCCGCATGCCGTGATTTTTGACGAGGGGATGCTCGTGGAACACCGGGTGGCCGACCAGATCAGCGACATAGAGCGGTTCATGGGAAAGATGGACGTGCTGGCAGATGGCTTCCCGCGCGGGCAGCACCGTGCCCTCCGGCAATACACCCAAGGGGTCATGGACGCAGCGCGCCTTGTATTCCCCATTGAACTCGCCAAGAACCACCAGATCCATGCCGAGCGCCAATGCCGCCTCGCGCAGGATGGCTCGGGAGCGTTCTTCGTCCCCGACGTCATGACGGGTCGCCTGTCGCCATAGGGCATTCAGTCGCTCCGACTGGCGCGTGAGCTCCGACAAGGTCGAAGCATCGGCGCCCGACTGTGCCGGGGCAGTCTCGTCATCCCGCGTTGTCATTACCCACCTCCACTGATGGCTCCGTTCACGGACAGGAACTCAGGCCATTTCGGTTTTTTCGTCAACCCGCGTGTTGCTCTACCTGCTTCTGAACAGGCCATCCCCTTGCGCGTGCGCCTGGCTTAATCGGCGCCCCAATGGGGTGTGGCAATTCCACTGCCCAGGTCCGCTTCCACCAGGCGGCGCCGCACTTCCAGCAACTTTTCGATCAGGGCGGGCTCGGCGGCGCCGTAAGCCTCGGCATCCGGGGTGCGCTTGACCACCACGCCGAGGAGCTCGGTGATGGCGTTGCCGATGGAGTTCTGGCTGATGGTGACGATCAGCTTGCCGGCGTCGTTGCGGTAGATGAGCTGCTTGAAGGCCGGCTGCCAGCGGATGGAATTGGCGTACTTGGCGTCCTTGATACAGCGGTCGCGCACCATCTTCGCGGTCTTCAGCAGGTCGTTGTTGAACTGGAGCTTGTTCTCCACCAGTTCCGGGAAATAGATATCCCGGGGCAGGGGCGCGTTGCGGGTGGAGACCTGACCGAAGAAGGTGCGGTAGAAATCGATGAAGCCCTTCAGGAGGGTGTCGTATTCCTTCCAGAAGCGGACTTCCTTCAGCGACGCGGCGCCGCCGGCAATCTCCCAGCTGGGCAGGCCCTGAGGGTAGCCGGTGAGGGCGATCTTGCAGGAACCCGCCTGGCAGGGGCGCAGGATTTCCAGGTCCAGTTCGTCGAAGAAGGCCCGGTAGACGTCGCGCATGTGGGCCTGGAACAGGGAATGCTGGCCGCCGTCGGTGAGGTTGGGGTTGCTGGCGTCGGCGATGGGCGCATCGCGCAACTGGGCCTTGTTGAAGACGATGAAGTGGTTGTGCAGCATGCGGATGCTGGGCACGCCGGGCGAAGTCAGCGGCCAGGTGGCGTCCAGGCTGGCCTCGCCAGCCAGCACCAGGGTCTCGTCCGGATCCGGGTACTGTTCCAGCATGTACTCGATGATCACCTCGTTCATTCGGTTCCAGACGTTCTTCACCTGCTCGGGAACCTGGGTACGCCGCACCGGGCGGCCCAGAGGGTCCAGGATGGTCCGGGAGGTGTTGTAGATGATGGAGGTGTCGAACTCGTTGCTGTGGCCCAGGGCCTTGCGGTAAAGCAGCAGGCCTTCCGGGTTCTGCAGCAGGCCATTGTTGTGGACCAGGTCGTTGAGGTTTTCGGTGCTGTTGAAGAACTCGTTAGGCTTCATGCCCTCGGGCACGTCCAGGGGAATCTGACGGAATGGGGTGACGATTTCGCGGGGACCGGACTGCATGGGGGAACCTTGGTGCCTGTTTGGTTAATTTTCGGGGATGTAGCGGGGCATCATAGTCGAACAACCGGCACAGGCAAGCCGTGCGAATACCTCAGGCCGGGCCCCTGGAAACCGAATGGACCGTTCAGGCGCTCAGCGCATCCAGCACGGCCTCGACCGCCAGGGGCACGGCCTTGCCAACGGCTTCACCCAGGTGCTCGCCAAACTCGAATTCGGGCCGGGCTTCCACTCCCACCACGCGGATGTCATGGGGCAATTCCAGGCCCATTTCCCGGCCGAAAGCCAGGGCGGACAAGAGGCTCAGGTCATGGACGGAAGCGGTGTGCTGAACACCGAGTTCGTCCATCTCCAGGGCTAAAAGGCGATGCAGGCTGCCGGGCTCCGCGCCAGTAGTCATGGCATCGACGATGATGGCGCGGCGGTAACCCGCCAGGTGCTCCATCAGGGCCAGGCCGCCCAGGGAGAGGCACAGCACGTCCACCGCGGGGTCATCGAGGCGCTCGCGCACCTGCTCTGCCACGCGCCAGCCGACCCCGTCGTCGCCCAGGATGGGGTTGCCCAGACCAACGACGAGGGTATCGACACTCATCCCCGTATCACTTCCACCACGGCACCACTGGCGTCGTGAATGCTCACCTCCAGCGGGATCTTGCCCGGCAGGGAATGGGTGGCGCAGCCCAGGCAGGGATCGTAGGCCCGGTAAGCCATTTCGATGCGGTTGAGCAGGCCCTCCGTGACCACCGTGCCAGCCTTGATCACGCTCTTCGCCGCCTTGTTGATGGACAGGCTCATGGCGGCGTTGTTGTTGGTGGTACCGACGACCAGATTGACCATGGTGAGCAGGCCCCACTCGTCGGTGCGGTAGTGGTGAGTCAGCGTGCCGCGCGGCGCCTCGACGATGCCGACGCCTTCGGTCGGCGTGGCTGTGGGAAGTGCCCGTACATCCGGCGAGGTGATTTCCGGATCGGTGGCCAGTTCCACCCAGCGTTCGGCGGCGTAGAGCAGTTCGATGAGCCGCGCCCAGTGGATGGCCAGGCGGCTGTGGGCCGGCTTGCCCAGGGTGGCGACAAATTTCTCGTACTCGGCCTGGGCCAGGGGCGTGGCCATGCCATCGGAAACATTCAGGCGGGAGAGCGGAGTTGCCATGTATACACCGGAGTCGGCACCGTCGGTGAAGCCCTTCCAGCCCACTTTCTTCAAATACGGGAATTTCAGGTAGCTCCAGGGTTCCACCCGCTCGGCGATCCAGTCGGTGTAGTCGTTGGGCGAGTACATGCCGTGCAAGGTGCCGTCCGGGCCGACGATGCGCACCTTGCCGTCGTAGAAATTCACCTTGTTCTGAGCGTCCACCAGGCCCATGTAGTAGGTCTTGTGGGTGTAGGCGTCGCCCAGAATCATGTCAAGGTAGGCCGGGTTGCCCAGCACCATGTCGTGGAACACCTGGAGGGCGAACTGGCCGAATTCCACCGCCCAGCGGCCCATCTTCTCGATTTCCTTGCGCTCTTCTTCCGAGATGGCCTTGGTCATGCCCCCTGGCACGGCGGTGCAGGGGTGAACCTTGCGGCCGCCGATGATTTCCACCGTGCTGTGGCCGTACTTGCGCGCCTGGATCACCTTGCCGCCGATCTCCAAGCCCACCTTCTTGATGACGCCCAGGATGTTGCGCTCGGCCACCGGAGTGTCCGGCCCCATGATGAAGTCCGGGCCGCCGAGAATGAAGAAGTGGGTGGTGTGGTCGGCGAAGAAGAAGGCGGAATAGAGCAGTTCGCGCAGCTTGCGCCCGGCCGGCGGCGGCGTGACGCCGTAGACCGCATCGGCGGCCTTGGCGGCGGCCATGTGGTGGGCTTCCGGGCAGACGCCGCAGATGCGGTTGGTCAGCACCGGCATTTCCTCCACCGGGCGGCCGACGCAGAAACGCTCGAAGCCGCGCAGTTCCGGGACTTGCAGATAGGCATTGGCGACGTCGCCGGCCTCGTCCAGGAAGATTTCGATCTTGCCGTGGCCTTCCAGCCGGGTCAGGGGGTCGATGGTGATGCGTTGCATGGACTACTCCTGTTCCGCCAGGGCATCGCGACTGGCCCGCAGCAGCGAATGGGCCAGGCTGAAGCGGTAGAAGCTGCCGGCCGGGTCGGGAATGCCGTCCAGCACCCGGTCGATGGCGTCCGGCTCGGTCTCGTCCACCACGGAGGCGATGGCGGTCATCAGCCGGGCGCCCTGGTCGAGCACGCCGGGCGCGGCACCGTAGCAGCCGATGCAGGCAGCGCCCACGTTCGGACAACGGGAATTGCAGCCGCTACGGGTGGCCGGACCGGCGCACATGAGGCCCTGCTCCAGCAGGCAGACATCGGTGGCCAGGGGCGGCAGTTCCTGGATGCGGGAGATCTTCTCGATCTGTTTCACGTCGCGCTTGCGGGCACATTCGTCGCAGACGGTGGAATTGCCGGCGCCCAGAATCGCCCCCTTCGGCGGCAACTCGGCCTCGCCTTTCACCACGGCGATCAGCACATCGAGCACGGCGGCGATCTGGTGGGATTCGGGCGGACAGCCGGGGACGTGGTAATCCACGTCCACCACCTGATCCAGGGTGCGGATGACGGGCTGCAACGGCGGCAGGGTCAGGGTGCCTTCGGGAACCTGGCATGAGGTCTGCGGGCGCAGATGCTCCGGGTTCTCCGTGCTCGGGCTGGTCGCATTTGCGTGATAAACGCGCTCGAAGATGCTCTCGCGGCTGGACAGGTTGGCCAGCCCGGGAATGCAGCCCTCGTTGGCGCAAGAGCCGAAGGCCACCAGCAGCTTCGACTTGCGCCGCAGCAGCTTGGCCATGTGCTCGTTCTCGTCGGTGCGGATGCTGCCGTTGAACAGGGTGACCAGGATGGAAGCGTCTTCCATGGCCTCCACTTCCTTGTATTTCACGTCCATGGCCGCCGGCCAGAAGGCCACCTCGAAGTTGGCATCCAGATCCAGCACCTTCTCGTCGATATTGAGCACCGCGATCTCGCAACCGCCGCAGGCGGCGGCCCAGTACATGGCGAATTTGGGTTTGCTCATGCCGCCACCTCGCTCAAGACGGGAATCTCGGCGGGCGCCGTGGCCAACGGCACCGGCTTTATTGGCAAATTCAGCGGCCAGTTCAACGGCCCCAACTGCTTCACCTCGTCCACCATCCTGGTGATCTCCTCGGCGAACTTGGCACCTTCAGCGGCGCTGGCCCAGGTCAGGCGCACCCGCGCAGGTTCGATGCCGAACTGGGCCAGGGTCTTCTGCAACAGGCGATGTCGCCGCAAAGCTTTGTAGTTCTGTTCCAGGTAGTGGCACTCGCCCGGATGGCAGCCGGCGATCAGCACAGCGTCGGCGCCGTCGGACAGGGCCTTGAGCACGAAGGTGGGATCGACGCGGCCGCTGCACATGACCCGTATCAGGCGCACGTTGGGCGGGTACTTGATGCGTGAGGTGCCGGCCAGGTCGGCGGCGCGGTAACTGCACCAGTTGCAGGTGAAGCCGATGATGACGGGCTCGAACGTGGAATCACTCATACGACCTCCGGTTCCTGGCTGCGAATTTCACCTACATCCCGCAACAAGCCATCGATCTGGGCAAACAGCTGCTCGTTGCTGAAACCGGTGCCCTGGATGGCGCCGGCCGGGCAGGCGGCGACGCAGGTACCGCAGCCCTGGCAGAGGGCGGCGTTGATCTCGGTGACCTTGCGCTCCTCGATGAAGGAAATCGCGTTGAAGGGACACAGGCCGTTGCAGATGCGACAGCCGGAACACTGTTCCTCCAGCACGCTGGCGCGCACCGGCTCCAGGGCCAGTTCGCCCTGGCGGATGTAGTTCAGCACCCGCGCCGCCGCCGCCGAGCCCTGGGAAACGCTGGCCGGAATGTCCTTGGGCCCGCCGGCGCAGCCGGCGACGAAAACGCCCTCGGTCATGGTGGCGATGGGGTCCATCTTGGCGTGCTTTTCGATGAACCAGCCGTTGCTGGAACAGGCGATGCCGAAGGTCTTGCCCACTTCCGAACTGTCATGGCGCGGTTCCAGGCCGGCGGAAAGCACCACCATGTCCACCGGGATACGCCGCTGCATGCCGGCCAGGGTGTCTTCCACCTGGATGTAGAGGGGCCCGACGGCTTCGTGGGGACCGGCGGGCACGTCGGTGATCTCGGCCACCTTGCCGCGCACGAAGTGGACGCCGTCGTCCAGCACCCGCTGGTAGAACTCGTCGTACTCCTTCCCGGGCGTGCGGATGTCGATGTAGAAGTTGTAGATCTCGGCGCCAGTGCGTTCCTTGACCAGATGCGCCGTCTTCAGGCTCTGCATGCAGCAGATGGCGGAACAGTGGCGGTTGTAGTTGCGGTCGCGGCTGCCGACACAATGCACGATACCGACGGTCCTGGGCGCGCTCTGGCCGTCGCGCAGCACCACTTTGCCACCGGTGGGGCCGGCGGCGTTGCACATGCGCTCCAGTTCCAGATTGGTGAAGACATTGGGCAGGCGGCCGTAGCCGTACTGCGGAATGCGCCGGGCGTTGAACAGATCCCAGCCGGTGGCCAGAACGATGTTGCCGACCCTGAGTGTGACCCTTTCCTCCTTCTGGTCGAACTTGATGGAGTTGGGCACGGTGGGGCAGAACTTCTCGCAAGCCCGGCACCCGCCCTTGCCGCCGACGTAGTAAGTACAGGTTTCAGTGTCCAGCACCGGCAGGTTGGGGACCGCCTGGGCGAAGGGCCAGTAGATGGCCTTGCGGTAACCGATGCCGGCCTCGAATTTTTCGTCCACCACCATCACGGGACATTTCTCGACGCAGATGCCACAGCCGGTGCAGATGTCCTCGTCCACGTAGCGGGGCTTTTTCTTGACGGTGACGGTGTAATTGCCGACGAAGCCCTCCACCTTCTCCACCTCGCTCCAGGTGAACAGGTGGATCTTCGGGTGGGCACCGGCCGCCGCCATCTTCGGCGTGAGGATGCAGGCGGCGCAGTCCAGGGTCGGGAAAGTCTTGTCGAACTGGGCCATGTGGCCACCCAGGGAGGCTTCCCGCTCGATCAGGAAAACGTCGTAGCCCGCCTCGGCGACCTCCAGGGCCGCCTGGATGCCGGCGATGCCGCCGCCCACCACCAGGGTCTGGGCGTCGATGGGCACGCGAATGGCTTCCAGCGGGTCGTTCTTCAGCACCCGCTCCACCGTGCCGCTGACGATGGCCTTGGCCTTGGCGGTGGCGGCGGCCTTGTCGGTATGCACCCAGGCCACGTGCTCGCGGATGGAAGCCAGCTCGGACAGGTAGGGGTTCATGCCGGAACGCTCGCACACGCCGCGGAAGGTTTTTTCATGCAGGTGGGGCGAACAGGCCGCCACCACAACGCGGGTGAGCCGCTGCTCGTGGATATCCTGCTCGATCAACTCCTGGCCGGCCACGGAGCACATGAAGGTGTAGTCCCGCGCCAGCACAACGCCGCGATCCTTGAGATCCTCGGCGGCGAACTTGGCGACGGATTCCACATCCACCACGCCGGCGATGTTGGTGCCGCAGTGGCAGACGTAGACGCCAATTCTTTCTTTGCTTTCGGGTTTGCTTTGGTCGGTCATGGCTCACTCCATTCCCGGCATGGGCAAGGCATCGCCGGGTTTCGGCCGGCGCTTGCGCTTGGCTTCCGCCACCTTCGGCGCCTCGGCCTGGATCTTGGCCAGGGCCGGCGCGGCGGCGACGAACTCCTTGCCGATGCCCAGATCCTTGGCCTTCTTGCCGAAGGCCAGCCCCATCAACTGGGTGAAATACAGCACCGGCACCTGATAGTCGGTGTGGAAATGCTTGTTCATCTCCACCTGGTAGGCATCCAGGTTCAACTGGCACATGGGGCAGAGCGTCACCACCAGATCGGCGCCGGCTTCCTGGGCGCCATGGATCAGGCGGCGGATCAAGCCGAAAGCCACGTCCGGGCCAATCACCGTCATGTGGCCACCGCAACACTGGGTCTTCAACGACCAGTCCACCGGTTCCGCGCCCAGGGCCGTGAGCAGCTTGTCCATGGAGGTCGGATGTTCATGGCTGTCCCAGCGGCTGTCGTAATCCGGACGCACCACCTGGCAACCATAGTAGGCCGCCACTTTCAGGCCGTGCAGGGGCTTCACCACCTTGGCCTTCACCATGTCGTAGCCGATGTCGTGGCAGATCAGGTCGAGCAGGTGACGCACCTTCATGGAACCCGCTTTGTATTCCAGGCCACCGGCCGCCAGGGCCTCGTTGACCGTCTTGTTGAGGCGGGCGTCCTCGCGCATCTGGGTGTCGGTCTTGGCCAGGTTGAGGTAGCAGGCGCTGCATCCCGCCGTCAGCAGATCAGTGTCCCGCGCCTGATCCCGGGCCAGGGCCAGGTTGCGGCCCACCAGGGAATGGGCGGCGACCCGGTGCACTGACATGTATTCGGTGGCGCCGCAGCAGTTCCAGTCGTCGATTTCCTGCAATTCCAGGTCGATGTCCTCCCTGATCGCCAGCAGGGAATCAAGATAGGGCCGGGCATTCTTCTGCATGGAGCAGCCGGGATAGAAAAGCGCTTTCATTGAGTCGCCTCCAATTCCTTGGCCTTGTTCAGGATGGCGCTGAGTTGGCCCATGCCGTCGATGCGATGGGGGGTCAGGTCCATGCGTCCGCGCTTGAGCATGCCCAGGCCCATGGGCGCCATGCCGGCCAGGGAAAGCGGGTGGTGGCGCAGGTTGAAGCGTGTGGCGATGCCCAGTTCGAAGCTGCGCCCATATTTCTCCACATAATCCACGAAGGTTTCGGAGAAATCCGGCAGGGACGCGTCGTGGAAAAGTCCGGCCTTGATGGCCAGGGACTTCAACGTGTACATCACGTCGGTGATGTGGACTTCCTGGGGACAACGCACCGTGCAGTAGTAGCAGGACACGCAATACCAGGGTGCGTTGCTCCTCAGCACCGTCTCGCGCGCATTGGCGCGGATCAGGGCGAACAACCGGCGCGGCGTGTGGTCCATCTCCGGCCCGGCGGGACAGGAGCCGCCGCAGGAACCGCACTGGATGCAAAGGTTGAGCCGGTTGTCTCCCGGCGTGGCGGCCATGACTTCAGCGAGAAAGCCGGGCCGGCCCGAGGTGGGATTTGAAGTGGGTGCCGCACTCACGATCTACTCCTCCAAAAGAGGACATGCAACCGCCGGAACCATTCGCGGCAGCGTCGGGAGTCGTGATGGCCGGCGGCGGAAACCTGTATCTGAACGTTAGTATCCGCTTATATTCTTGTCAAAGTCCGCACCCCACTGTTAGTTCAATAGTGTGTATTGGGTAACCAGCGCGTGGGCGCCGGCAGAAAAACCTGGCCGATCGGAATTGCGCCGCCAGTGGCACTATCACGCCCGGAATCGCCATATACGGACCCGACCATGCCCCATGCAACACTTCAGGAAAACGCCCAACGCACGCGCGTCGATAAATGGCTTTGGGCGGCCCGTTTCTTCAAGACCCGAAGCCTGGCCCAGGATGCGGTGGAAAATGGCCGAGTAAAAATCGGCGGGGACCGGGTGAAATCCAGCCGGGAAGTGAAGGTGGGCGATACCCTGTCCATCCAGGTGGGGGAATTCACCTGGACCGTTTCCGTGCTGGGTCTGTCGGATCGCCGGGGACCGGCGCCAGTGGCGCGCCTGCTCTACAGCGAGGCCCCCGAAAGCCAGACGGCCCGCGAGAAGCAGATGGAAAGCCGACAATGGGTGGCCGATCCGGGCAGCACCATCAAGGGCCGCCCCACCAAGCGGGACCGGCGCCTGATCCATCGCTTCAAGGATCAGGGCTGAACCCCTCCCCGCCTTGCGCCAGGCTTAAAAAAACGGCCGATCCGGAAACCCGGTCGGCCGCAATGTTGGTGTTGTTGGATGTTATGGGTGGTCCAACCTCCCGGACCGCGAAAACTTGCCGCCTGCCCGAAGGCAGGCCGTGGTTCATCAGATATAGCTATCAGCGAAGAGACTCTCGGCCCACTTGAACATGTCCTGGTAGCTGTCGCCATCGACGCCGCTCGCCGGCGCTTCACCGATATCCACCCGATGCATGCCCTTGCCTTTCACATTGCCGGCGGCATCGAAGATGTCACCGTAAATGAAATTGGTCGACAGCCAGGAAGAGGTCTGGTTGGTAATCGGGCTGTAGCACGCGGAATTGGTGGCGATGTCCTCATCCGGCGCGAATCCGTTGAGTTCGCGGATGATCGCATCGGCGCAGATCTTGGCCTCGGAGTTGGCCATGTGGCCGGACTTGGGCACGGCTTTGCCGTCGGAAGCCGGGACGGCGCAGGAGTCGCCGATCACATGGATGTTCGGATAGCTCGCGATGGCGTAGGTCAACGGATTCACCGCCACGAATCCCTGGGCGTTCAACGGCAGCGTGGCGGCGATCTTGCCCGCCCGCTGGTTCGGGATGTAGTTCAGCACCTTGGCGTTGTTGACGGTCTTCACGCTGGTGACGATGGATCGCGTCGTGGAATTCACCGACTGCACGATGGCGTTGGGGTAGTACTCGATGACGCCCTTGTGGGTCACGTTGAAGGCATTGCCGAAGGCTTCCGGTTCGGCGGTGATGCCCGGGTTGGCGTCCAGCACGATGACCTTGGCGCCGGTACGGCCCTTGCGCTTCAGGTAATCGGCCACCACGCAGGCCCGTTCATAGGGTCCGGGCGGGCATCGGTAGGGTGCCTTCGGCACGGTCATGACGAAGGTTTCATTGCTGCGCATACCTGCCAGCTGGTTCTTCAGCAAGGTGGTCTGAGTACCGGCCTGCCAGGCGTGGGGGGCCTTGTTCGGATCCCAGATGCCGGCCGGTGGCGCGACAAAATCGATACCCGGCGACAGGACCAGATGGTCGTAGGGCAGCACTTTATTCCCGGCGGTGGTACTGATCGTCAGCGTTTTGCCCGGGCCATCAATAGCCACGGCCTTGCCCTGGACGACGGTGACGCCATGGTTGTTCTTGAGCGAATCGAAGCCCAGGGTGATCTGGCTCATGGTCATCGCGCCGGTGACGACCAGATTGGAGAGGATGCAGGAAACGTGATTGGGGTTGGCGTCCACCAGGGTGACATCGACGTTGCCACCCCACATGCGCAGATATTTGGCCAGGGTGGCGCCACCGAAACCGCCGCCGACGACGACCACGCGCGGCGCGGTGGTCGCGGCGCTGACACCGCGGGGCAGAGCGGCCAGGGCGGAAAGCGCACCGGCCAACTTGAGGAAATCTCTTCTGTTCAGGTTATTCATCGTGTGTTCCTCCCGGGATCAGTCGCCGCCAGTACCAGGCTGGGCGGACAGGTAGTCGGAGATAAGACGCAACTGCCAATCGGTATAGCCGCGCGCCTGACGGTCCATGATGCCCTCGATGGGGCGGTACTTCATCTCGGTCAGTTCGTGATAGAGCTCGGAAGAACTCTTGCCGGCCAGCTCGTCGAATCCCGGTCCGGCACCATTGGTGCCGTGGCACTGGGCGCACTGGGAAGCCAGCAGACGGCCGGGTTCGGCGCTGGCGGGGAAGGCCGCGACCAGGAGCGCGACGCCAGCCAGCGTCGCACGCGCAAAACTTGGGATATCCATGTGGTTTACCTCGCTTGATAATTTCCGATCAAACCCGCCTTGCGGCAGGTCTGCGTCCCATGTCATTCATGGTTGGCGGCATTGTACGTGTAATTTATTTACACGTTGTTGTTTTTTTAATGGCATAACTTATTCACTATTAATCATATTGTTAACAAACTTGGTATTTTTGTTAAAACAGCTCGTGTGAGAAGTTTCTTCATATTTATGTCATTTAGACCCGCACATCGAAAGCTGGCGGAATGGATGCCCCACTGGCTGAGCAATGCCCATGCAAGTGCGCTCCCGTGGCGCCGAATGAATCATGTCAAGCCTTGTCAGGACCCGTGAATTTCCCCATTCTCACGGGTCTTGCTCTCACCACTCTCCCCCATGTTGCCCTCCATCGAAGTCCGCATCGCCCAGGAACTCAACGCCCATCCGAATCAGATCGCCGCCGCCGTGGCCCTGCTCGACGATGGCGCCACCGTGC
>SXGU01269112.1_pt1 | contig 14166 bp, 14 predicted proteins | sample 3174531 | NCBI WGS metagenome assembly SXGU01 (sample SAMN11356863, study PRJNA531348) | freshwater metagenome | isolation source: freshwater sample F1-140 | place: China: Fuxian Lake, Yuxi | collected 2017-12-25
CCAGCCCCCGCAACCACATACTCATCTCCCCCGTCTCCTTCGTGCTGCTACAGGGTAGCGTCCCTGCAAACCCTCAGATTATCTATCAGGCGGGTTTTGCCAAGCCTTGCAGCAACCAGAACAATCAACTGACGGGTTCCGTTTTCAGGCAGGCCCAGATCGTCTGCCCGTCGTATGCTGAAATAATCCACCTGAAAGCCCTTCCCGGTGAGACGGTCGGTGTGTTCCCGCTCAATTGCCGTATAGTCCGTTACCCCGCTACGTACGCTTTCTGCGGCCTCGTCAAGGCTGTGGTACAGGCTGGCGGCTGTCGCTTTTTCGGCAGGGCTGAGATAACCGTTACGTGAACTCAGGGCCAGGCCGCCGGATTCACGCTGTGTCTCGGCCAGATGCAATCTCAACGGCAGGTTCAGGTCAGTCACCATCCGTTTGACGATCAACCACTGCTGATAATCCTTGGCTCCGAATACCGCCCAGTCAGGTTGCACCAGATTAAACAGTTTGAGTACGACGGTTGCCACCCCCCGAAAATGACCCGGGCGGAAGTGTCCGCACAAATCATGCGACAACCCCGGCACCTCAACAAACGTCATTTGCGCCGGGGAACCGGGGTAAATGTCCCGACTATCGGGCATAAACAGCAAATCAACCCCGGCTTCGGCCAGTTTACCGCCATCCTGCTCGGGTGTTCTGGGGTATGCGGCAAAATCCTCACGCGGCCCAAACTGGAACGGATTGACAAAAATGCTGACCACGGTGCGGGTTGCCAGTTGTCGGGCCGTGTCGACCAGGTGTAAATGACCGGCGTGCAAATTTCCCATGGTGGGTACGAAGGCAATGGAATCGCCAGTGGCCTTCCAGTCTGCGATCAGGCCGCGCAGTTCGGCGATGGGCGTGACCGTCTGCATCATGCCTGAATCCAGTGTTCAGGGGCCGGAAAACAGCCCGAACGCACCTCAACAGCATAGCGTTCAATGGCCGCACCGATACTCTCCGCACCCTCAGCCAGATAGTTTTTGGCAAACCGGGGTTTTTTGCCGGGGGTAATCCCCAGTAAATCGTACAGCACCAGAATCTGCCCACTGCAACCGGGGCCTGCTCCTATGCCTAGCGTGGGAATGGTCAGAGCCTGGGTAATTTCAGTGGCCAGTTGCGCGGGTATCCCCTCCAGAATAAGCAGGCTGACACCGGCTTGCTGGAGCATCAGGGCATCGTCCAGCATGCGGCGGGCCGCGCTGGCGTCCCGTCCCTGCATGATGAAGCCTCCCATCCGGTATACCGACTGGGGCAACAGGCCCAGATGACCGCAAACCGGGACATTCTGATCGACCAGAGCCTCAATGATACCCAGCCGTTGACGGCTTGCCCCTTCAAGTTTGACCATTTGTGCGCCAACCCGTATCAGACCGGCGGCCGTCACCAATGCCTGTGTGCGACTGCCGTAACTGAGATAGGGCATGTCAGCCACCACGACGGCCCGGTTTACTGCGCTTGACACTGCCCGGGTGTGATAAACCATGTCAGCCACGGTAACCGGCAGGGTGGTTTCATGGCCCTGTATTACCATGCCAAGCGAATCGCCCACCAGAATGACATCAATCCCGGCTGCATCGAGCAGCCTGGCAAAACTGGCATCGTAGGCGGTCAGGGCCACAATTTTTTCCGCGTGCGTGCGCATGGCCTGAAGGGCAGGAAGGGTCAGGGTACGGCCCGGGTCAAACATCCGGTAACACCGTCAAACCCCGGCGCGGGCATCGTTGCAGCCAGTCAGACAACAGCCCCTTGCCCGGAATGCATAATCCGGCGGGCGCGATTTCGGCGAGGGGATACAGCACGAACTCGCGTTCGGTCACCCCCGGATGAGGCAGTGTCAGCCGACTCTCATTCATGATCAGATCGTCGTATAAGAGTATGTCCAGATCAAGGGTTCTAGGCCCCCAGCGTTCGCCCTGGCGAATCCGCCCGTGGCTGTTTTCAATCGCCTGCAGAACATCAAGCAGTTGTATCGGGGTCAGCGTGGTTTCAATCCACATGACGGCATTGACGTAATCGGGTTGATCAGCAGGTCCCATCGGCGTGCTGCGGTACAGGCTGGAACAGGCTTTTTCCTGGATACCTGCCTGTCCGGCAAGGGCAATCCGGCCCGAGCGCAGGGTTTGGGCCGGGTTGGCAACATTTCCGCCCAGACCAATATAAACGCTGTGGTATTCAGGTGGCAGTTGATTCATTACGGGGGGCTCCGGGTTTTTTGCGCCGTTTGCGGTTAGTTGTCCGGGTCGAACCGGAGCCGGTGTGGGTCATGCTTTTACGTTCGGTATCGTTGGCGGCTACAAAATGCTGCCACCACTGCGCCAGTTCTGAATCAATGTCGTCGGCTTCAGCCCTCAGCAGCAGGAAATCATACGCCGCCCGGAAACGGGGATGCCCCAGCAGACGGAATGGCCGGGAACCGGCGGTGTCATCAAAACGGCACTGTAACAACCAGACCTCCCGTGCCTGCTGGATAATACCCCTGGGAATGGCAACCCGTTTGGCCTGGCGCGAAATGACGGCACTGGCGGCTTCCTGATAGGCCATCTGTTCTTCCTCGCCGTCCAGCATGGCAAGTCTGGCCATGGCGCGGACAGGCTCCCACAGCAGGGCAGCAAACAAAAAACAGGGGGAGGTTGTTTTGTCGTCCCGCAAGCGTTGATCCGTGCTTTCAAGGGCCTTGCAGATGAAGGTATGCGGAAAACCCTGCGACTCATGGGCCAGACAGGCGTCGGTTTGCGGAAACAGAACGGAAAACAGTCGATAGTGTCGCAGTTGCTCGAAGGTTTGCAGGGCATAACCCGCCAGGAAGAGTTTCAATACCTCCTCATACAGACGATGCGCGGAAATATCCCGGAGCAGATGGGAAAGGGCGGGGATGGGCGTCGCACACTCAGGCGCGAGGGTAAAACCCAGTTTGACAGCGAAACGGATGGCTCTGAGCATCCGTACCGGATCCTCGCGGTAGCGGTCTACCGGATTGCCGATCAGACGCAGCAGACCGGCCTGGTGGTCGACCATGCCGCCTACGTAATCGACTACGGAGAAGTCATTGATGTTGTAGTAAAGCGCATTGACGGTAAAGTCACGCCGGAAGGCGTCTTCCTCAATGGTTCCGTAGGCATTGTCACGAATGATGCGTCCGTTCTGGACAACGCGGTCATCGCTGTCATCCAGGGATTGCAGGCTCCTGAAGGTGGCAACCTCAATGACATCCTCGCCATAATGGACGTGGGCCAGGCGAAAACGCCGACCTATCAACTGGCAGTTACGAAAAATACGCCGGACATCCTCGGGATGGGCATCGGTAACCACGTCAAAATCCTTGGGTTCGCGCCCCAGCAGCAGATCCCGCACACATCCGCCCACCAGACAGGCCTGATAGCCTTCATCACGCAGGCGATACAGCACTTTCAGTGCGCTGGGGTTGATCATTTTGCGCGAGACATTGTGCTCGGCACGCGAATAAACCCGGTAGTTCATGGCTGTCGCCGGGGCTGGCGGCAGGTCGTCGGGGTGTCGGCTGGCGACATCCTGACGTTTCCCGCAAGTTTCTGTGGTGGGGTCGAAGGGTAACAGAGGTGTAATTCTTGTAGTCGAAGTTTTGATTAGTTCCTGGCGCGGGGAACCGTGATGCTTTTGCCAGGCTGCATGTTTTTGTTGAGTTCGGAGCCGTTGATCTTGCGCAACTCTGCCACGCTGACGCCGAATTTTCTGGAAATGGAGAACAGGCTGTCGCCTTCCCTGACTTTATAACTGATCGACTGTGATGCCCGGATGCCGGATGCCGTCAGCGTCAGTTTTTTGCCGGCGTCCTTGCTCCAGAGTACCAGGCTCTGCCCGTCCCTGATTCCCTTGCGGGCTGACAGGTCATTCCATTTGCTGATCTGCTCTACTTCCAGTGAATGCTTTTTGGCAATCGACCAGAGTGTGTCACCGGACTGGACGACGTACGTCATGCGCTTGCCCGAGTTGTCATCCTGGCGGTCGTCACGCGAATTGCCGCCCGGGCGGTCAAAACCGACCCTGGCCAGCAGACGGGAATCCTTGCCGGATCGAGGTTTGTCCGCTTTGGCATCGGTTGCGGGCCGCGTCGTGGCAGGCGGGGTATTATTTTCGCTCCGGCGTGTGTTGGTCTTGCGAACCGCATCCGGCTCCGACCTGACTGCGGCAAGATGGCCAACATCCGGCTTTGTGTCGTCCGGTGACGGCTCGTCAATGCTGTGCGACTGGCTTTCCTGGGCCAGACGGTAAAGAGCCTGCTTGAATTCGCCGGTTTTTTCCGCCGGGACGAACAGCCGATAACTGCCGTTGGCGTCCGCAACCTTGTCCTTGAAACCGGGATTGAGTTCCTGTAGCCGGTTCAGGGAAATATCGGCTGCATCGGCTGCCAGAGCCAGATTGATCCGGGCACTGACCTTGACCGGCTTGAACAGGGCCGTGTTGGGAATGTAATGCAGGTCAATGCCATACTGGTCGGCACCCTCGAACAGTTTGGCTACCGCCAGGAGGCGGGGAACGTAGGAGCGGGTTTCGCCGGGCAGATCCAGTGACCAGAAGTCAGTCGGCTTGTTATGCGCCAGATTGCGCTGTATTGCCCGCTCGACCGCACCCTCGCCACAGTTGTAGGCGGCGAGGGCCAGCAGCCAGTCGCCGTTGAATTCGTCGTGCAATTTTTTCAGGTATTTGATGGCGGCACGGGTCGAGGCATAAATGTCGCGACGCCCGTCGTAGGAGCGGTGTTGCTTCAAGCCGTAACGCCGCCCGGTCTCCGGAATGAACTGCCAGATGCCGGCCGCATGGGCTGGTGACACGGCATGGGGCTGAAAGGCACTCTCAATGATGGGTAACAGGGCGATTTCGCCGGGAACTTCATGTTTTTCGAGTTGGCGAACAATGGAGTACAGAAAGGGCTCGGCCCGGGTCTGCACCCGATCAATATAGGTTGGGTGGTTTACGAACCACTCCAGTTCCCGATCAATGTCCTCATGCTCAATTGGCGGTAAATCATAGAGATCGAACAAACGTTCCCACAGGTTGTCATGTCGGGTCAGGTTCTCGGTTACCGTGCGATCGCGAGGCGCGTCACCCTTGCCCAGCCAGTAACCACCCGGGCGGGCCGCCTGATTTTTGTCGCCTGCCGGTAACCCCGACTCACCGGAATCGGTTAAACTGACACCGTTGCCAAGTCTGGCACCCTGCTGTGTACAGGCTCCCAAAGACAGGGCGACGACAGGGATGAGGCAAAGTAATCGGGTATCCGGTTTATGCCATTTCATTCGTTTTTCTCCGCTTATCAGTCGGGTAAGTCACCGTGAGACCAGCAACGCCACAATCATAACAATGAACAGGACGCAGCAACATTCCCACCCTCGTCAATCGTTTCTGGAGTGGTACAACCTCTCGACCCTCGGGCAAATTTTGCAAACCGTTGAAGCCTCCTATCTCCAGACGGCCCTAAAGCTTACTTACAAACAAAAAACATTACAAGTTGGCCCCCTGGGGTCTGAATCAATCTACATAGGGGAGGCTTTTGCCGGAAATCTGATACTGGTGGATACCGTCGCCGAAAGCACCGTGTGGCGAAATCGCTGGATCAGAGCCTTGCCGACGGCCTTGCCGCTGCCCTGTGCCTGCGTGGAAACGGTCATTTTGCCCCACCTGCTTGAATTTGAAGACGATCGTCAGGCCATTCTGGCAGAAGTGTGTCGGGTGATGAAACCTGAAGGCAGCCTGTTTGTGCTGGGCCTGAATCCCTGGAGCCTGCAGGGAGCCTTTCAATACCTGCCCAAATATGCGTCGTTCTGGCGTGGCCATTTCCTGAGTTACGGCAAACTCCTGGAGTGGCTGACGCCACTGCGGTTCGAGGCCGAATTTCACGCCGGATTCAACCTGACTACCTCGCGCTACATCATGCAGCCCCGCACCTGGCTGGAGCATTCCCAGGCGCGTCTGTCCTTTGCCTACGCCATCCGGGCCATCAAGCGCGAATACACCCTGATTCCACTGGAGCCGGACTGGCTGGGGGCGGCCAGCATGACGCCCGGTCACGTGCTGGGTACTACCCAGCGGGTATCCAGACCGTGAGTCACCCCTTATCCATGTCACCGGGGCCGTACCCCCGGCTCCGTCCCCGGCTTGATGACCTGATGGGCGGCGTCATGCTGGCCCTGCTGCCGGGAGGACTGGTGCAAGGCTGGCTGCTGGGCTGGGGATTGCTGCTGCATTGCCTGATCGCCGTGCTGACGGCACTGGTCTGCGAGGCTCTGGTGCTGGTGATCCGGCGGCGTCCGGTGATGGCCACCCTGCGGGATGGCAGCGCGATGGTGACGGCCCTGTTGCTGGCACTGTGCCTGCCCCCGTTGACGCCCTGGTGGGTAACGGTTACCGGCGCGGGGCTGGCCATCATTCTGGCCAAACACCTGTACGGCGGTCTGGGCTACAACATTTTCAATCCGGCCATGGTGGCCTACGCCATGTTGCTGGTGTCTTTTCCCGGTGTCATGACGGTCTGGCCGGAGACCCCGGCGAGCCTGGTCGAAACCGGCAACTGCATCCTGGGCTTCTCATCCTTCGACGGGACAACGGGTGCCACCCCCCTGGATGCGGTCAAGACGCAATGGATACAGGTGAGCGAATCCGGTGAAACACCCCGGCATCCCCCACTGGCACCGGTCTGGGCCTGGATCAATCTGGCCTACGGCGTCGGCGGTCTCTGGCTGCTTGCACGGCGGCTCATCGACTGGCGCATCCCGGCCGGTTTTTTGGGTGGATTATTCCTGACCAGCCTGGTGGCCTACCTGATGGATCCGCTGCACTATCCAACCCCCTTGTTTCAGTTGTCGGCCGGGGCCAGCCTGTCGGGAGCCTTTTTCATTGCCACCGATCCGGTGACGGCGGCCAGTACGCCGCGTGGACGCTGGATTTACGCCGCAGGGGCCGGTCTGCTGACCGCCCTGATACGGCTGAATGGCTCCTGGCCCGATGGGGTGGCGTTTGCCATCCTGCTGATGAATTTTGCTGTCCCGACCCTGGATCATTACACCCGGCCCCGGGTTTATGGAACCTCCGCATGACGCAGGCCCGGGCCAGTCTGCGGGTGGGTCTTCATCTGGGAGCAGCAGTTCTGCTGGGATTGAGCCTGCTCAGTCTGATTCATGCCGGGGTCGCCTCGCGCATTTCAGAGCGCGAGGCCCGCGCCCTCAAACAGCACATTGATGCCCTGTTACCCCCGACAAGCCATGACAACGACCCACTGGCCGAGGTCACGGTGCCAGCCGCCGGATCGAAGACAGCCCTGTCGCCGGTTCGGGTTTATCCGGCTCGCCAGGGCAACCGGCCGGTTGCCCTGGTGGCGGAGGTCATGGCACCTGGCGGATACAACGGCACGATCCACCTTTTGGTGGTCATTCAGGCCGATGGCTCGCTGCTGGGTGTCAGGGTGCTGTCACACCGGGAGACGCCCGGTCTGGGAGACGCAATAGACGCCGGAAAATCCGGCTGGATTGACCGGTTCGCCGGTCTGTCACTTGCCAATCCGCCGCCATCACGCTGGGCCGTCCGCCGCGACGGCGGGGATTTCGATCAGTTTGCCGGTGCCACGATCACACCCCGGGCGGTAGTCAGGGCCGTCAAAAAAACCCTGGTCTGGTTTGCCGCGAATCGGGACAATTTTATCGCTCCAGCAGACGGGGCATGAGTTCCACCAGATTGCAGGGACGGGTGCGGTAATCAAGCTGGGCCGCGATCAAACCATCCCAGGCAGTGCGACAGGCACTCGATGAGCCCGGCAGGCAGAACAGGTAGGTTCCATTGGCAACCCCGGCCACGGCCCGCGATTGCAGGGTGGAGGTTCCGATCTCCTGAAAGGACACTGCACGAAACACCTCACCAAAGCCATCCAGGGTTTTGTCGAACAACACGGATACGGCTTCCGGCGTGCCGTCACGACCCGTCACCCCGGTTCCACCGGTTGTGAGGATGACCTGCACCTCCGGGGCAACGATCCAGGCCGATACCAGGGCCCGGATCTGATAAATATCATCCGGCACGATACGGCGATCAGCCAGACGGTGCCCTGCTGCAAGCAGGCGGTCTGCCAGGGTTTGACCGGAAACATCATTGGCCAGGCTGCGGGTGTCGGATACCGTCAGTACGGCGATACCGAGCGGAAGGAAAGCGCGATCAGTGTTCATGGGAGGAGTGTTGCTGCAGATAAAGGAAAGGGATGGCGGCCCGGACACGGCCAACTGGCCGGATTCATGCCGGGGTGGGCTGGTACAATGACGTACCGAACATTTCAACTCAACCAGTGATTCATTTCATGCCTAAAGTCATCATGTATTGTACGGAACAGTGCCCGTTTTGTGTCATGGCAGAACGCCTGTTACTCCGCAAGGGAGTCAACCCACTCGAAAAAATCAGGGTAGACAGGGACAGCAGCCTGCGCGAACAGATGGTACGGATTACCGGACGTCGTACCGTGCCACAGATTTTCATCGGCGACGTGCATGTAGGAGGCTACGACGATTTGTCCGCACTTGAGCGGCGCGGCCAACTGGATGAACTGCTCAAGGCCTGACCGTTACCGGCATCCATTGCAGCCACCATGAAACTCAAACCATTGTGCAAGGTCTACCCGTTCTGTATATTCGCCGCGTTCTGCCCCGTTGCCGTCACCAACCCATCGGTTCAGACCGGCCCGTGAATATACACAGGGCCAGCATCGGCACGACACAACAACTACCACAACTCCAAAAAACTCCACAGAGAGGGAAGCGATATGCACACCCAAAAATTCATTCAACGCTGGTTGATCGCGTTCAGCCTTTTTCTTTCATTCCTGATCCCGGCGTCGGTCTGGGCCCACGGCGGGGCCAGCGGTGTCGATGCCGATTCCTGCCGTATACCGGTAGGTTCCTACTGGGTACACTTTACCGCCTACCAACCCCAGTTGACCGGCACCACCGAGTACTGTAACTCCATACCTGAAACCGGCTCCACCACCATCGTATTCGACTACGAAGGCAAAGCCCTCCGTAACATGACGGTCGAATTTGAAATCACCCGCGAGCCGGAAGGCAGCCGTGTTTTCTACAAGGAGCCGCTCGCCTATCCCACCGGTTCCGCCAATACCACCATCAACTTCACCGAAGCCGGTTCTTACCTGGCTCACGTAACCCTGGTGAATGAAGGCCAGAAAATCGACGCGCACATTCCCTTCAAGGTCGGTACGTCACAAACCGGCATTTCAGGCAGCACCTGGTTCGTTATTGTGGTCGTACTGGGCGCAGTCGGATATATCAGCTATCTGTCAAATGCAGGGTTCAAGGCAGCGGTAGACAAGGTTCTCAACAAAAAATCAGCCTGATGGCTGATTGATGGCCCACCCGCTTGCTTTTGCCGGTATACGCCCCAGATAGCGGGCAGCACCTGAAAGCCGGATATACCTGTCGAAACCCCGGCGAGTCATCACGAACCGGGGTTTATCATTGGTACAGACTCACCTTCCCCTGTCATCAGGACGCCCCGGCCCCAGTGCCCCGTTCCATTCAAATCAACACCAAACGGTACAAAACCATGCGTACACATCGCCTCGCCCTCTGGTTGGGATTCGCTGCCCTGTCAGCTTCCATGGTGACCCCAGCCGTGACTACTCCGCCACCCAGTGCCACCATTGCACTGGGCGAAGCCGAACCCTTCTGCAACAGCGGTGCCCCCCAGCAATGGCGCAAGGCCCAGACGCTGGAGGGGGTCACCATTCAGGAGTCCAGAGTCTGCAACCCCGACAACCCGGCTGATATTGCTGCCTTCGTCAAGGGAACCAACAACATCTCCATGCAGACCCTGATGGATACGTCCAATCTGGCTGCCGATGCCATCACCATGACCAACGACATGGACAAGGATGGCGATCCCGATCACATCATTATCAAGCTGGAAATTCTCGAACTGAACGGCCATTCACCCGATTTTCAGGGGGTCGTCCCCACGTTCGACATTGCCCCCGGCATCCAGCCGAGCTTCTGGGTGTTTGCCCCCAAGAGCCGCGACATGTCCACCCGCAGTTTTGCCAGTGTGGAAGCCAATCCGCTGATCCGCATGCCCTCGACCCCGATTCGGGTAGAACAGGGTGACGTGGTCTGGCTGGTGGTGGAAAACACCCATTACTTCCCGCACTCGATTCATTTGCACGGTGTCGATCATCCATTCATGGATCACGCGGGGGAAGGCAACGATGGCGTCGGCCAGACCAGCCAGATGGACATCATGCCGGGACAAAGCAAAACCTACGTCATCCGGCCACGTCAGGCCGGCACCATGTATTATCACTGCCACGTACAACCGCATACCCATATTCCGATGGGACTGGCGGGGCTGTTCATCGTAGAGGAAAACCGTCCCAACAACTGGGTTCAAACCTTTAACGTGGGGGCCGGCCAGGTGCGTCACCCCTCGGTGGCCGTGCAGGAGAAATACTCCCAGGAATATGACATTCATTACCAGTCCATTGACAAGGAATTGCACGCCCTGCCGCAATCGGCCAATGATCCCCGCCTGATTGCCAAAGCCATGAACCAGGACTACGACATCACCGACGCCACGGATGACTATTTCATCATGAACGGGCGGGCGTTCCCCTATACCCTGAGGGAGTCACTGGTTACGGTCAATCAAAACGAAAAGGTCAAACTGCGGGTACTGAACGGCCACACCGAAACCATGGCCCTGCATGCCCACGGCCACAAGGCGACCGAAACCCACTACGACGGTGTCGAACAAAACCCCCAGGCCCAGGTAACCCGCGACGTATACATGCTGGCCCCGGCCCAGCGACTTGACCTGGCCCTCAATACCACCGATGACGGATTGCACAGCTTCGGTGCCGGTGTCTGGATGTTCCACGATCACGTGGAAAAAGCCTTTACTACCAACGGCATGGGCGAAGGCGGCAGCATCAGCCTGATCGTCTACAAGAATTATCTGGACGAAAACGGCACGCCCGCAACCCACGGCATGGATCTCAAACCCTATTTCACCAAGGCGTTCTGGGAGAGAAAAGTCCCGGTATGGCAAAACTACATGGATGACTGGAACAGCCTGGGAGAACCGGCCGGCATGCGGCCCGCCGAGCCTGCCGCCACTGCCCCACGTCAGGCCGCCACGGCCAGCGCGTCCCAACCGACACCGGCAGACAACACTCCCCTGGGCGGATTATTTTCGGGTCTGCTGTTGGGAATGGCTGCCTACGCCGCCTATACCTGGCGCGTCAGTTTGCTCGGTTATTTCAACCAATTGATTTCACAGTTCAGAACCAAGCCCTGAAACGGCGGAGAATGTCATGACACACACTATCAGATTATTTCTGCTGGGCACGTTACTGGTCAGTCCCCTGGCCCACGCGGCCACGGGACAGCAGATCGTGGAACATAATCAGTTGATGGATCACGGCGATGGCCACCTGATGGATATGGACGGTGGCATGATCATGGGCCAGAACAAGGACAAACTGCCAGCCGGTTGTGACCGCATCAGTGAGGACGCCCAGATCACGGTACATGCCGGTCATCAATATGCCAAGAAATTTCCGGGCAGCATGTTTGCCTTTGACCAGCAGGAATGGAAGGTTAAACCCTGTACCCGCCTGACCGTCAACTTCATCAACGAAGACAACATCCGGCACCAATGGATGATGCACGGATTGCCCAAATTCATGTACGACAAGGGCATGTTTCATCTGGAAGTCACAGGCCCGGCCAAAATCAGCGGCACCCTGATCCTGCCCAAAGAAGACAGAACCTATCTGGTTCATTGCGACATGGCCCAGCACATGGAAAAAGGCATGAAGGCACAACTGGTGGTTGGCAATGGCAGTACGCCGTTCCCCAGTATTCCCGGACTCACTGAAAAGGTAATACCGGATGATTACTCGGTTCCGGCAGTCACACCGGTCAGCACCACCGCTCCCGCGCCAATCCAGTCCGCACCGCCGACGGCGGCACCGGCGGCATCCGGCACGGCTGCATCATCGTCATTCCCGACTACCTATCTGTTCGGCATCCTGCTCGGAGCCTTTGGGACTCCCTGGGTCATCAGCGGCTACCGCAAACGGTTTGAGGGAATGAGCCCCGGGGCTGTGGCCAACCACCTGCTGACCCGGCTTCAGGAAACCACCCGCTATGTCATCGCCTGGCTACAGACCCTCTACGGCCAGTTCAAACCCAGGGGCTAACCACAGCCCAATCTGCCTTGTACGGGTTGGTGAATACCGGACGACTGTATCCGGTTAACTGACCCGTAACCCTCCTGCGGCGACTGGCCGCGTTTTTTTGCCACGAAAGGCACGACTCTCGTCGTACTCCAGGATTGCCGGAACAAGACCGGTAAAACCTGGAGGCTTGATTGATTGGATAATGGCATGAGCGAATATCAATATTACGAATTTCTGGCGGTGGATCAGCCGCTAACCCCGGAGCAACAAGCGGAACTACGCAGCCTCTCGTCGCGTGCCACCATCACTGCAACCCGTTTCATCAACGAATATCACTGGGGCGATCTCAAAGGCGATGTGCTGGACTGGATGCAGCACTATTTTGACGCCCATGTCTATTTCGCCAATTGGGGCAGTTGTATCCTGATGCTGCGCCTGCCGCTGTTCGCAGTGGACGAAGGGTTACTGAATTTGTACACCCGCAAATCGGCTTGCGGGGCGAAACCCTATTTTTGCGATGCGTTTTCCGTACAGCGTTTCAAGGAGCATTGGGTATTGAGCTGGGATTTTAACGAGGAATCGGGCGAGTCCGAGCGTTTCTGGAACGAGTCGGATGATCCAGGCTGGATGAGCCGTTTGCTGCCGCTACGCGATGAATTACTGCGTGGTGATACCCGCCCGCTGTACCTGGGCTGGCTGGCTCGCGTCGGCAACAATGAGATGGGCGATGAGGACATCGAACCGCCATTGCCTGCTGGCCTGCAAACCTTAACCCCGGCGCAAACGGCTCTTACGAAATTCCTGCAGATTGATCCTGATTGGCTCGCTGCCGCCGCTGACGCCAGCCCGCCGCTGGCAGAATGCAATACGGTTGATTCGGACATGGATCAATGGCTTGCCACGCAATCCCCGAAATCCATGCGTGCAACCATGCGTTTGTTACTGGAAGGCCGCAGTCAGGAAGCGGAACGAAGCATGCGACAAGGGTATTTGTTATGGCAGCGCGAGCAGGCCATAGACCATCCCCGGCCGCTGCAACGCACCGTCCAGCAGATCAACGCAGGTCGGGAAGCCGCCCAAAACAAACGCGAGGCAGCCGAACGCCAATACCGCGCCGCTCAGGAAGCCAAACGCCAGGCGGCGCGTAAACATCAACTGGAGCAACTGGCTGCCATGTCGGATCGTGCCTGGGCAGACATTGATGAAACCCTGCAACGCGGATCAGGCCGTGCCTATGACCAGGCTTTGCAAGGATTGAAAAATCTGGCTGACGCGATGAAACTGACCAACCGGGAACTCGAGTTTCGGCATGGCCTGGTGAAATTGCTTGCCGTTCACGGCAGTCGCGCCGCCTGGGTGAAACGATTAGCCAGTGCCGGGTTTTCAGTTTGAGATATCGGATAAAGCCGGGAGTCAGGCAGCATTATTTTTTTATATTATTACACAGGGCATTTTACCAACGATATGATACTGTGGTTTCAGTATCAGGATAATGCAAACAGGATGCGTTGGATACCCTCGCCGCGTCTAGTCCATCCGCATCCCGGTCAACGCTTGTGCGTCCGACTCAACGCATATGTACAAAGCAAGGCGATAGCGGCCATATGGCGAGCAATATCGTTGGGATAGGGCATCCAGTGCTTGGGGGCGGGTCATATTTTATAAATTTAGGACTTACGGTGCGCCGGGATAAGCTGGCAAGAGATTGGAGGTGAAAGTCCTCTGCCCGGAAAGGCGTAGCGAGCCGCCGGAACCCCGAGTCATGGGTTGGACTGTCCGTGAGGGCAGCGACTAAGCGTTGACAGGGGAAAGCATAGGCTCGGTATTGAGCTCCGAAATCAAGGTTGGGAATGCTGACCGTGTCGTAAGAACGGGAAAGCAATACGATGCAGGGCGTTAAATCGCAAGTCCTGTGTCGGTTCCCC
>SXGU01044204.1_pt1 | contig 14160 bp, 13 predicted proteins | sample 3174531 | NCBI WGS metagenome assembly SXGU01 (sample SAMN11356863, study PRJNA531348) | freshwater metagenome | isolation source: freshwater sample F1-140 | place: China: Fuxian Lake, Yuxi | collected 2017-12-25
GTTAACTAATCTTGGAGAGGTGCCAGAGCGGCCGAATGGGGCGCCCTGCTAAGGCGTTGTCCGGGTAAACCGGACCGTGGGTTCAAATCCCACCCTCTCCGCCAATTGTTTCTATTTTCGGCTTTATTGTCGGTTTTTTCTATAAACATTTTTTTACCGACATCGGTGCAGGCTGCATCTTGCAGCTCGTTTCATACGGCTAAAGCAAATGATTCGTGGACTCGAATTGCGGCGCGTTTTGATGTCTCATTGAAAAAAGTACTGACTTTAAATGGCGCGAGAACTTCGACAAAAATTATGATCGGCGATCAAATTTGCATCTCAGATGCGCCACTACCAACGACAACGACTACGACCCAGCCACCAATTGCCGTGCCAAAAACGACCACGAAACGTAATGAAGTAATCGCAATCATTCGCGAAATTTGGCCGGACGAATATGAAGAAACTGCTCTATTTTTGGCGCAACGTGAGAGCAATATGATTCCCAATGTCATTGGTGGGACGAACAATTGTTGCATTGGATTGTTTCAGATGTATTACTCGGTGCACAAAGCATGGTTGGTAGACATTGGGGTAACCGAGCCATCGCAACTTTTTGATGCGAGAACAAATACCATCGCGGCATTTACGTTATTCAGACGAAACGGCAAATCATGGAAGCCGTGGTGGACAAAGTCTTGGCGACCATAAGGCAGTAGACCCCTTGCTAAAAGTCAAATGTAGTCGTAATAGCCTGAGTAATTCTTGTTTCAGATGCTTTATATCCGCTTTCAATTATGTCAATCACGTGTCGAGCGTGCTCGGCTGTAACTAGAGAATGCTTTCCAGTTTGAATCCAATCAACAAGTTGCATTATGTCTTCAAATACGTGTGCCTCTGGAATCGCGCGGTGATTATCTGTTACATGAGGTAGTACTCGCATTTGTGCATCCCAATCTGATACAGGATAATCAAGAGTGTCTTCGTCGCCAGGAAAGTCAAAACGCTTTCCATTTAAAAGCGTCCCTTCAATTTTGCCACGAGTTCCGAAATATATTCCTGCCCCAAACTGGTCTGATATTGAGCCGGCTGCCGTTCCGTATACCACTGCAAATCGACTATCACCAAAATCCAAAAGAAGAATTGTGTTATCGTCTGCCTCCGTCTTTATAGTTTCACTTAAGAATGTTCGCTCGTTGATACGGATGCCTGACATAGCCGTCACCGCTAGCACCGGTCCAAGGATGCTTGTGAGTTGATGCAGGGCGTAAACAGTAATATCGAACATCGGACCACCACCAGGTTTTTTAAAGTACCATGACGGATTTATAACAGACGCACCCGGTGCATTTACGCGCTCTGTTTCATCACCTTCGTGGTATTTCTCAAATGCTCCACCACAAATTGCCCAAGACAAATCACCAATCGCCCCTGCTGCTATTAATTCCCGAGTTCGCTGAATTTGCGGTCGGAGAACTTCACCCGGGGAGGCAACAATACGAAGGTGATTGATTTGTGCTAGTCGGATAAGTTCATCTGCTTCGGAAACTTTTGTGCAGAGCGTCTTATTGACATGAACGTGTTTCCCTGAATTAAGTGCAAGGCGACAATGTTCAAAATGCAAACCGATTGGTGATGCAATAGTTACTACATCAATATTGTCATCTGCTAAAAGTTCCTCAATTGTTTGATACGCCATGGCGATTTTAAATTCACTTGCGACAGCTCGTGCGCGATCAATGACGGGGTCACAGACTGCGTGCAGTCTGACTTTCATTCGTACATCATCTTGAGACATGTGCGGGATTATCCCACGCAATGCGAGGGCACCTACTCCGATTACCCCCAAACCTAAAGGCTTATCCGATTTATATTCTCGTTTACTCTTAAGAGGCATATTCATCCACCTGCCAGGCTTCCGCCGTCAGCCACAAGGGCTGAACCTGTCATGAAACTCGATTCGTCAGACGCGAGAAACAAGACGCAATTTGCGATCTCGACAGGTGATGCTATTCGTCCGAGTGGATTCGACAATGCATATTCTGATCTTAAGATTTCAGGATCCGCAGATTTGTTCAGAAAGAGGTCTGTTAGCGGAGTATCAATTACTCCAGGACAAACACAGTTTGCACGAATGGCACGATCCGCTAACTCGAGCGCTAGTGATCGAGTGAACTGTAGAACGGCCGCTTTTGAAGCACAATATGCAGCGGCGTTTCGTCTTGGAATTATTGAATTGGCTGAACCAATATTTATAATTGTTCCGTGATTTCGGATATAGGGAATTGAAGCTCGACAAATACGAAAAACTCCCCCGACATTTATATCAAATGTTTTTGCCCATAAAGAATCATCTGTGTTGGCGATTGGAGTCTCTTCTGGATCGTCAAATCCAGCGTTGTTAGAAAGAATATCTATAGTCCCTAAAGTGGTCATAATTTTTTCTAACTGTGTTTTGATTGATTCAGAATCGGCTTGGTCAAAAATAAATGTTTTTGGCATTGAGCCAGTTACTTTTTTGACTAAGTTCGCAGTCTCTTCAAGATTTTCTGGTGAGCGAGACGCCAGAGTAACAAACGCACCTTCTTCAGCCAACCTGACTGCAACGGCTCGCCCTATTCCAGTTCCTGATCCAGTTACTAGGGCTACTTTCCCATCGATGCGTCCACTTGTCATACTTTTTGTTCTCCTTTTAGAATGGTCTGCGTAAATTAGTGTGAATTTGGTAACGGTCAGCCCGATATAAAATATTTCCAAGTTCAATCGGGTTTTGTAAACTGTCAAATGAGGTGCTCGCACAACTAATTAGTGGGTCCCCAACGTTGATCTCTAAGTGCAGAGCATCTTTTTCGGTGGCCAATGTTGCGCTCACAACCACTTCGGCATAAGAGGGCGCGTGGCCACCCGATGTGAGTGCTTCATAAATAGATTCACACGCAAAATCTCTTTTCTCAAATCCAATTGTAAGTGTCTCAGGTATTCGGGTTTTATCAATTGCGATCGGTTGATTGTCAAGCAAACGAACTCGAATCAGTTCAAACACAAAAGATCGCGTCTTTATTTGTAGAATTGAGATCTCTTCTGGTGATGCTGGACGCAGTCCAGTTTGAATTATGCGAGCGGAAGGCTCTAAGCCACGTTCTTTAGCTAGTTCTGTGAAACTAATCAAAGAATTGAGTGGTTCCTCTAGTCCGATTGCTTGAACAAATAAACCGCGTCCGACGGTTGCGACTACAACTCTGTCATTAATGAGTTGTCTTAGTGCATGTCTAATTGTTGCTCGGCTTACACCGAACTTGGTTGATAAGTCGCGTTCGGTGGGAAGCTTGTCTCCGTTCTGCAACTCACCAGATCGGATAGCGTCGGAAATCGCTAAATAAATTTGTGAGTAAAGCGGTACTGGGCCCGCTTGTATAACAACTTTTTGCTTTGCTTTTGACATCTTAAAACGCTCTCAACTTTACGGGAGCTAAAGAAACAATCGCTGCTCCAATGACTGCTGAATCGGCACTCAATTGTGCATTTAAAAGCTTCACATTACGCACATCTTCCGACCAGATAGAGACGCGCATCTGATCTTCAAGAGCCTGACGGTATATCGGAACATTTAAAACTAAACCCCCACCGAGTACGACGAACTGAGGGTCAAGAAGATTTACTGCAAAAGCGATTGCGTCACCCGCAAATTTCGCTGTGGATACGAACAGATTTGAAGCATTGATATCACCCTCTAAAGCTGCCTTCGCCACGATTCGAGAATTAGAAACACCAAATTGTCTCGCAATAGCTAAACCACTTCCTTTTGATTCGGCATGAATTGGTCCTGCACCTAGCAAAATTGCAGCGCCATTCTCACCGCTCCACACCTTTCCTCTGATAACGAATGCAGAGCTGATGCCACTGCCAATGTTTACATAAAGAAAACTTTCCGATGTAATGCCAGCACCATAGGTCGCTTCAGCGAGTGCCGCAGCACGGACATCAGATTCAACTTTTACGGAGTCAAAGTTTCTGAACGCAGAGGCGATGTCTAATGCTCGCCAGTCAATAGATTGACTTGAGCGAATAGCTCCATTTGAGTCGACGATTTCGCACAAACTAATTCCGGCCGAAGCTATTTTTTTTTCAGCAACAAGATTTTTGGCGAGTTCTGCGCATTGATCAAGGATCACATCTCCAGTTAAAGTCAGATCCGTCTTTATCGCTGACCGTGCTATAACAATTCCGGTAGATACGTCTACTATTGCCGCTAGAATTTTGGTCGCACCAACATCAATTCCGAGCGCAAGAGTCACCTAGAAGACCAATTTGGTGAAACACCAATTACTGCCTTAGCCGTATCACTTCCGTAATTGTAGTATTGGTGTAACGTTCCGCGCGGGCAGTAATAGCCATCACCAGCATTTAATTCAACCCAATTTACGTTATTGTCTGACTCTGATAGAACATGAAGTACTCCCTCAAGAACATAGAGGGTTTCATCGCCACCACGGATTTCTTTTGTGCTTTTGCCACCTGGAAGAATACTGAGCGTAGCAACAGTCAAATGTTCGGTGCTAACCACAATTCCGATTAGTGCATCGCCCTCACGCCTCCAAAGATAGTCGCGCTCGGTTCTTAAATGCAGGGTTTTTTCTTTTTTTTGCTCTGGCCAAATTCCCAGTTGAGTGTCATCGGTATACCGAATTTCATCAAGGTATGGTTTCGTTTTGGCGTAAGCACGTGACGCGCCCGTTGCTGGTGGTGGTGCGAAGAATTCTAGAACTCTTAGTTGCTTGGTGCTGTGTGAGAAAATATGGTGCCAAGTATCTTTCCGAAATAAAATAGCGTCCCCTATATTCGCTATTTGGATTTCTCCTTTTTCTGGGTTGGCTAATAAAAGGCGACCATCCAGGACGAAGTAGACAACATCGGCTCCAAAAATTGTTCGGTGTTCGTTTGAGTGTAAACATTGACCCGCTGGTGGAATTGCATACACAAGCATGTGTATTAAATCAGTTGACGCATATATCCAGTCCGCTACATGCCCAGATTCTTCGTCGCCCCACAGAAATTTGATTACATTTTGGTAAGGAATTGCCGTTGGCACGGCGTAAGTTGGGCGTGGAGAACCGCTGATTTTGAGTTTGGGTGGGTCATTCATAATGCCGTTATAGCATAGTACCAATGAAAACCAAAGTTCCTGATATAAAGTCCAAAATAGACCAACTGATTAGTTTTTGTTAATGACGTATTTGCTATAAGTGATGGATGAAGTTTCTAATCAGTTTATTTCTATAGATGTTGCGACTGCATTCTCGCTTGCTCGTGATGCACTTTGCTCATCTGGAGGCGTATCTCAAATTGCAGAGTGTGTGGCTAAATATGTAGTTGACGCCGAACTTTCTGGTCATCCAAGTCACGGGCTTCGCCAAATTAGCAGTTATTGCGATCAATCGGGAACCCCTGGATTTCGGCTCGATGTTGAGCCGAATTTTTATTATAAAAGTCCTGGACGTGGAGTAGTTGATGCCCGAGAAGGCCTTGGCTACCGTGCTATGGAAATCGCCGTTGACCAAACAGCCACCGCAGCACTCTCTTCAGGAATTGCGATGTGTGCAGTTATTCGTTGCGGCCATGCTGGCAGAGCAGGCGCCTGGGTTGAGCGCGGTCTCTCCAATGGTTGTATCACTTTTCTTGCATTAGGTGGCAGTGAGCCCCCATTCGTACTCGCTGCTGCCCCCGGTTGCGAACCAGCACTTCATACCAATCCGATTGCAATTGGTGTCCCAGGATTTAGGGATCCCATGTTAATTGATATGGCGACAAGTCTCATAGCCCAGGGGAAAGTTGCAGTCGCTCTGTCACGCGGAAACAAATTGCCAGACTTTGCAATTTTGGATAATGATCGTCAGCCGAGTACAGATCCCGCAGATTTCTACGAAGGTGGTGCGCTCCTTCCTTTCGGTGGACACAAAGGGTTTGGACTATCTGCAATTATTGAAGCCCTTTCTGTTTCGTTTACGGGGGCTGACCAAGAAGGTAATTATCCTCAAGAAGGTGCTCTTCTCATTTGCATAGATGCTTCGTCATACCGTTCCGAAGCAGATCTGCGTGAATCTGTCGAAAAGATTCGGGCACGGATACATCAATCGGGTAATAAACAATCTGTTCTTGCACCAGGTGACCCAGAAGTATTCGCGCGAAAAAATGCGGAAATACATATAGAAAAGATTGTTTTTGAAGACTTGATAACTCGTGCTGGAAGTAAATTTTAAGATTATGGCATTATTGAATCGCAAAATCTGATGGATCACGGAATTTGGGTAACGCCGAGTAATCAAAGTCTTGAGAATGCGGTTAAGAAAGCTGGTGGAAAACTAACTTCTTGTACTGATGCTTCGGCGATAATTTGTACCCACGATGATCTAGCAGATCTTTCTCGATCACTTCATCCAAATATACGCTGGGTTCAGTTAGGTGCAGCTGGAATTGAAACATGGTTTGATGCCGGAGTCATGAAACCAGAAATTTTGTGGACTGCAGCCAAAGGTGTTTACGCTAAACCGATTGCTGAACATATTCTTGCGATGATGCTTGCTGCACGTCGTGAATTACCAACGAGACTTCGTGCCAAGTCTTGGGGTGAGTCTGGTGGTCGAATGTTTGCAGGATCGACGGTAGGAGTTATAGGAGCAGGCGGAATTGGCATGGAGCTTTTTTCTTTGCTCAAGCCTTTTAATGTTCACACATTAAGCATTAACCGCCGAGGATCTTTCGTTGGTGCTGACATAAGTCTTGCCCCTGAAAATCTCAACGAGTTACTCGTTGCTAGTGATTTTGTAGTACTTGCAGCACCACTAACATCCGAAACACGAGGGATGATTTCTGCTGAGCAGTTTCGTCAAATGCGTTCGTCAAGTTGGTTAATAAATATCGCTCGGGGACAAATTGTGAATACAGAAGATCTCTTGCAGGCCTTGATTAATAAAGACATAGCAGGCGCATCTCTTGATGTAACCGAGCCTGAACCATTGCCGATTGGACATCCATTTTGGGAGATGAAAAATGTCATCGTAACTCCACACGTTTCGGGTACTTTCAGCATGGGATTGCCCTTTTTGGCCAGCAGAGTTGAAGAAAACGTACGTCGATTCATTACTCACAAACCACTTCTTGGGTTGATTGACCTTGAAGCCGGTTACTAAATAGTAAGAAAAACAGTCTTAATTGGGTTTCTTTGGTATGTAACTGGTTTGACATTGGCCGAAACAAGCCCTATAGTACTTATATTATATTCTGTAATCATTAGAGACCAATTAAAGGGAGTTTAAGGCCATGGATTTTAATTCTGAGAATATTGTTTCAAGACGGGATCTGATTCGACGAGGTGGAATAGTCGCCGCTTCAGTCGCAGTGGTTGGGGCTCTTGATGTTAGTCCTGCACTGGGATCTGTATCTGCGAGTCCGCGTCGGGGCGGCAATCTTCGTATTGGTGTACCCGGAGGACCAGCCAGTTCCGACATTCTTGACCCCCATGCAGAAGGAGTTGCGGGTTTTGGCCAGGCCTATAGGCAAAATGTTTACTCAAAACTTACCGACATGATGCCCAATGGAACGTTTGAGAACCAACTAGCGGAATCTATGACACCTAACCCAAAAGCAACGGTTTGGAGTATCAAGCTTAAGCGAGGTATCAAATTTCATGATGGCTCTGAGCTAACTGCCGATGATGTTATCTACACGTTTAAACGAATTCTTGATCCCGCAAATGTCTTGAAGCAGGCTCGAGGAAATATAGACATGATAAATCCAAGCGGCATCGTGAAAGTTGGCAAATATGATCTCACTGTTACTTTGCTTAAGCCTTGGTCTGACTTCCGTGCCGCAGTGGGTCAGCGTTATATAAGCATTATCAAAGATGGCGCTAAAGGACCATGGACTGTTGCAAATGCAAATGGCACAGGAGCATTCAAGTTAGATTCTTGGACGCCTGGAACAAGTTATAAATACGTCGCGAATAAGAATTATTTCGAAAAAGGAAAGCCTTATGTAGCCAGCGTTACCGTAATCGGCATTTCTGATTCGGTTGCTCGCGTGAACGCGTTACTTTCAAGGCAAGTTGACGCAATTAGCGATGCTCCAGTTAACCAAGTTCCGATGATACGAAGTGCTGGTGCGAAAATTATTGTAAACCCTGGTGGAAGTTGGACCCCACTTGTAATGAACACAAATGTTGCGCCATTTAATGATGTGCGTGTTCGTCAGGCTATGAAACATTTAATTGATCGAGATAAGGCGGTGAAAATCGCCCTTGCAGGGTATGGGACTGTCGGTAATGATCTTTTTGCTAAATACGACGCGTTGTATGCGGCGGATATTCCTCAACGAACGTTTGATCCAAAGAAAGCACGCGAACTCTTGAAATCTGCGGGACAACTCAACACCAATTTTGTGTTGAGCACATCCGAAGCTGAATCAGACTTTGTACCGCTCGCTCTTGTATTTGAGCAAGGCGCAAAAGAAGCTGGAATCAAAATCACAATCAAAAAAGATCCTGCTGACACCTTCTGGGATAATACATGGGGTGTTGCTCCATTTACTTTTAGTTCATGGGGTTATCGAGGATTCTTTACGCAGTGGAATCAGTCATTTGTGTCCTATAACAAGGAAGAAACTCAATGGATAAATCCTCAAGCGGTTAAGGCATCAGCTTTAGTTGCGAAGGCAGCCGCAACAGGTAACTTTGAAAAAAGTAAAGCACTTGCAGTCGCAGCCCAGCAGTTTCTTTGGGATGATGGCGGTTACATAATTCCTTACTTTAAGAAAAAACTTGATGCTGCTCAGTCGAATGTTGGAGGGATTGAACCACATGTTTTCCCAGCTCTTAGTTGGTATCGATTTTGGAACTTTTGGCTCGAATAATTGTTTAAGTTTCTTAAACAAGTATTCTAAATGGAAATTATCGCAGTACTACGGGTCGTAGTAGTTCGAATCTTAAGTGGAATTGTAACGGTCTTATTCGCGTCGCTGTTGATATTTATGACGGTTGAACTATTACCAGGAGATGCCGCAACAGTTTATTTAGGTCGTGACGCTAAATCTGATCCAGTTGCTCTTGAACAACTTAGAAACGAATATGGCTTAAATAAAAATTTATCGGTTCGTTACTGCGATTGGGTATTGGGAGCATTGCATTTTGACTTTGGGCGTTCATTTGTAAGTCAACAAAGCGTAAGTTCTCTGATAAGTCCACGCCTAAACCGCACAGCGTTGTTGCTTGGGATTTCTCTGGCATTCATGTTTCCAGTAGCCGTTCTAGTTGGCGCAATATCAGCAGTAAAACGAGGAACATTCGTTGACTTAGCGATTCAGACAGGAAATTTAATTTCTGCGTCACTTCCAACATTCGTTTCTGGAATCGCTCTGATTTTCTTGTTCTCATTTATTTGGCCGATATTTCCTGCAGTATCTTTAGTTCTGACGCCAAAAAGTTTGGTGCTTCCAGTATTGGTTCTAATTCTTGGGTGGATGCCGTTTACGGTAAGAATGGTGAGATCAGGAATTGTGACTGTGATGGATTCAAATTATGTTGAGTTCGCCCGACTGAAAGGGTTACCCGTCGCTCGAGTGTTTCGTTCTCATATTCTTCCAAATGCGATGGTACCGGCGATTCAAGCTTTTGCGCTAACTGCTGCATCGATGCCTGCAGGAATTGTTGTAGTTGAATATCTCTTTGGTTTTCAAGGAATTGGAGTTTTTTTAATCGATGCAGTGAGGGCACGGGATACTCCGACAGTTCAAGCCGTCACTCTTATTCTTGTGGCGCTTTATATCGTGGCCAATCTAATATCAGATTTGCTGGCGATAATACTTACGCCACGCCTTCGAACTGAAGTTATGGGATAACGATGCTGTTGAGCAGAGTGAAGTTTTGGATTAAACAAGAAAAATCCATCTCAGAAATTGTTGGTCTTGTACTTTTGATTACTGCTATTGCAATCGGTTTATTTGGTCGTTTCATCGCCCCATATCCTCCTGATGAAATGTTTGGGTCGCCATTTGAGGCGTCGTCATCGGCTCATATTTTTGGTCTTGATTATGTTGGTCGAGATGTCCTGAGCAGATTTCTTTGTGGCGGCCAGACGTCAATAGCTATTGCGCTTGTCGGAACAGTTGTTGGTCAAGCTATTGGTATTGCAACTGGTCTTATCTCGGCATTTCGAGGCGGTTGGTTGGATTCGATTCTTGGACGATTTACAGATTTGATTCTTGCGTTTCCAGCCTTAATTTTGTCGTTACTTCTCCTTGCAACTTTTGGCACGAGTATATTTCTAGTAGTCGTAGCTATTGTCATCACAACTGCTCCAGGAGCGGCGCGAGTTACGCGATCGGCCGCTCAAGAACACGTGAAACTACCGTATGTTGAAGCTGCTCGTGCTCGCGGTGAGAGCGATTCGTTCATAATGGCCTTAGAAATTCTTCCGAATATTAAAAGCTTACTGTTTGTTGATATCGGTTTTCGAGTATCAAGCTCCCTTGTTCTTGTTTCTGCATTGAGTTTTGTAGGACTTGGATTACAACCGCCGGCAGCTGACTGGGGACTTATGATCGGTGAAAATCGGCTTGGTTTAACTCTGCAACCGTGGCCGGTTTTAGTACCAGCATGCGCAATTATGTTTTTGACCATTGGTCTGAATCTAATAATTGACAGCAGACAACTATCAGTCTTGAAGAAAAGTATCGCAACAGAATTAAGTTCTCATGTCTGACCAAGATTGTTTTTCCGTCGCCGATCTTTCGGTCATCATTAATAATTCAAATTACTACATTGTGAAAGATATATCTCTTAAAATTTCGCCACGGAAAGTTCTTGGGATCGTTGGTGAATCAGGTTGTGGAAAAACAACGGTTGCTATGGCGCTTCTCGGATATTCGAGACCCGGTACAAAAATTGTTTCTGGAAAAATCACATTACATGGGACGAACATACTTGAACTCGACGCTGAAGCCCTCCAAAAGATGCGGGGCAGTGTGATTAGTTTTGTCCCACAAAACCCCTCGGGATCGCTGTCACCAGGTATGCCAGTTGGGCAACAATTACGTGAAATGGTTGAAGTTCATCAACCAGATTCAGAGATCGATGCTGTAGTTAAAATCGCTTGGGAGTCGGCTCAGTTGCCTTACATTGAAAATATCCTTTGTAAGTTTCCACACCAATTGAGCGGTGGTCAGCAACAAAGAGTAACTATTGCTATGGCACTGATATGTAAACCAAGTGTGATTGTTATGGATGAACCAACAACTGGATTAGATGTTCTTACTCAGGCGCGATTACTCAATACGATTTCGATGCTTCGCGACTCAATCGATGTTTCAATTGTTTATGTGAGTCATGATTTAGCTGTTGTTCGTCATATTGTTGACTCAGTAGCGGTGATGTACGGTGGAAACATAATCGAGACGGGCAGTGTTGACGAGATTTATAAAGATCCGATCCATCCCTATACGCGAAGACTGCTTGAAGCTGTTCCTCGTGTCAAAAATGAACACAGTTATTTGCGCGGAATTGATGGAAATTCTGTAGGACCATTTATGCGTCCGAGTGGTTGTCAGTTTGCTCCTCGTTGTGACTATCGAGTGCCGGATTGCGAAATCAAAATTCCTCCAATCCAGAGTTTTGGGGCAAGCCTAAAGATGGTGCGATGTTTTAAGGCCGCCGAAGTCATCAAAATTTCTTTCGGGACGCAACAGAATATTGCTAATGATACAAATGATAATTTAAGCAATCGAACAAATGTTCTTGAAGTAAATAATCTTTCTGCTGGCTATTATGGCCGTCGAAAATCGCTGGTTGGTATAAGACCAATCGACATTGTTCTCCATGATATTTCGTTTGATATCAAGAGTGGTACGTGTCTTGCAGTTGTTGGGGAAAGTGGAAGTGGTAAGTCAACACTTGGACGTTGTGTGGCTGGTTTACATTTTTGGAATCAAGGCGTTGTCAATCTCCAAGGCAAGTCTCTTAGCCAAGGTTCTAAGGATCGATCAATTGATCAATTACGTGGGGTCCAACTAATTTTTCAAGATGCCGATAGTTCGCTCAATCCGAGTATGACAGTTGAGAAAATTATCGGTCGACCTATTCGCCAGTTCTTTGATTTGGCGCCATCGGAAGTTTCTCTTCGTATCGCAGAATTGGTTAAGCGAGTTAAACTTCCGGGTGACGTGATTAATAGATACCCACGGGAATTAAGTGGTGGCGAACGGCAACGAGTGGCTATCGCTAGAGCATTGGCTACGAAGCCCGAACTTTTAATTTGTGACGAAATTACTTCTGCTCTTGATGTCGCGGTGCAGGCAAGTATTTTAGAGCTACTAAATGAATTGAGGCGAGATCAGTCTTTGGCCGTTATGTTCATTTCACATAATTTGGCTGTAGTGCGTTCTGTGAGTGATGAGGTTCTCGTTTTGCAAAAAGGTTCTATTGTTGAGGTCGGTCCTACAGCAAAACTTTTCTCTAATCCTAAAACAAATTATACAAATGAGCTCATCAGCGCAGCGCATGATTTGTTACCAACTGACTATCCAGTTTTTTAATTTGAATAAAAAACTAAATAGAGATAATCATCAGCGATGGAAAATTCAGACAAAGTTCAATCTATAGTGAGGTACGTAGATGAAGATCACAACCATTGAAACCTTTTTAGCACCTCCAGAATGGACGTTTGTTCGCGTTGAAACTGATGAAGGCATCACAGGATGGGGAGAAGCCGGCATGAGTTTCAGAGCTCGTGCTGTTCGCGAAGCAATTCACGATATGCGTGAGATTTTAATTGGACAAGATCCAACCAAAATTGAATTTCATTGGCAAGTTATGCGTAGATCAAGTTTTTTCAGAGGTGGACCGGTGCTTTCTAGTGCGCTGGCTGCAATTGACATTGCACTCTGGGATATTCTCGGAAAGTCGCTCGGCGTTCCAGTTCATGTTTTGTTGGGAGGACCTGTACGAGAAACTGCTCGTGCTTACGCTTGGATAGGTGGTGACGATCTTTGTGCGATTTCTAGCGAAGAATTAGTCGATGAAACGCTCGGTTGGGTTGATCAGGGTTTTACGGCATTTAAATTAACTCCTCCCAAGACATCTGCAATTGACCTCCCTTCCTATGGCTCTAAATTAATTGGACATCTTTCGGCACTTCGCAATAGCATTGGGCCAAATCGAGATATTGCGCTTGACGTGCATGGTAGATGGTCAAAGACAATGGCACGACGTTTACTTCCAATTCTTGAGCCGCTTGATCTAATTTTCGTTGAAGAACCTATCCTCGCAGAGAACCTACACATCGTTGGAGAGTTAACATCCACGACGAAGCTCCCAATCGCTACTGGAGAACGTCTCTTTTCACGTTGGGACTTTCTTGATGTGGTGAAGTCCGGAGTGGCAGTAATTCAACCAGATGTGGCATTGGCCGGGGGTATTTCTGAGACTCGTCGAATAGCGGCACAAGCCGAACCATATGATGTGGTTGTTGCGCCTCATTGCCCATTTGGCCCAATAACACTCGCCGCTTCCTTGCAAATTGATTTTGCAACTCCAAATTTTTTAATTCAGGAGCAGAGCATTACTTTCTTTGGTGACCAGTTTCTTCGTTATTTGAAAGATCCTTCAGTTTTTAATTTCCAAGATGGAAGTTTTGTGCGAACAACGGCTCCTGGATTAGGTATAGAAATTGATGAGTCTGTGGTTTCGCGAATGGCTGCGATTGGCCATAATCACAAGCAACCCCTTTGGTGGCATAGTGATGGATCTTATGCAGAGTTTTGAAGACCACGTTCCAAAAGGTTCGAACTAACAGGTGGTTGTTAATCGCCTTAATTACACCAATGGTTTATGCAGATCCCAATGACTCGTCGGTGTTTTTCGTGGCTCATGTCGCAGCTTAAGTTTGCATCGTTGAATGAATAAAACAAAATTTTTCAACAACCGTCTTCAAAAAGTAGCCGGTGACCCGTAGTAGAGGATAACTACTGGAATCACCGAGCCATCGCAACTTTTTGATGCGAGAACAAATACCATCGCGGCATTTACGTTATTCAGACGAAACGGCAAATCATGGAAGCCATGGTGGACAAAGTCTTGGCGACCATAAGGCAGTAGGATTTGGCTTGAAATTTGCGCTCGTAGCTTAATGGATA
>SXGU01523840.1_pt1 | contig 14155 bp, 15 predicted proteins | sample 3174531 | NCBI WGS metagenome assembly SXGU01 (sample SAMN11356863, study PRJNA531348) | freshwater metagenome | isolation source: freshwater sample F1-140 | place: China: Fuxian Lake, Yuxi | collected 2017-12-25
ACGAGGAAGCTCACGTCGCCGACACCGCAGCCAACGTCGAGTACGCGCATGCCAGATGTGATCCCAGAAGCGCGCAACATCCGTTCGGTTAGCGGCCGAAGTAAGTCGGCTTGCTCGATCAGTCGGTCGTACTCAGCAGCGGTGCGCCCGAGCGCGTAGTCGGTGTCTTCTGTCACTGGCCCGTCCTTCGATCTGCCTAAGAAAAATGGACGGTAGCGCAACTCGGCGATGCTTATTTAGAGAGTTCTCCTTAGGGTCTTACGGTCACTCTTAGGAATGTGGCCGGGATTGATGTCGAACCAAGAGTGGTGCTCTGGTTCTGCTCGTTGAACAATGCTTCAAGTTCGCTCTGCAACTCTTCGGCGCGCCCGTCCTTCTCGGCGGCTTCGAATGCGTTCATTGTCGGGCCGTAGTAGGTGCGGAATGTCGCGAGTACTTCCGACGGAGAATTCGCGCTACTAAATACGAATGTGTCCGGCTCACAAGAAATCTTGTTGGCAGGCACTCCAGCGGCGCCGAAGCGTTCGATGACGTTGTCGATTATGCCCCATGTCATTGGACTGATGAAACCCTCTGCCGGTGGCGGCGAGTACGCGGCGCTGATACGCAGAAGCTGAGCGACGAGCGTCGGGTCGCCTGGAATCCAGTTGCCCATAACTATCCGACCGCCGGGCCGCGTGACCCGTACGAGTTCTTTTGCTACGTCAAATGGGCGTGGCGCGAACATCGCTCCGAAGAAACTGATGGAGAGATCGAACCTGTTGTCCTCCAACTCGGAGAGGTCTGAGGCGTCGCCTTCTTGGAAGCTCAGGTTGTCAAGTCCTGATTCCTTCGCGCGGCGATTGCCGGCTTCGACGAGATTCCTCGCGATGTCGACTCCGAGCACGTTGGCGCCTGTTCGCGCAGCTGGCACAGCTGTAGTGCCGTCGCCACATCCGAGATCAAGGAGCTTTAGATCGGGTGTTATTCCGAGGCTGTCGACGAGTTGCTGTCCGCTCGTTCGCATGTTTTCGGCAATGCGGGTGAAGTCGCCCTTTTCCCATAGTGCTTTGTTTTGGTTCATGTGGTGACCTCCTGGTCATGTTGATTGTCGCCCGTATGGTTGCCTTCCCGTTTCGTCGCTGGGTGGGTTTCGTACATGCGGAGCGCGACGAGAACTCCGGATGCCGTAGTTAGCAACGCAACGGCGTAGATCGCGGCAGGCATAGAGATTGCGTCGGCGAGAATGCCAGCGAGAAGCGCTCCGATAGCGAAGCCGCTGTCGCGCCACAGTCGATATACGCCGATAGAACGGGCACGCCATGCGGGGTGCGCTACGTCGCTGATGGCGGCGAGCAGTGTCGGATAAACAAGCGCGGTTCCAACACCGAGCAGCGTCGCAGCGATCGCCCAAGTTGTGAACGTTTGCGTGGCTGCAATTGCTGCTATCGCTACGCCTTGGGTGAGCATGCCAGAGACGATGAGTGGCTTTCGACCCACGCGGTCGGAAAGCGCGCCCGTGTACAGCTGTCCGAGTCCCCATACGGCGGGGTAGATCGCCGCGAGCATTCCGATGCGATCGATTCTGAGTCCAGCGTCGGCGAACAGAAGAGGGAACAGGCCCCATGCGAGTCCGTCGTTGAGGTTGTTGACGAGCCCTGCTTGAGAGCATGAGGACAGCGCTAGGTCGCCGAAGCTCGTCATGCGGAAGACTTCGCGGGTGCTCGGCTGCTCAGCACTTGCGTCGACGCGTGTCGTGGCTTCCTTGTGTGCATGCTCATTTGTCTCGCGAACAAAGAAGCGCGAAAGAGCGAGTCCGAGCCCCACGTACGCAATGCCAAGAAAGAAAGGTTCTGGTCGTAGTCCAGCGTGTTGGGCGATATAGCCGGTGGCGAGCGCAGTGACAGCCACGGCGCCGTAACCAGCGGCTTCGTTCAAACCCATGGCGAAGCCACGACGTTCGGGCCCAACAAGGTCGATCTTCATGATGACGGTCATCGACCACGTAAGTCCTTGGTTCACACCAAGGAGCACGTTCGCGAATACAACCCAGCCCCAGCTAGGTGCCCAGATAAGGATAAGTGGAATAGGTATCGCGACGATCCAGCCAGCGACCAGTACTGGTTTGCGCCCATAACGATCCGAGAGCGTCCCTGCAAAGAAGTTCGTTGCGGCTTTCACGATCCCAAACGCCACGATGAAAGTGAGCCCAGCCGTAACAGTGGCCAACCCGAACTCGTCCTTGGCTAGCAATGGCAGAACCGTCCGCTCCTGGCCGATCATTCCGCCAACGAGTGCGTTCACACCAACTAGCAACCAGAACTGCGCGAGATTTTCGCGCAGTCCTAATCGATACTCCGAGTCAGGAGTGTCACGGTTCGCGACACTTGCCATCATTGGCGTTCGAGGGCAGTTCCATGCGACTTAGCCCAGTCGTCTGGACCGCCAACAAGAACTCGTACATCGTTGTGACCCGACCGCGCCAGCAGACTCGCTGCGGTTGTGGCGCGTTCGCCGTGCCCGCACATCAACGTGACAGGCTCCGCTATCTGAGCGTCTGATATCGAACCAAGTTCGATGTTGTCTGCCTTCGGGACGTGGCCTGCGTGGTACTCGTCGTGTTGGCGCACGTCGATGATATGGCCGTCGAGTTGCTCGGCGGTTACGAGACCAATCGATGTGACAGAGTTACCTGCAAGTTGCCATTCATCGATGCCGCCGTCGAGCACCCCACGGAGATGATCGTGGCCGACGCTTAGTGCTTGACGCACGACTTCATATTCGTCTGCGATGTGATCGACAACGAACGCGATTGCGGTATCGCCTGTAACTATCTCTGCAAGCCAGGTCGCGAAAGCCGGACGTAGCGCATTCGAGATAGACCCAACTATGTGACCAGCAGCAAACGCCTCGACCGGTCGGGTATCAACGACGACGCCGCCGTCGCCGATGTGCTGGGCTACGTCGGCTGCAGACAGGGGTTTCAGGCTCGGCACTGAGTCATACAGGCGAGGGCCGCGCCTGTTGATCTCTGGCAGGCGACCGAAGTACTTGGGCAACGTCCCGAAGCCTGCTACCAACTGCTCTACGAAGTCATCTTCTTCAAGTTGAAGTAGCGGGTTCGTCTGGCTTTCGCGTCCGATCGTTGTTGTGCGCCGTAGCGCGCCAGATGCCGCACAAAATGAGCCTTGACCGTGTGTGGGGTAGACGGCGAGATCGTCTGGCAGAGTCAGAATGCGCTCGACGAGTGTGTGGTACTGCGCACGGGCTAGTTCCTTCGTGCGCTCAGGTCCGGCGAGATCAGTGCGGCCAGCGGTTCCGGCCATCAACGATCCGCCGCTGAAAAGTGCAACCGGCTTACCGCCCTCGAGAAGCAGATATGCGAGGTGATCGGGCGTGTGGCCCGGAGTCGCGACGGCACGTAATGCGTAGTTGCCAACGGGAACTGTGTCGCCATCTGCGAGCGGTGTGTGAGGGGTCTCGAGATGGGCTGCCTCTGGCGCTAAGAAGGTCGCTCTCGCTGCAGCAAGTTGCGAACTCCCTGACACATAGTCCGCGTGGGTATGCGTGTCTGCTGTGAATGCGATCTCAAGATTCGCGGCGGAAGCGTAGCTACGTTGCTCATCTGCTATGCGCGGCGGGTCGATAACAAGAGCGCGCCCGTCTCCGAGATCGACCAGATATGACGAGTGTCCGAGGCCCTCATCGACAAACGCTGTAATCCGCGCCACTACACGCTCGGATTCATGACGGATGCAGCGACACAACCCGACTGCATTTCGTTGACAGACATGGGTGCCTCCAGGTAGCTCTCGTAAGTCCTGTCATTCGACTTGTCAACCATGATCGTGGACCCAGTTTTGTTCTTTGTCAAGTAATTACTTGAATACTTGACAAAAAGACCGCGATGGCGCAAGATGAGTCTCAATGGGTGATAGAGAGAACAAGAACGCACTGTTTGACGCATTCGCCAGCGTCGCTAAGGCGCTCGCGAGTGGGCGCCGAGCCGAACTTGTAGACGTGTTGGCTCAGGGCGAACGCCCGGTCGAGGAACTTGCCGCGGAGATAGGCCAGAGCATGGCAAACACATCGCAGCACCTGCGCGCACTCGCACACGCTGGCGTAGTCCAGACGCGCCGCGAAGGTACGCGGATCTACTATTCGCTCGCGAGCGATCGGGTCGCCGACCTGTGGTCAGCGTTGCGCGATGTAGCCGTCGAACACGTAGCCGGGTTCAGTGGGATTGCTGACAGCTACCTTGGTGAAAGCAACCAAATCGAAGCGATGACTCGTGAGGAACTTGTTCGGCGGTTGAGACGCAAAGACGTTGTCGTCCTTGATGTGCGCCCCGTCGCAGAGTATGAAGCCGGACACATCCGCGGCGCAATGTCGGTACCGCATTCGGAAGTTCGTAAACGCCTGCGCGACATCGCCGACGGCGCAGAGGTTGTCGCATATTGCCGCGGACCGTTCTGTGCCTATGCGGACGAAGCCGTTAGGGCTTTGCGAAAACGTGGGGTGCGAGCGCGCCGGTTAGTCGATGGGTTCCCTGAATGGCGTCGCGCAGGATTACCTGTCGCGTCTGGCGCAGGGGCATAAGGGCGCGGCTGTAGCCGACGACGTAGTTTTTCGAACGCTCTCCTTTACGACGTAGCGCTGCTCGATTGACCAGCGTCGCAAACGCAGAACTCGTTTCCTTCGGGGTCAGTCATCAGAATCCATGTCGAGCCGTGCTCAGTGCATGGCCGGGCTTCTACCTGAGTGGCGCCGAGAGAGACGAGCCTCGCGGCTTCAGCGACAATGTCATGCACCTCTAGATCGATGTGCATGCGATTCTTTGACGCCTTTGGTTCAGAGACCTCTTGCAACAACAACTTCGGACCAACGCCGTTGGTCGGGTAAAGCGCCACGTAGGTACCAGCGCGACCGACGTTGACATAACCGAGTGCAGTCACCCAAAAATCCGCAAGGCGGTCGGCGTCCCTGCAATCGAGCACAAGTCCGAATCGGCTAGTGATGTGATCGGTCATAATCGTTCCTATTCCGTGCGAGCGGGGGGACTCGAACCCCCATGTCTTGCGACACTGGGACCTAAACCCAGCGCGTATGCCAATTCCGCCACGCTCGCGACACGGAGAGTTTCGCACAACTCCGAGTAATGTCCCGCCTCGATCAAGTTCTCTCGGAGGCCCAAATGACAAAACAGGTCGCGATCGTTGACTACTTCGTTATCGACAACGGTCCAGCACACCTAGAAGCATGGGAGGCTGTAGATAGCGGCGCCCTGTTTTTCGATCGCCGTAACGCCGATGCAGCTAGCGGCGGAACCGAGTTCAAGCGTAAACAGCTCTCCGACACTGGTGTTGTGCGGAGTTTCACGATCGTGCAGCGTGGCGTGCCGGGGGTGCCCGTGCCATATATCTCAGCGCTCGTCGACCTTGATGGTGGCGGTTGTGTCAAAACCAACATCTCTAACTGTCCACCGGACCCCGAGCATGTCAAGCTCGGCATGAGAGTCAAACTCACAACGTTTATTGCTGGCACAGACGACGATGGCACAGAGGCCGTTGCGTTCGCGTTTGAGCCAGCCAACTAACGAGATCAAAGAAGGACACTAAAAATGAGCACAGACAACGTTTGGATTCTCGGCACACACATGACCAAGTTCGGTCGTCACACAGACTCCGATCTGATCGACCTCGCATCGCAGTCAGCGATGGGCGCACTTAAGGATGCTGCCGTCACGATCCACGACATGGAGGTGCTTGGATGCGGTTCGTTGTTTAACGCGCAGGCTGGTGTCGGCCAACAACTCCAAAAGCAGATCGGCCAGACAGGTATTCCTGTCTACAACGTCGCTAATGCATGCGCTACTGGTGCGACTGCGTTGCGCACGGTGTATCTCACGATCAAGGCTGGCGAGGCCGACATGGGTCTAGCTGTTGGTGTCGAGCAGATGGGTAAGGGTGGCTTGCTCGGTGCTGGCGGCATGGGTGACCGCGCACGCAAGGTCTATGAGCCAAAGGGTCGCTACGGATCTGTCATGCAGGTCGAGGGGCTACTCGGCACTGGACTTATGCCAGGTGTTTTCGCGCAAGCCGGCATGGAGTACGCATACGAGAACGGTGGCGTCGGGTTCGAACAGTTCGCCAAGGTTGCAGAAAAGAACCATGCTCACTCAACACTCAACCCGCTCGCGCACTACCAGAAGCAGTTCACGCTCGATGAGATCATGGGCGCCGACATGATGAGCTACCCGAACACATTGCTCATGTGTTGTCCGAACACAGACGGTTCAGCAGCAGCTGTGTTGGTTAGCGAAGAGAAGCTCCGCACGCTCAGCAGGGAACAACAAGAACGCGCAGTGAAGATTAGTGCGAGCGTCCTCACAACAGACCCGTGGACAGAGCGTTCTTCTGTGCAACCAGATGTCAACACTCTCACACGCAACGCTGCGAAGAAGGCATACGACATTTCGGGAGTTGACCCCAAAGACCTCGACCTAGTAGAGCTACACGACTGCTTCGCCACAGCAGAACTAATCCACTACGACAACTTGGGTCTTTGTGACCCAGGCACCGCTGGTGAATGGATCGACAAGCGTGGCCCGTGGCGCGACGGCGAAATCCCAGTAAACGTCTCTGGCGGCCTCATCTCTAAAGGTCACCCGATCGGCGCAACAGGACTTGCCAACATCTATGAAGTAGCGACCCACTTGCGTGGCGAGGCTGGCGACCGCCAAATACCTGATGCCAAGGTCGGTCTAACTCACGTCATTGGCCTCGGTTCGGCGTGCGGTGTGCACATCCTTGAGAAGTCTGCGCTATAGCGAGTCGCCGTGGACTAGTGCTGGACGAGCGGATGCACGACGTTGCTCAGTGATCTCGTAGGCTCCTGACGGACGCGCGGTCGTAACTGTGCCGACAGCGGACCGGAGTGTTTCGATCGCACTGGCCACGCTGCTTCCCTCGGGCTCGAGTCCTGAAATACAACGAAGAGCCTCCGCAGGGTGACCGTTCGACTTCTGCGCCCACACATCTTGGGGAGCGAGACGAACGAGCCGACCGGTGTCTTCATCCTCGAAGAGGATCGCGGAAGGGGTCCCCGTCGGCAACGTCGATGGGATGTAAAGGTTCGTAAAGCGTTCCTCGCCGATCCCGCCAGTGATTTGTCGGTCTAGGAAGATGACGAACCTGCCCTTGCCGATCACCTCGTCGAGTCCTTCAAACTGTTGTGATGCGAAGGGCTCCTCAAGCGTCACCGGGAGCACGACTGTGATGTTCTGAACTTCCGTCGCGTCGGGGTTCGAGACCGGTCTTTCTCGTCCGCCAAGAACGTCGATGACTTCGAAGTCGACCTCGATGGATCCGTCAAGATGCACGCCGAGTTCTGTCCGAGCATCGCTGATTCTTCTGACATTGACGAGTATCGCTTCGATTGCGATGTCTGAGTAGTCGCGCAGTTGCGGATAGCTGTCGAACTGATACATCATGTCCGCGTCGAAGTGCGTCAGGGTCGCTAGCGCGTCTGCGGCGATCGGCGCAGTCAGGAGTTTGTCAGTTGCGCAGCCAGACTCGGGAGCCGCGTCTGACGCGCCTATCGAGCCATCCGGCGAACCTGTTGTATCGGGTCTCGACTCCGAGGTTGGTGCCTGAACTTGGATCGATGTCCCGTCGGCTCCGCATGCAGCGAGCGTGCTAGCGGCGACCACCGATATGCAAGCCGCACGCGCCCAAATAGAAAATATTTGTGCGCGCACCCTATCTCCTTTCTCTAGTAGTGCTCATTGATGTGAGCGCGGTCGTGTGCGTGCAGAACATTCGTCGCAGCGAATCCACCGGTGTGCATGACGGATCCACCGCCATCTGGATGAGTGTTCCACTGGGCAGTGCCATCGTGCAACGTCCCTATGCACGAATTATCTAAGTCGCCACATGGTGGGTTTGCGTGCCGTAGACCGACAGCGTGACCAAACTCGTGATTCATTATGTACGTTTGTTGAAAAAACGTAAGAGAATCGAACGACTGCCTGTAGATGGTGATCTGCTTGAGTTGGCAGACGCGATGGTGATGTGCCCCATAGTTGCTACCAGGGTTTACGCAAGTTGTCTGCGCGATGAGTCCGGAAAAAGGTGGGTTGACAGCGGGGTCGAGTGGAGCGATTTGGACTTCTGCACCGTACGTGACTTCTGCAGAATTCTGTGAAACCGTGAGGTCAGTGGGTTCGAACGCTGTCTCTATTGAACCTCCGGCGACTGCGTCAAAAATTACCCGGTCTGCAGAATTGAAGCCGCTGTATCCGAACACCGACGCATACTGAATGAACCTGCTCGGAGTCATCTTCACTCCGGAACCTTCTCCGTCCGCTGGCGTACTTCCGAAGTTGTTAGCTCGTGCTGAGGCTGTGCCAAAGGCGCCGACGAGAAGCACCAACCCGACAAAAAATCCTGCCCGTGCACGCATAATGGCTTGCGTATCCTCACGAGAACTTGTTCACAATGCTCGTGAGCGAGTTCGGCGACGTCGGCTCGGCGTGCACATCCTCGAAAAGTCAGCGCTTTAGAGCGCAGCTTCTATAGCGGCAGTTATCTCGTCGGCATCAGGCAACACCATCGGACTAAACCGTGCTGCGATAGTGCCGTCGCGCGCTATCAAGAACTTCTCGAAATTCCAGCGGATATCGCCGTTGGTGCCTTCGGCGTCAGCGACTTGAGTTAGCTCCGCGTAGAGCGCGTGGCGGTCATCGCCGTTTACATCGATCTTGGCTGTGAGCGGAAACGTCACGCCATAGGTCGTGCTACAAAACGTTGCGATCTCTTGTGCTGTACCTGGCTCTTGACCGAGGAACTGATTGCACGGAACGCCGAGCACAGTGAAGCCACGCGCCTCGTAGGTTTTCTGCAATCCCTCGAGTTGTTCATACTGCGGTGTGAGACCACAAGCCGAGGCAACATTGACAGCGAGCACGACCTTGCCTGCTTGGGCTTTGAGCACTCCGGCTTCTCCGCCGAGCGAGTCAAGGTCAATATCGAAAACTGTCATAGCGGAACCCCCGTATTGAGAACTAGTGGCTTAGAGACTATGGCGGGAATCTTTAGAACTCCATTTTGAGATGAGCGCTGAGGTTGCCCATGAGTCCGAGGCTGATAACTCGTTCCGTGAAATACCAACCGCTGGCGTCGCGGCTGAAGGTGTCTGCATAACGCCCTGCGATAACTACATGTAGCGGTAGCTCAGCGGTGGCCTGCAGAACGGTGTACGCAGACCGCGCTGTGGCGGTTAGCGCATCGTCGTCGACCTCTATAGCGATGTTTGTCGTGACATGTTGAGTAGACGGTTTTCCGTCATAGAGCTTGACCATGCCCTCATAGAGCGCTCGCACCTCGGCTGCGCCGCGCCGTACGTCGTCGAAACCTTCGGTCCGTAGGGTCGCCCTTGTGAACAGCGCTGAGAGCCCAGCAAAGTCGCCAGCGTCGATCATTTCTGCGTAGCTAAGGATGAGGTTCGAGATCTTTTCGGAGTGTGTCGCCATGCTCGGAACTCTAGGAGTCGAGAGCGAACTGCAGGTCCTAATGTGCGGACCCATGAGCGAAGAAATCCAAGAATACAAGATCTCAGTTTCAGACGAAGTCTTAGATGACCTACGTACGCGCCTTCTTGCAGCGCGGTGGCCAGATGAGATCTCAGACCAAGGCTGGACCTACGGCACGTCAGCTGAATACCTAAAAGAACTTTGCGACACGTGGGCTACGAAGTTCGACTGGCGTGCCCAAGAAGCAAAGTTCAATGCTTGGCCGAACTACGTAACGGAGATCGACGGCCAGCAGGTCCATTTCATTCATGCTCGCTCGCCAGAACCTGATGCGCTACCTCTCATCATCACGCACGGTTGGCCGGGAAGCGTCGCAGAGTTTCTAGATGTGATCGAACCACTTCGCGACCCACGCTCACACGGCGGAGATCCAGCACAAGCTTTTCATATTGTCGTGCCGTCTATTCCTGGCTATGGCTGGAGTGGTCCGACTACTGAGCCTGGTTGGGATGTTCGCCGCGTAGCCGATGCATGGAAAACTCTGATGGCGCGTCTCGGCTATGACCGTTATGGAGCGCAGGGTGGCGACTGGGGAGCGATGATCTCATCGCAAGTAGCGATCGTCGATGCAGAGCATGTTGCTGGCCTACACATCAACATGGTTATTGGTATGCCTGGAGCCGATCCTCTGACCGAAGCAGAACAGGCCGACATGGATCAGACATCTGCGTTCATGAACGAAGGCAGCGCATACCAACAAATCCAAGGCAAGAACCCACAGACTCTTGGTTACGGACTGACTGACTCTCCTGTTGGTCTTGCCGGCTGGATAGCTGAGAAGTTCCATCATTGGACTCACCATCCAGACGGCGATCTCGAGACCGCCGTTACCCGCGAGCAACTGCTAACGAATCTCACCGTCTACTGGACAACGAAAACAATCAACTCTTCGATTCGCCTCTACTTTGAATCGCAGAAGAGCAATCGTTTCCCACCATTCGAGGTCGTGAACGTACCTACGGGTTGTGCGATATTTCCTGGCGAGATTTTGAAGATGCCTGAGTCGTGGGCGCGCAATCTTTACAACGTCACGCACTACAAGCGCTACGACCGTGGCGGCCATTTCGCGGCGTTAGAAGAACCAGACTTGTTCATTGCCGATGTGCGCGAATTTTTTGCGACGGTGCGATGACCCACGACCTAGTTATCCGCGGTGGCAATGTTGTCGATGGCACGGGCGCACTGGCGCGCACTGCCGACATCGCGATCACTAATGGTGTAATCACAGAAGTCGGCAAGGTGTCTGGGAGCGCACGCGAGACAATCGACGCGGATGGTGCAGTAGTCACGCCAGGTTTCGTCGATCCACACACGCACTTCGATGGTCAGATCACATGGGATCCGTTGCTCACGCCGAGCTGCTGGCATGGGGTCACAACTGTCGTGATGGGCAACTGCGGTGTTGGGTTCGCGCCCGTGCGTCCAGATAAACACGATTGGCTGATCGGGCTAATGGAAGGCGTCGAAGATATTCCTGGCGCGGCATTGTCAGATGGCATCAAGTGGGGCTGGGAGAGCTACCCCGAGTATCTCGATGTTGTAGACAAGCTCGACAAGATCATGGATATCGGTTCGCTAGTGCCTCACGGTGCCGTGCGCGGTTACGTCATGGGTGAGCGCGGCGCGAAGAACGAGCCAGCAACTCCCGAAGACATCGCAGCGATGGCAGAGATAGTTCGCGAAGGGATTCTTGCTGGTGCGCTAGGCGTATCGACATCTAGGACCATCGCTCACATGGCGATAGATGGCGAGCCTGTTCCTGGAACATTCGCGGCAGAAGATGAACTCTTCGGGATCGGTCGCGTTCTTGGAGAGTTGGGTCGCGGCGTTTTTGAGTTAGCGCCATCGGGAGCGCTCGGCGAAGACCTTGCTGCACCAGAGTTGGAGATGGATTGGATGCGCAGGCTTTCCGCCGAGATCGGCCGCCCGATCAGTTTCGCGTTAACGCAAAATGATCATGACGCAACGGCATGGAAGCGGATGCTCGATCTGTGTACCGCAGCGGCCGCGGAGGGCGCAACGGTCCGCCCGCAGGTAGCTGGCCGCCCTGTGACGCTGCTTCTTGGCCTTACAACCTTCCACCCATTTGCTTACTGTGCGAGTTGGGGGATGCTCGGCTTCATGAGCCTTGCAGAGAAGGTCGCTGAGATGCGCAAACCAGAGGTCAAGGAACGTCTTTTGCGCGACATCCATGATGCAGGGCCGACGCTCTTGCAGTTCATCGACCCGGACAGAATTTTCCCGATAGGCGACAATCCCGACTACGAACCGCGCGAGCAAGACTCGATCTCGAACCGTGCGGCCGCGTTAGGCCGCGATCGTTGGGACCTTTTCTACGACCTTCTTCTAGAAGACAACGGCAATGCGCACGTGTTGCGTCCACTCCTGAACTACACGGACTGCAACCTCGACGCGGTACGCGAGATGTTGTTGCATCCCACTAGCGCTTGGGGTCTCTCCGACGGTGGCGCGCACTGTGGCACTACATGCGATGCGAGCACACCCACGTACATGCTCAGCCACTGGACTCGCGACCGTTCGCGCGATCGACTCCCGATCGAATGGGTTGTCAGAAAAATCACTAAGGAGTCGGCGAGCCTTTATGGCCTAACAGACCGAGGCACATTGGAACCTGGCAAACTCGGCGATGTCAACATCATCGACTACGAAAACCTGCGGCTCTTTAGGCCAGAACTCGTGCACGATCTTCCTGGTGGTGCGCGCCGCTTCATTCAACGTAGTTCTGGCTATATCGCGACAGTCAAGAGCGGCGAAGTCATCATGCGCGACTGTGTCGATCAGGGTGTGCGGCCAGGCAAACTGATTAGGTCTGGTGCATGAACTGAGCCATAGCAAGCAGGTGCGGTGCGCTGTCGATGCCCCATGCGACGCTGTGGCCGATCATCCAGCCTCTTGCACGCTCACGATCTAAATCGAGTTCTGCTGTCAGCCGGTCGAACCGATAGCGCACATCATCGTTTGAGCTACCGAATTCTGCGCTACGAATAATCGGCGCTACCGCAAACTCGCGCTCGCCTACTAGTGGTTTCGGATCTATGACGAGCCATGGTTCGCGTTGCGCTGCGATCACGTTGTGGCCGTGGAGGTCTTGATGAACGAGTACCTGATCGCCTTGCTCGTCTGGGAGCTCTCGCAGATATTCGATAGCGGCATCGAGCAAAAGCGTGTCGCACGAGTAGTAACCGGCGGTGCGTATCCGGATGAGGCTGTGAGCTAAACCCAACGACTCTTCGGCAAGAGTCGTGAACGGCTCGCCCGCCGGTACCCACAGACGGGGGAGCAGTTCGATGAGTATCGCGATTGGATCGACGCTCGGATCGTCGGCAAGATAAGTGCCTGGCGCGCAGCGCTCGATGAGGAGTGCGTGTTCCTCGTCGCAGTGATCGATCAGCAGTGGCGCGCCCTTGCCTGCCCAAGCGCGCAGGGCAGCCGCTTCGTGTTCGCACTCTCGGTGAGGCCATTGAACTTTGAGAACAACTGTGCTGCCGTCTGCGCGTACTGCCGGAGCAGCGAAAGAAACATTCGCTCCAGGAAAACATTTGCCAACATCGAGATCCCATCGTTCGGCGAGCCTCTCGATTCGTTGCGCGAGAGTTTCAAGCCATTCGGAGCCGGTTAGCTCGCCATGCAGCCATAGGAGTTGGGGAGGAATATTGAACTCGATGCCGCAAATAGTTACACATCTCGGCGAGACTGCAGCATGGACCTCGAGTGGCACACGCTGCGAGCAACTTGTGTTGTCTATGAAGACGATGGCGTGCTTGTTCTAGACAAGCGAGCGGGTATCGCCATAACAGGTGAACGCCACGACACAGATGTTGTCGAGCTAGCCAAGGCTGCGGGCGAGTGGCTCATGCCAGCCCACAGGATCGACAAGGTCACGTCTGGTCTTGTGCTGTTAGCAAAATCAGTAGAAGTGCATGGTCCGCTCACCCAACAGTTTCGAGACCAGACCGTCGACAAGACCTATCTAGCGATTACGCGTAGCGTTGGATTGCCAGAGCGAGCCACAATCGATTTGCCTCTCGCAGCTGGCCGCAAGAATCGTGTACGTGTAGCGGCACCGCGAGAACTGATCCAGTATGACGATCTCGGTCTTCGCTACTTCGTGCATGCTCACGATGTTTTCGAGAAGCACCTGCCGGCCACCTCAACTTTCGAGAAACTGCGTGAGGCGGACTGTCGCTCTCTGTTGGCGGTCAAGCCACTTAGCGGCCGGCGCCACCAGATCCGTGTGCACCTCGCGTGGATTGGCCACCCGATACTTGGCGACCCACTATTCGGAACCACTACCGCCTCGCGCACCTACTTGCACGCATGGAAACTCAGCTTCGACGCAACCCACGAAGATGGTCGCCGCATCGAAGTAGAGGTAGCGCCACCAAGAGAGTTTTGGAGTGAAATCAACCCCGAGTGGCCAGGCGTGGTGCGCTAAAGCGCTAGCGAATCAGGATTCTTCGGCCGAACCGTTCTCGTCGTCTTTCTCTTGTGCTTGTTCAGCCAAGTTCCGCAAGTCGAGTCGGCGCCGGTGCTCGCGGTGACGCATTGCTTCACGCCTGCTAG
>SXGU01131992.1_pt1 | contig 14154 bp, 8 predicted proteins | sample 3174531 | NCBI WGS metagenome assembly SXGU01 (sample SAMN11356863, study PRJNA531348) | freshwater metagenome | isolation source: freshwater sample F1-140 | place: China: Fuxian Lake, Yuxi | collected 2017-12-25
CCCGTGAAACCCGACATATGCCGTACCGGCAATGGCATCCACAGCGAGCCCCGCCGGGGCTGAGCGGCAGGCTCGCTCAGCCGCAGCGGCCATGGGCACTGGCGTCCCCCAGATAACCCCGTCTGGCGTGCGCGCTACCAGGAGTGTGTCCGGCGCTTGTAGCGCTCCAGCCACGCGCCGCGACGATCGCCACCACGCCGCCACCTGAGCCGTGCTTCCTGCCTGAACCGCGATGCGCGTCGCGGGACAGGCCAGCGAGTCCTCTGGCCAGCGAAACGGTTGTAGCGCGGCCTGAACCGCCGGAACGCCCGCCGAGGTGAGCACCATTCGGGCACCGGGCATGATCGCCCCGGGAACCCGCACCGCAGGATCCCAGCGGATTGGAGCGTCGGCGCCACACGCCGCACACACCAACATTACGATCGCAAACCGCGGGAATCGCATCGCGGAGAGTTTAGTAGATTTCACGGCCCCCAATCAGGTTCCACGAAATGTCGACACCGTTCAACGCCATTCGCCGGCTCCCCGCCACCAACGAGCCGATCAAGAGCTACGCCCCGGGTTCCCCCGAGCGTGCCGAACTCAAGGCCCGCCTCGCCGCGATGGAAAAGGAGCGGCCCGACATTCCGTTGGTGATCGGCGGACAGGAGATCCGCACCGGTGACACCGCGAAGGCGGTCTCCCCACACAAACACAAACACGTCACCGCGACCTGGCACAAGGCGCGCGCCAAGGACATCACCGCAGCCATCGCCGCCGCGAACCGCGCGCGAAAGGACTGGGCGAACGCCCGCTGGGAAGACCGCGCCGCCGTCCTCCTCCGCGCCGCGGAACTGCTGGCCACCACGCAGCGCAGCACGCTCGCCGCAGCAACGATGCTGGGGCAGTCGAAGACGGTCTTCCAGGCCGAGATCGACGCGACCTGCGAGATGATCGACTTCTTCCGCTTCAACGTGCAATTCGCGGGCGAGATCATGGCCGATCAGCCGGCCAATGCGCCGGGGATGACCAACGCGATCGATTACCGCGGGCTAGAAGGGTTCGTCTACGCGGTGAGTCCGTTCAACTTCACAGCCATCGGCGGCAACCTGCCGACGGCTGCGGCACTCATGGGCTGTACGGTCATCTGGAAGCCATCGAACACCGCCATCCTCTCGGCGTGGCATACGATGCAGCTCCTGCGCCAAGCGGGGATGCCGGACGGCGTGATCAACTTCCTTCCCGGCGATCCGGTTCAGATCACGGAGCAGATGCTCTCGCACCACGATTTCGGGGGCATCCACTTCACCGGCAGCTCCACGGTATTCCAGTCGATGTGGGAGACCGTCGGCCGGAACATGAGCAAATACAAATCCTATCCCCGCCTCGTTGGCGAGACCGGCGGCAAGGATTTCATCGTTGCGCATCCGTCGGCCGACCCTGCAGCGGTAGCCGTGGCGATCGTACGCGGCGGCTGGGAATACCAGGGCCAGAAGTGCTCGGCGGCAAGCCGCGTCTACATCCCGAAATCGCTGTGGAAGGAAGTGAAGGACCGCGTCGTGGCGATGCAGGCCGAAATCACCGTCGGCGACGTGGGCGATTTCCGGAACTTCATGGGCGCGGTGATCGACCAGAAGTCCTTCGATCGCATCAGCGGATACCTCGCCGATGCCAAGAAACGCGCGAAGATCATCTGTGGCGGTGGCGCTGACGACCGCACCGGCTACTTCGTCGAGCCGACGCTCGTGGAGACCAAGGACCCGAACTATCGGCTGATGTGCGAGGAGATCTTTGGCCCCGTCGTCACTGCGCACGTCTATGATGACGCCAAGTGGAGCCAGACACTGAAGATCGTTGACAGCACTTCTCCCTACGCGCTCACCGGCGCCGTCTTTGCGCGGGACCGCGCGGCGGTGGCGGAGGCGCACGTGGCCCTGCGGAACGCGGCCGGCAATTTCTATGTGAACGACAAACCGACGGGCGCCGTGGTCGGACAGCAGCCCTTCGGTGGCGCGCGGGCCTCCGGCACCAACGACAAGGCGGGTTCCAAGCTCAACCTCCTCCGCTGGGTGAGCGCGCGCACGGTGAAGGAAACGCTGGTCCCTGCCACGGACTATCGCTATCCGTTCATGGCCGAGAAGTAGGCCGCCCGATGGCCGAGTTTCGGTATGTCACGCTCGACGTGTTCACCGACAAGCCGTTCGGTGGGAACCAACTCGCCGTCTTTCCGGACGCGCGGGCGATTCCCGAGCGCGCACTGATCGAAATCACGCGAGAGTTCAACTACTCGGAAACGACATTCTGTTATCCCGCCGCAAATCCGGCGCACACGGCTCGCGTGCGGATCTTCACGCCCGGCGCCGAAGTACCGTTCGCGGGGCATCCCACCGTTGGCACCGCCATCGCGCTGCATGCGATGGGCCCGGAAGCGGGGACCGAAGCGCGGCTCGTTCTCGAAGAAGGCGTGGGCCTCGTACCGGTGACCGTCCGACCGGATGCCAATGCGCCGTTCGCTCAGTTCAGCGTGGCAAAACTTCCGGAAGTCGGTCCGCCGGTGCCGACACGCACGACACTCGCGGAAATCCTTTCGCTAGCGCCCGACGACATTGTGAGCGGAAGCAGTGCGCCTCAGGCCGTGTCGTGCGGACTCCCCTTCCTCATCGTCGGAATAAAGACCGTCAAAGCGCTCGGCCAGGCGCGCGTACGGTTTGATCGCTGGTCAGAGACGATGCGGAAGTCATGGGCGCCCGACCTGTTTCTTTTTACGCCGGACGCTGAATCGGGGCCGATGAATTTCCGCGCCCGCTGTTTCGTTCCAAGCATGAGTGTGCCCGAAGATCCCGCGACCGGCTCGGCGAATGCCTGCCTGGGCGGGTTTCTCGCGGCGCGAGCGGCCGAGCGGGAGGGCACGCTCAAGTGGACGGTGACGCAGGGCGTCGAAATGGGCCGACCCAGTCGAATCGAGATCGAGGCCGACAAGTCGGCAGGCGCGATAACAGCGATTCGTGTCGGTGGACGCGCCGTGTTCATGATGGCAGGCAGCATCACGCTGCCGTAGCCTCAGTCGGCAGAGGCCGACTGCCCACCACAATCAGATTTTCGGGAGATCGTCCATGTTCAGGGCGCTGATTTCGATCGAGCGCCGCCCCGGGAGCGCGCCGTCAAATGCGCGAAGTCCCGGCTCCCAGAACTGGCTCCTATCACGACCATTCCGTTTTGCCACGTAGAGCGCCTCGTCGGCGCGGGCAATCAATGCCGATATGATCTGATCGTTATGCGCCTCGGCCGACGCAAGCCCGATGCTGATGCTGATTTCCCGCACGCCACCAAGACTGGCAAAGGGCTTGCCACGAAAAGCGGCCTGCACGCGATCGGCGAGGATCTGCGCGCCGGGCGCAGCGGTGTCCGGCGCCAGAATCTCAAATTCCTCTCCGCCAATCCGGGCAACGACGTCGCCAGCACGTGCCGTCTCGCGAAGACGCGCACCCATTTCGCGCAACACTTCGTCACCAGTCAGGTGACCGAACTCGTCGTTGACCTTCTTGAAGTGGTCGACATCGATCGCCAGCACCGACATGGGATGGTGCCCGCGCACAGCGCGTGAGACTTCGCGCCCGCAGAGCTGTTCGAAACCGCGCCGATTGAAGCAACCCGACAGGGGGTCGGTGAGCACGATCGACTGCAGTCGCACCCGCATCCGGTTGTACGAGCGACCTATCATCGTGATCGGGTCCGGCATCTTGTCGAGCGACTCATCGTAGCTGCCCGAAAAGTCGCCCTCCTGCGCACGTTCGAAGAGCTGCAGCACGCGATCGACGCGCCCCGACACCTGACCGTGCAGTCCGCCCAGCAGCAGCGCACCGAGCAGGAAGATCACGAGGCTCCAGAACTGTTCCTGCGGCGCCGCCAAGGCGCCAGCATTCGTCGCGGCGATGATCAGCCCCACGTACCCGATCGCAGCCGCCACCACACTCACCACGGTGGCGCGTAGCCCGAAGTACAGCCGGGTGAACTGCACGACGAAGATGGCGAGAATCAGTCCACGCGCATACTCCGACGGCGGCGTCGCGCTGGCGAGCACGATGAAGATCAGGACGTAATCAATCACCAAGACGGAATAGAGCAGCGTTCGGCTCGCCCGCCCCGTACGCGCAATCAACTTGCCGATTATCGCATGGAAGAGGATGTACGCGAGGACCGCGCCCGCCGCGATTGACAGCGACACGTTGCGCCCGACCAACGGCGCAAGGATCGAGTGCGCATCCGTGAGCCCGGTCCATTTGAGACTCAGCGATATAAAACCGACGAGCGCCGCAAACGAGCGCCGAAACTTCCCCTGCCAGAGGAGAATTTCTGCGTTCGAAAATTGTGACGCGGTCTGGTTCGAGTCGGGCACTAGGCGCGGTGGGGGCGGCGGTTAGCGACAACTACAAGGGAATTTCATTGAGCCAAAACCGCAAGGCCCGTAGTCACCGTCACCTTATTGTACAGCCCGCGCGCCCCTCAAGCTGCGACCTGCGTCACAAGGCGGAACTACTCCGCCCTCTTCATCTGCCGCGACTAGAACTTCGCGTCGAGATGAATGTCGAATCGCCACTGCTTCGTGGGGTAGAGCCCACGTGCAAGATCGGCGCGGATCAGGCCGTCAAGAAACGACCAGCCAATCCCGACCCCGGCGAGCGGACGTCCCGGCTTGGAAAAGTCCTCGCGACGACCGGCCCATCCGAGGTCGCCGAATAGCACGGTGCGCGCGGCCGCCGTGCGCGTGCCGAGTTCGCCGCGAGCGAGCCAGAAGGTGTTGCCCGCCGCCGTCAGGGCTGTCTGGCCACGTACCGATTGCGTGCCACCCAGATAGAACTGACGCTGCGGCGGAACCGCGCCCTGGCTCGCGCCGCCACTCAATGTGAGCGCGCCAACAGTGCGTCCGATCGGACCGGTGAACGTGATATCTGCGATGCCACGCACGTACGTCGAGTCTCCACCAGCCACTTCGGTCCGCAGGTCCGTCATGGCACGGAATCCGTTGGGATTGAGACCCCACTGCGACCGCTTCCGCAGCGCCACGCCCGCGTGTGTTACGCGCTTCGCCATAGGATTTGGGATGAAGCGCGTGTCGTTCCCGCCGCCAAATAGCGTCCAGCGCGAGCGCACGCTGTCGCCCCACTGCTGTTCACCAAACAAGCGCCATTCCAGCTTGCCTGGCTCGAGGCTTGTGATCGTCAACTCGCCGCCCCACGCACGGTAGTACGCGCCTTCATCACGGCCGTACAAGAGTGACGAGAGTGATGAACCGAACGAGAGCGGGTTGCCCCAGTCATTCGACGCCTGCAATCGCCGGTACGCCGCCGCGCGCCAGGTCGTCCGTCCGTTCGATCGCCAGCCGGCGAGTTCGCCATTCAACTGCCGGTCGGCGTACGATCCGCGCGCGCCGATCGACGCCGAATAGCCCTTACCGAGGGCACTCGTCGCAGTGATCCCCGTCGAGAGACCCTCAACCCGGTTGTACCGCGTCTGCACGAATCCGTATTCGAGCACCGGCATCTGCGGACCCCAGCCGGGCTGGAGTCCGAAACTGAGCGCCTTCATCAACTCCTCGCGCTCCGACTTCCCGAACAGTTCGTCGCCTTCGTCGTAGATGGACTTCGGCAGGTCCGGCGAGTTGGCCAGCTTGGCCGAGTCGCAGGGCACCTGGACCCCCATCCGGAGCGCACCATTGTACTCCGTCCGGTAGCGCGTACGCAGTCCGGTCTTGGCACACTCGTTGAGGCGCTCGGCCTCGAGTTCCTTGATCCGTTCCCGGCGCGCGGCGCGCACCAGCGAATCGCGCAACACCGAGTCCACACCTGCCGCGCGCAAGCTGTCACGCAACACGGCCACGCGGCTCCGCTGCGGCGGCGGAACTTTCGGCACAGCAGCGGAATCGAGCCCATTCACGCTTTCATAAGAGAACCGCTGCTCGTACGACATCGGCACCCGCATGAAACTGGCTTGCGCAAATCCTTCCACGGCCTGCGACCGCGGGAGCCAGAAGCGCTGATTGTAGAGCCCGTACTCGATCGTGATTCCCGAAACGTCGGCTTTCATCGGCGACACGAGGCCTTTCACCCAGCCGGGTGGGCCGTCGTCACGATTGCGATTCTCAACGACCTGTCCGTTGCGCACTTCCCGCCTGATGCGTGTGGTGTCGGCCCGCTCGCGCGCCGACTCCTCGCTGGCCATCGCCCATATGTCCATTGGCGTGCTGAGGCGGTACACGGCGCGCACCAGCTGCGCCGACGCCACATCGAACCAGAAAGAGCCCACGATCACATTCCACTTCGGCTCGCGTGAAACGATTCTCATTTCCCGAAGCGTGAGCCGCTGCCCATCGGGCAGCGTCATCTGCACCGAATCGCCCGTTTCGTACGTGTAGTACGCCTCGGCGCCGATGCCGAGTGGATGGACGATTTCGTTCTCGTTCACCTCGGCTCGCGCCAACCCTCCACTACCGACCCAGAGATTGTCGCGCCCCGGGAAGTAGGGCACCGGCGCCAGTTCAGTGACTTCGCCATCCGAGTTATTGTCCGCACCGTCAGCCATGGGGATCACGGTCCGGCTGCCCGTGACTTCCACCCACACCCCACGCGCGCGGTGCCAGCGCACCCGCGCCGCGTCCTCGTGGCGAAACGCGAGGCGCTCACGACCCAATAATTTCACGCCCATCTTGACCGACACGCGCTCGTACGCCTTTGCGTCGTAGCTCACCAGCGACGAGTCCTGACGGAGCCGGGCAATCCGTGCACGTTCGAGGAGTGTCCGGGCGATCTCGTCCTTGAAGGCCGTTGCGAGATGCTGGGACGTCACCGGTGTCCTGCGGCCGCTGTCGCGCCGCCGACCGGTGTCGGACCGCACCTCCTCCATGATCGCCTCGAGCGTCGCTCGCCGCGCCGCTGAACTGTCCGCGCTCGCAGGCTTGCCGCCAATCTGCACGCTCACCTGGAATGCCAGCACGACAGGGACGAAACTCAGCATCATCGATGGTAACCGGCTGCGGGATCGGGGGTTGGGCGCGCCAGAATGATACGGCTGACCCGCAGGCGCGGTTTCGGCGCCGCGCACATCTTCCTACCCTGTGATGAACCCACTGTCCCCGAACCCCGGCCCGGATACGTCAGACCTCCCGCTCGAGGAGTATCGCGCGCGGGCCAAGGAACTCGTCGACTGGATCGCCGAGTATCTGGGACATCCCGAGCGATATCCGGTCCTCCCGCCGCTCCACCCCGGCGAGACGCGCGCTGCGCTCGCGGCCGGGCCGCCCGATGAGGCCGAACCACTTGCGCGCATCCTCGACGACTTCAATCGAGAGATCGTCCCGCGACTGACCCACTGGAACCACCCGGGGTTTCTCGCCTACTTCGCCAACACCGCGAGTGTCCCCGGCATTCTGGGCGAAATGCTCGCCACCGCGCTCAATACGAACGCGATGCTCTGGCGCACCGGCCCGGCGGCTGCCGAACTGGAGCAACTCACGACAGATTGGCTGCGCCAACTGATCGGATTGCAGCCGGGCTGGTTCGGGGTCATTACCGATCTCGCGTCCACCTCAACGCTCTACGCCCTTGCCGCCGCACGCGAAGCGGACCCCGCGCTCGACATCCGGCGAAAGGGACTCGCCGGGCGCGACCTTCCCGCGCTCCGCGTCTATTGCTCGGATCAGGCGCACAGCTCGGTGCATAAAGCCGCAATGACCCTCGGCATCGGGAGCGACAACGTCGTAAATGTCGAATCCGACGCTGAGTTCCGGATGATTCCCGCCGCGCTCGATGCCGCCATCGCCCGCGACCGCGCGGCTGGGCACCGGCCAATAGCCGTCGTGGGGGTACTCGGCACGACGAGTTCAACAAGCGTCGACCCCCTCGCAGCGATTGCCGACATCTGCGAACGCGAGAAACTCTGGTTCCATGTGGACGCGGCCTACGCGGGTGTCGCCGGCGCCGTGCCTGAGTTGCGTCACCACTTCGACGGTGTGGACCGCGCCGATTCCCTGGTCGTGAATCCACACAAGTGGCTGTTCACTCCGATGGACTGTTCGGTCTTTCTCGTCCGTCGTCCGGAACCGCTGAAGCGCGCCTTCTCCCTGATCGCGGCATACCTCGAGACCGCCGAGCAAGACACCGTAGTCAACTATATGGATTACGGCTTCCAGCTCGGCCACCGCTTCCGGGCGCTCAAGCTGTGGATGGTGCTGAGAGCTTTCGGCGCGAGAGGCATCGCGGAACGCATTCGGCATCACTGCGCGCTCGCCGCCGAGTTTGCGGGTTGGGTGCGCGCTGAGCCGGGCTGGACGATCGAGGCACCGCATCCGTTCTCAGTGGTCTGCTTCCGACACGATTCCGGCGGCGACAGTGCGGCCACCAACGCGCACAACGCCGCGATCCTCGACCGGGTCAATGCGTCGGGCGAGGTATTCCTCTCCCACACCGTGCTGCGGGGGCGCTACGTGATCCGCGTTGCGGTCGGCAATCTTCGCACTGAGCGCACGCACCTGCACCGCGCGTGGATGTTGCTCAAAGGCGCAGCAACCTCCGTCTAACGCTCGTGGGGCTCGTAGCTACACCTGCGCACAGACTCAGTTCCGCGTCGTTCGTCCCCCTGCGTCCCCCCACGTCGCGCCGTTCCCCGCTGTTAACAATCCCCGCGCCGCGCCGTCAGATATGGTGCGAGCGACAACGTATCGCCCGCGCACGCACCTTTTTACTTTTCAACCGTCTCACGCGAAGAGGATGCATCCGATGGCAACAACGAAGTGGAATCGGTTCACCGGCTGGACGATGGCGATGGCCGGCGCCCTGACGATCGCCGCATGCGAGAACTCGCCGACGACGCCTGACAATCTTGAGGCATTGCTCGACGACGTGGACCCGGTGGTCTTGACCTTCTCGGCTACGCAGGGACTCCCTGGCGGACCGATCGGCGACCGTGTTGGTCCGCCTTTCATGGGTGGCATGCAGTTCACCGGCGCGCCGGCGAGTGCAGCGGATGGTCGCGGTCCCGGCGCAGCGTTTCCCGACAGCATCAAGCTGACGGATGCGCAAAAGACGCAGATCCAGGCGCTCGTTGCGGCCTTCGCAGCTGCAAACGCTACCGATCTGGCCGCAATGAAGGCGGCGCGTGATGCCGCACGCAAGGCGATCCGCGACGGCAAGTCACGAGACGAGGTACGCGCGATTCTCGCTACGGCGAAGGCCGCAGCGGATCGTGTACGTGCCGCCTCCGAGACGCTTCGCGCCTCGACCCGCGCGCTGCTCACGCCGCTGCAGCAGGCCTGGCTCGACGCACACCGCCCTGATCGCCCGCCGCGAACGCCGTAAGATTGGTCGCTGAAATCGCACCAGTCCGGCGTTGAAGGGGGACCGGCGGGCAAAAAGCGGGGAAGCGCACGAAGCGCTTCCCCGCTTTGTCGTGCGGTCCTGCGCCCGCTAGTTCGATGCCGCCTGAACCGACGCCCGTGCCTCGCGCGGAATGGCGTACTCCTCTGTCTTCGGACGCACCGGAACGTTGAACCAGCCGGAGAACTTGATCCGCGCGTCGTCCATGATTTCATAGATCGTCGGGATCACGAGCAGTGTCAGAAAGGTGCTCGTGATCACGCCACCGATGATCGCGATGCCCAGCGGTGCACGGAAGTCGGCGCCTTCACCGCGGCCGAGTGCCACCGGAATCATGCCGGCAATCAGCGCGATCGTCGTCATCAGGATTGGGCGAAGCCGCACGCGGCCGGCCTCAATGAGCGCGGTGCGCCGATCCTTCCCGCTCTCCTGACCCCACTTCGCGAAGTCAATAAGCAGAATTGCGTTCTTGGCGACGATACCCATCAGCATGAGCACGCCGATCATCGACATGATGTTCAGCGTGTGCCCAGTGATAAGCAGCGCCAGCACCACGCCAATCAACGAGAGTGGCAGCGACATCATGATCGCGAGTGGCTCAAGGAATGAGCCGAACTGCACGACCAGCACGAGGTACATCAGCATCACGGCGATGCCCATTGCTGCCAGCATCTTGCTGAACACTTTCTCTTGGTCGCGCACTTCACCGCCCGACGAGAAGCGATAGCCAGCCGGCAGCGCAAAGTCTGCCAGCGCGGCCTCTATCCCGGCATTCACTTCGCCGAGGGACGCGCCCTGCGTGTTGGACTCGATCACGATCACGTTCTCGCGGTCGAGGTGGCTGATGACCGCTGGCCCAAGCGCCGGCCGCACTGTGGCCAGCTGGCCAAGCGGCATCACGCGTTGCGGAGCACCACCCTGCCCGCCCACAACAATCGGAAGCTCCTCGATATCCGCCGCCCGACGACGCGAATCGGGTGCCAGGCGCACGCGAACCTTGCGGTTCTCGCCTGCGGGGTCGACCCAGTCGCCGGCATCCACGCCGGCAAACGCCGGGCGCAGCGCTTGCGCCACCTGACCCACTGTCACTCCCATCGAACCCGCGAGTTCGCGATTGAGCTGGATCTCCAGTTCGGGCTTCTGGCCCTTCGTTGAGAGTCCCACATCCACCGCGCCGGGCACTTGTCGCACAATCGCGACCGCCGAATCGGCGAGTTTCTGCAGCAGGGATGCGTCCTTCCCGCGCAGCTCCAGCTGGATCTGCTTGCGTGCGCCACCAAAACCGCTCGTGAAGACGGACACCGTCGCGCCACCAACCTGCGGCATTTCGCCCCGGAGCACTTCTCCGAACTCGTACTGGCTCACGCTGCGTGATGCCTTGGGCTTCATGCGCACGTACAACGATCCAAGATCCGCGGCGCTCAATGAAGCGCCGGGAATCGCAATTGTGCTCGCGCCGACGGTCGAGAAGGTGTATGCCACCAGATCGGTGTGCGATCTCGCAATGCGCGCCGCCTCTTCGACCTTCATCTTGGTGTACTCGAGGTTCGAACCAGGCGGCGTTTGCACTTCAACGAAGACTTCGCTGCGGTCCGAATTCGGAACGAATCCGAACCCGCCGTAGGCTCCCTGCAGCCAGAGGGCGCCCACGAATGCGCCGGTCGCCAACGCGGCCATGGACCAGCGGTGATCAAGCGCCCATCCAATCACCAGCGTGTAGCGCTCCGCCATGCGATTGAACCAGGCATTGAACTTGTCGAGCGCGCGCGTGATGAACGACTTGTCTTTCTCCGCAATGTGCGGATCGGCCCAGTACGCCGAGAGCATGGGGTCGAGCGAAAAACTGACAAAGAGCGAGACGAGCACGGCCATCGCAATCGTGAGCGCCATCGGCTTGAACCACTGGCCTGGCACGTCGCCCATGAATCCGATCGGTACGAACACCGCCACGATTGAGAACGTCGTCGCCGCAACCGCGAGCCCGATCTCGTCCGTGCCTTCGTGCGAGGCGCGGAAATGGTCTTTCCCCATCTCCACGTGACGCACAATGTTTTCCCGCACCACGATCGCGTCATCAATCAGGATACCGATCGCCAGCGAGAGTCCGAGGAGCGACATCGTGTTGAGCGTGAAGTCGAACGCCCAGACGGCGATGAACGCCGAGATGACAGAAACCGGCAATGCCAGGCCGGTGATCACGGTGGAGCGCCACGAGTTCAGGAAGATGAACACCACCAGCACGGTGAGGGCAGCGCCTTCGAGCAGTGCCTCATTCACGTTTCGCACCGACGATTCGACCCGCTCACCCGCATTCTGTACTACATCAACCCTCGTACCGGCCGGGAGCGTGGCGCGAATGGCGTCCACCTTCTCCAGCACCGCGGATGCGACTTCGGACGTGCTGTAGCCCTTCGATTTTTTCACCAGTACGCCGATTGCTTCGCGTGCGCCTGTCGAATCGCCAAAAATTGCCGCCGAGCCAGCCTCGGCCGTGCCGTCCTTGGCTGTTGCAATCTCGCCGAGCCGAATCGCACGACCGTTCCGCTCCGCCACCACGAGGTTCATGAAATCCTGCGGCGTCTCGAGCTTGCCCCGTAGCCGAATCGAGCGCTCATCGAGCGACCCAGTGAGCTTGCCGACCGGCACCGCAAGGTTCTGCGCCTGCAGTGCCTGGACAAGCTGTCCCACGCTGATGCCCGCTGCACGCATCGCGTCCGGACGAATCTCCACGGTGAGTTCGCGCTGCACGCCACCCACCACGAGCGCGTCTGCCACGCCGGGGATGGAACGGAGTTCCTTGGTGAGACCCGGGTCGGCGATGCGCGTCAGGCTCGGCGCGTCGAGCGTATTCGAGTTGAGCGAAAGCTGGATGATCGCCTGATCCTGCGGATCGAAGCGCGAAAGAATCGGCTCCTTCATTTCCGCCGGCAGCTGATCGCGGATCGACGAGATCTTGTCGCGAATGTCTTGTGATGCCTGTTGGATGTCCTTCTCGAACACGAAGTACACCGTGACATTGGCAAAGCCGTCCTGGGCGGTACCCTGGATTCGATCCAAGCCGGAGATGCCGGAGACCGCCTCTTCGATCTTGTCGAGCACTTCGCGCTCGACAACATCAGGAGAGGCGCCTGGATATGGCACCGCAACATTTACGATGGGCTGCACCACGTCCGGAAACTCATCCGTCTGGAGCTGCGCGAGTGCAAAGAGCCCGAAGACCACGAGCGCAACCATTGAAACAACGGTCACGATCGGCTTCTTGATGGCGAAATCGGAGATGAACATGAATAGGTCCTGGGAGGCGGACTTGGGCGGTCGGGGTGCTTACGGCTTCTTCGTCGCTGTGGCGGGTGCTGCCGGTGTTGCGGCGGCTGACTTGTCGCTCCCGGCCGAAATGCGGAGTGTCGTGCCTGTGGTGATGCCGGCGGCGGCGCCGATCAGCAGCGTGTCGCCTGCCGTGATGCCAGACGTGAGCTCAATGGTCTCCGTGGCATCGTCACGCGAGCCGAGCGCCACCTCGACGATCTCCGTCTTGCCGCCCTTGAGCCGCGTGACCGTCGGCTTCACACCACGCTGGTCCACGGCCGTGAGCGGTGCCACAAGGCCAACGCTGCTCGTGGAGGCCACTCGCCCGGTGGCAAAAAGCCCTGCCACCAGACCGCGGCCAGCGTTCGGGATGCGCGCGTAGAGCCGCACCTGCCGCGTGCCAGGATCGGCGCTCGGATAGATGTTGCTGATCGCCCCGGTGAAGGTGCGGCCGGGATAGCCCGTCACCGAGAAGGTCACCGGCGCGCCCACGCGAATCGCGCCGAGCTGATCGGCGGGCACCGAGCCCTCGAGTCGCATGGTGGAGGGATCCACGATCGTCACGAGCGGCGCGCCCGGGGCTACCACGTCGCCCGGATTCACCTGGCGCTCGCTAACGATGCCGTCGTACGGCGCCTTCACCACGGTGTTGTCGAGATTCTTCTGCGCGCTGGCGAGCCGTGCCTTGGCATCATCGAGCGCGGCCTGGCCGCCGAGTGCGGCGCGGCGCGCCATCTCGACCATGTTCTGCGCCACGGCACCAGCAGCGAACAACTTCTCCGCCCGGTCCTGCTCGCGTTTGGCGATATCCGCGGCCATCTCGGCCTGCGTCACTCCGCTCTTCGCGGAGAGAAAGACATCGCGGACCGCCGAATCGTCGATGCGTACGAGCGGCGTGCCCTTCGTCACCGGCGAGCCGGGATCCAGGAGCACCGCCAGCACCGAGCCCGGTACTTCGGCGCGGATCGATGCCGTGCGGTCGGCCACGAGCGAGCCGGAGATCGCTGGGCCGGAAGTGATCGTCGCGCGCTGCACGACCGAGATGTTCTCGGGGCTAATGGTGACCGTCGGTGCGACAGCCGCCGCACCCGCTGAAGCGTTGGCTTCGGCCGTGTCACCGCCGCCGCAGGCGGCGAGGGTCAGCGTGGAGAGAATGAGAAGTGAGTTGCGCATGGTGTTTATGAGGAGTAAGAAGTGCAAAAGCGAGTGAGGGGTTTGCGGTTTGCGGTTCGCGGTCGACGGAGTGCCCGTCTACCGCCAACCGCCACCCGCTCACCGCCTACTCGTTGTGGTTGTCGCCAACGGCAAATCCTTCAGCAGCGCCACCCGCAGTCTCGCGACCTCAAGTTCCTTGGCCGCGAGCACCCGGTTGAGCCGGGCCTGCTCGAACTGCGTCCGCGATTGCTGCAGTTCAACCTGCGTGGAAATGCCCTCGCGCTGCCGCACTTCCGCGATCTGGTACGCCTTTGCGGCCTGCTGGTCCGTACCGACGCTCGCGGCG
>SXGU01479771.1_pt1 | contig 14153 bp, 13 predicted proteins | sample 3174531 | NCBI WGS metagenome assembly SXGU01 (sample SAMN11356863, study PRJNA531348) | freshwater metagenome | isolation source: freshwater sample F1-140 | place: China: Fuxian Lake, Yuxi | collected 2017-12-25
GGTTTGACATGGGACTCAGAACTCTCACCCCTGGAGGTGAGTCTCTGTGATGCAGTTACTCTCCAGTCTGTGGGGCCTCCCACCCAGGAGGTATGGGATTGCTTATATGGCATGTAATCACCTCTCCTACCTCTTGATGTGGCCTCCTCTTTGTTTTCTGGAGTAGGATGTCTTTTTGAGAGTTTCCAGTCCATTCGATTGAAGATTGCTCAGCATTTAGTTGTAATTTTGTGTTTTTTATGAGAGAAGTTGAGCTCCAGTCCTTCTATTCTGCCATCTTAATCCTCGGCATCACGACGTACTTAAATCGCTGGTCCGTCGCATCCTCCACCAGACAGCTATTGGCTAGATCAGTAAACGATAGCCGGACGAGCTCGGAATCAACGTGGTTAACCGCCTCAAGCAGGTAACCGGCATTGAAGCCGACTGATACAGCGCCACCTTGGGCATCGACCATCAGGCGCTCCTCGGCCTCTTCATGCTCGGAGTTCTGTGCCTTTAAGATCATCTGGCCCGCCTCATCCACCTCAAGACTGACGCTTTTCTGTTTTTCGCTAGTCAGTACGGAGACTCGACTCAGCGCCGCTTTGAGCTCCTCCTTCGTTGCCTGATAGATTCGAGAGAGTTCCCTCGGCATCACTCGCTGGTAGTCCGGATAGCGACCCTCAATCAGTTTTGCCGAGAAAGTCACTTGGCCCAAGTTAACCCGAATGGTGTTGGGAGAGATCTGAATGGTGAGGGAATCGTCGGCATCCCCCAAAAGACGAGAAAGCTCCTGAATACCCTTGCGTGGCACGATAATCTGCCGGTTGGAGGCGAAAGCCGAGGGGAGTGTCTCCTGAAATACGGCCAGCCGGTGACCGTCCGAGGCCACGGTGCGTAAGGTATGGCCTTCCAGATCGATCAACAGGCCATTCAGGTAGGAGCGGACATCCTGCTGTGCCATAGCGAAAATGGTTTTATCCAGAGCCAACCGCAAGTTTTCACTAGGTAGGGTTACTTCCAGGTCTGTGGACCCGGAATCGAAGGCGGGGTAGTTTTCGACGGGCAAGGTTGTCAAGTTGAAGCGGCTGCGGCCAGACCGTATCGAAAGGCGGTCTTCATTGTGCTCCAAACTAACATCGCTTCTTTCTGGTAGTAGGCGAAAAATGTCCAGGAGTTTACGGGCGGGAATGGTCATGGCCCCTTCCTCACCGGTCTCCACGTTCACCCGGGAGAGGAGTTGCACCTCAAGATCTGTTCCCGTCATCTCCAGCTGGCCGCCACTTAGCTGGAGCATTACGTTGGACAGGATGGGCAAAGTCTGCCGTTTTTCAACGACGCCAATTACCTGAGATAGAGGTGTGAGCAGGGTCTCGCGTGCAATGGAAAACTTCATTAAATCGTACCTGAGAGATTTTGAGGGATGGCTTGGGTGTTCTGGCTGTTGGCATCAAGCAGACAAAGTGCGTTTAAGGTTGCTGTAATCCTCGGCAAACTTACTGTCGCTCTCCTTGAGCTCCTGAACTTTGCGGCAAGCATGCAGAACCGTCGTGTGATCGCGTCCGCCAAAAAACTGACCTATTTCCGGCAGACTGTGATTGGTCAGGTCTTTGGCCAACGCCATCGCGGCTTGTCGGGGACGGGTCACAGACCGGGTGCGTTTGGCGGATAGCAAATCCGCCACCCGAATCTTGAAGTACTCCGCCACGGTTTTCTGGATATTTTCCACGTTAACCAGTCGATCCTGTAGCGCAATCAGATCCCGGAGCGCATCTCGGGCGAAATCGATGGTAATCGGTTTGCCCGTGAAGTGGGAATTGGCAATCACCCTGCGCAGAGCCCCCTCCAGTTCACGGATATTCGAGCGTATGCGCTTACCGATAAAAAAGGCTACTTCATCGGGTAGCTCAACCCCTGCGTGGATAGCCTTGCTCATCAAGATAGCGACCCGAGTCTCAAGGTCGGGTGGCTCAACCGCCACTGGCAACCCCCAACCGAAACGGGATTTGAGACGTTCCTCAAGCCCCTTGATTTCCTTGGGATATCTGTCGCAGGTCAGCACAACCTGATGTTTGTTTTCCAGCAAGGTATTGAAGGTATGGACAAACTCTTCCTGGGAGCGCTCCTTGCCCGCAAAAAACTGAATATCATCGATCAGCAAGGCATCCACAGTCCGGTAGAAGTCCTTGAAGGCGTTGATGGCATTATGCTGGAGCGCTTTCACCATATCGGATACAAACCGTTCCGAGTGGAGATAGATGATGTTGGCGGCGGGGTTGGCCTTGAGGATCTCATTCCCAATCGCGTGCATGAGGTGGGTTTTGCCCAAGCCCACGCCGCCATAAATGAAGAGTGGGTTATACGCACGCCCCACGTTCTGTGCCACCTGGTGTGAGGCTGCTTTTGCCAGCTGGTTTGATTTGCCCTCAACGAAATTGTCGAATGTAAACGCCGTATTAAGATTGTTGGGCGGGCCTTTTCGACGCGAGCTTGGCTTGCGAGGCAGGGAGGAGCTATCGGTGGTGTCGTTTAGCGGAGCGGGCTTTTCTTGAGGCCGGGTGCCAATTTCCAGCAGGACGCTTGAGGGGGGATTGTTCTGAGCGGCCAAAACCTCTTCGATACGGTTGAAAAAATGTTGTCTGACCCAGTCCAGCACAAACTTGTTAGGGGCCAAGAGCTTGAGTTGGCCGCCTTGTTCAATGGGCTGAAGTGGGCGGATCCATGTGTTGAATTGCTGTGGCGGCAATTCCCCCTCAAGGCGGCTCATGCATTGTGTCCACACCAGGCTCATGGGTGAAGGTACCGGCAGAGCGGACAATGATTTGGAAAATCGAACATGGACAGGGGTAATGACGCAGATGGGCCGGTAATATAACCCATCGTCTCGGTGCTCGCAGGAAGGATTGACATGGGTTCGCCGGGTGTTTTAGCATTCCGCCTCTTTTGTAGCACCGGTTCGCAAGGCAGTCATTATGAAAAGAACTTATCAACCCAGCAAAATCAAACGCGTACGTACACACGGCTTCCGTGCCCGCATGAAAACCCGTGGTGGCCGCCTTGTGATCAATGCGCGTCGAGCCAAGGGACGCAAGCAATTGACTGTCTGATTTAGGTTTGCCCCGCTCGGAATTCAGATTTCCGCGAACCTGTCGGTTGACCACAGCGGGTGCTTTTCAGCAGGTATTCGCAAATGCCACCAAGTCTTCGGATGGCTACCTCACCGTACTGGCCAGAGCCAACGGCGCGGAGTCTCCGAGACTTGGACTTGCAATCTCGAAGCGAAACATCAAGCTGGCCAGCGACCGCAATCGGGTTAAGCGGTTAGCGCGTGAAACCTTCAGGTTGCATAAGCACGAATTTGCGGGTGTGGACTTTGTCGTTATGGCCCGCACCGCTGCATCTCAGGCAGACCATGAAACACTCTCCCGCTCATTGCGCAAACACTGGGCTCATCTGGTGAAGCAATGCAAGCCATTCTGGTCGCCCTCATCCAGTTCTACCGATACCTGATCAGCCCCTGGGTGGGGCATCATTGTCGTTTTGAACCGACCTGCTCAGCCTATGCTCTAACCGCGATCAAGCGGTTTGGTGCCTGGCATGGCTCTGGGCTTTCCGTAAGGCGCCTCTCCAAATGTCATCCTTGGCATGAGGGCGGAACCGATCCCGTACCTGATAAGAAACCGGAAATAACAAATGGATAACGCAAGGTTCGTACTGATCGTCTTCTTTTTCTTCCTCAGCCTGATGCTGTATCAGCAATGGCAGGCAGATTACGGCCCTAAACCCGCCGCCAGCACTAGCCAGGGGGGTGTAAGCTCGGTGACAAATCCAGATGTCCCCGTATCGGCTGCTCCAGCTGGAAACGCGGAGTCAGCTTCTGGTCAGGGCGGAGACCTGATTACCCGCCAACGCATCAAGGTACAAACCGATGTGATACGGATGGAAATCGACACCGAAGGTGGTGACATCCGGCTGCTTGAACTGCTTGATTACCCTGTAGCCAAAGATGCCCAGGATAAGCCGGTACAGATCTTTACGGACCAGGATCTGGTTTTTATCGCGCAGAGTGGCTTCATTGGCGATGAATCATCCGCCCCCAATCACCACAGCCAATGGCAGGCTCCATCGGCCTCTTTTGCCCTGGCCGATAGCCAAAATGAGTTAAGGGTTCCCTTGACCTGGACCAGCTCCCAGGGTGTCACGGTCACCAAAACCTACGTGCTGAAGCGTGGCAGTTATGACTTACATCTAGAACAGCAGGTCGCCAACAAGAGCCCAAATGCCTGGACCGCCCGCCAATATGTCCAGCTACAACGCAAGGATCCGGGCGACAAAAACAAGGATCAACTTGTTCGCACCTACACGGGAGGTGTGCTTTACACTCCGGAAGACAAGTACAAAAAAATCGCCTTCAAGGATATGGCGGGGGAAAACCTGGACACCAAAGCGAAGGATGGCTGGATCGCCATGATTCAGCACTACTTCCTGGCTGCTTGGATTCCGGCCAGTGGTGAAGAGAACGGTTTCTACACCAAGTCGCTCTCGGATGATCATTACGTGATCGGCGCGTACACCCCGGTGCTGGAAGTGCCTGCCGGTGGAGCCAAGTCTTTCACGGCACAATTATTCGCGGGCCCCAAACTCCAGCGAGTTCTGGAAACGACCGCCCCTGGCTTGGATCTGGTGGTTGATTACGGTGCGTTGACCATTATTGCCAAACCCATTTTCTGGCTGCTCGAACAGTTCCATAAAATTTTCAATAATTGGGGCTGGGCCATTATTTTTGTAACACTTACCCTGAAGGCACTGTTCTTTCGCCTGTCCGCCGCCAGCTATCGCTCCATGGCCAATATGCGCAAGATGCAGCCAAAGATGGCTGAGTTGAAAGAGCGCTTTGGTGGAGACAAGCAGAAGCTGAACCATGCAATGATGGAGATGTATCGCAAGGAAAAGGTAAATCCGCTCGGTGGTTGCTTGCCTATTCTGGTTCAGATACCCGTATTTATTTCACTGTACTGGGTGTTGATCGAGACGGTTGAAATGCGGCAGGCCCCCTTCATTGGCTGGCTCACTGATTTGTCATCGAAGGATCCCTACTTCATCCTGCCGCTGCTGATGGGGGTCTCCATGTTTATTCAGCAGCGCTTGAGCCCGCCGCCATCTGATCCCCTGCAGGCGAAGATCATGCAATTCTTCCCCGTCATGTTCACCGGCTTCTTCGCGTTCTTTCCGTCCGGCTTGGTCCTTTACTGGGTGGTGAATAACGTGTTGTCCATTCTTCAGCAGTGGTATATCAACAAGACCATTGGGGGCTCTGTACCGGCCAAAGCCTGAAGGCAAAAAGCTGAAAGAAACCGGGGCGGGTAGGGATGATTCTGCATCCCCCCGCCTTTTCTTTATCCCATGAATTCTCATCAACATACTATCGCGGCTATAGCCACTCCTCCAGGTCGTGGAGGGGTGGGCGTGATCCGGGTATCGGGCGAGGCGGTACCGTTCATCATCACGTCATTGGTCGGCAAGGAATTAACGCCGCGTAGCGCCCAATTTGCCGGTTTTCAAAATGCGTCTGGCCAGCCGATTGACCAGGGGTTGGCAATCTACTTTCCGGCTCCACACTCTTTCACTGGCGAACATGTGCTTGAGCTGCATGCGCACGGCAGCCCGGTGGTACTGGATATGCTCCTCCAGCGCCTGTTCGATTTGGGCGTGCGCGCCGCTCGACCTGGCGAATTCAGCGAGCGCGCCTTCCTGAATGACAAAATTGATCTAGCTCAGGCTGAGGCGATCGCCGACCTCATCGAGTGTACGACTGAAAGCGCTGCCCGATCGGCTCAGCGTTCCCTTCAAGGCGAGTTTTCCCGCCAGATAAATCAGCTCGTTGAGTCACTTATCCAGCTGCGTCTCTACATCGAAGCGTCGATAGATTTCGTCGATGAGGACATCGATTTTCTGACCGCTGCTCACATCGATGCCCAGCTGGATGGCCTGCTGCGCCGGCTCGAAACTATCCGGGCATCTGCCCGCCAAGGGCAGTTGTTACGAGACGGCATAACCCTGGTGATTACTGGCCGGCCGAATGCGGGTAAATCCAGCCTGCTCAACACACTTACAGGTCGTGATAGCGCGATCGTCACACATATCGCCGGCACAACGCGGGACACACTCAGGGAGTTCATTCAGATCGATGGTCTGCCGTTGCATGTCATCGATACGGCGGGACTCCGCGACCACTGCGAGGACGTTGTAGAACAGGAAGGCATGCGGAGGGCAAGGATGGAAATTGCCCAAGCCGACCACGTGCTGTTATTGATTGACGACACTGAGCCAGGCGATCGGGAATCGCTGCTATCGGATATCCCCGGTCACCTGCCGGTGACCCGTATTCGCAACAAAATTGACCTCAGCGGGCATCCGGCAGGGCTTGAGAAAACAGAAACAGGGACCGTGATTTACCTGTCTCTAAAATCCGGTGAAGGTACAGAGTTGCTCATCCAGCATCTCAAGGAATGTGTTGGCTACGCCGAAGGGTCGGAAGGCATTTTCATGGCAAGAAGACGACACCTGGATGCTATTGATCAAGCGCTTATGGCTATTCACAACGCGGCGGCACAGCTCAAGTCTGGTGCGCTGGAATTACTGGCTGAAGAGCTTCGGCTAGCCCAAAGTGCGCTCTCCGAAATTACAGGCGAGTTTACCAGCGACGATTTATTAGGCCGGATATTTGCGGGCTTTTGCATCGGCAAGTGACGCAGTAGGGACGGTCTGAGAAGGGTGTGCTTTTGCCATGAGAGTGAGGGTATGGTTCACTAGACTTCCGAAATTGAACTCATAGCCAACCATGAACAGATTAGTTGCCCGTAGCCTTATTCTTCTTTTCGCCACCAGCTTATTCGGTTGTAGTCATCGATCAGATACGGTGATTGGTGGACCAGATGCTGAAGAGGCGGCGATTCGGATGGAAGAGTCGAAGCAGGAATACAATGACTGTGTAGCGACTCGCCACGCGGGAAGTCCGACTTGTGACAGCCTGGAAGCGCTTTACGACAAAGACAAAGCGGAATACGAGGCTCAGGTTCAATAGCCAATAATTCCACGCCGGAACGGTTTCTATCAGCTAAAAGTGGATTCCTGCAGAAGTACAAGATCTTCACCGATACCGCATAGTACCGCCATGACTCGTGCTTATTCAGAACAGCCTGATCCTGGAGAGATCGATCGATTTCTGGCCGAAGATATCGGTGCGGGGGATCTGACCGCCGCTATTCTGCCGGAAACCACCACCGCCTTGGCAAACGTCATGACGCGCGAGCCTGCGGTCGTCTGTGGCCAAGCCTGGTTCGATGCCGTCTTTGAGCGGCTCGATCCCTCTGTTCGGGTTGTCTGGCAGTGTGTAGACGGTGCCGAGGTGCAGTCGGGTGAGCGGTTGTGTCAACTTCAGGGATCTGCCCGATCGCTCATGACCGGTGAGCGATCGGCACTCAATCTTCTCCAAACGCTGTCGGCTACGGCGACTCTGGCCAGAAAATTTGCGAAAGCAGTGGAAGGCACCGGGGTCCGCGTCCTTGATACCCGTAAAACCATTCCGGGGCTTCGTCTGGCGCAGAAATACGCTGTGCGCTGCGGTGGCTGCCATAACCACCGGATAGGCCTTTACGACGGAATTCTGATCAAGGAGAACCACATTCTGGCGGCGGGTTCCATTAGCCAAGCCATTCGCCGTGCAGAGGCGCTGGGGGTTGATGTGATGATCGAAGTAGAGGTTGAGACCCTGGATGAGCTCGAAGAAGCGTTGTCGGCAGGGGCAAAGCGCATCCTGCTGGACGAGTTCTCGGTCTCAATGATGCGAAAGGCAGTGACTGCCGCCACGGGTCGGGCGGAGCTTGAGGTTTCCGGCAGCGTTACGCTGGAGACCATCCGGGAAATCGCCGCTACCGGCGTGGATTACATCTCGGTGGGAGCCTTGACCAAAAACGTCCGGGCCATCGACCTTTCCATGCGCGTGATGCTCGGCGCCTAACAGAACGTCGAGCATCCACAGCCCAGGCTAGCCGATGCGGCGAACGCCATCGGCACCGCCCACGAGGACGATGTCGGCAGGACGCATCGCAAAGATACCTACGGTGATGACGCCTGGAATGTTATTGATGACCTGTTCCAGTTCCGGTGGATTCACAATGGATAGGTTCCATACATCGAGAATCTGACCGCCGTTATCCGTGACGCAATTCTCCCGCCACACGGGTTGTCCCCCCAGCTTCACCAGCTCACGGGCGACAAAACTGCGTGCCATCGGAATGACTTCGACGGGCAGCGGGAATTTACCCAATACATCCACGCATTTAGTGTCATCCGCAATGCAGATGAATTTGCGGCTAGCACCGGCGATAATTTTTTCGCGGGTCAAGGCGGCACCGCCACCCTTGATCAGTTGCTTGTTCGGATTGATCTCGTCGGCTCCATCGACATAAACGTCCAGAGTGCCGACATCGTTTAGCTCCAGTACAGGTATCCCCAGCTTCTTGAGCTGCTCGGTGCTGGCATTTGAGCTCGACACCGTCCCCTCGATGTTGTTCTTGATGTCCGCCAGACAGTCGATAAACAATCGCGTGGTCGATCCGGTGCCGATTCCAAGTATGGAATAACCCTTCACGTACTCGAGTGCCGCTTCGGCGACTTTTTGCTTCAGTTCATCTTGCGTCATTTTCCTTCTCTCTCAGTCATGGAACAAATTGGTCGATAATAGCGTGAGCCAGCTTGTCCCGCCATGCCACGCTGGCAAGAGGATGCTGTTTTACCCTGAGACGCGACTGATCCATGATCCTGACCAAATATGTAGAACGTGTTTTGCGCGCCCGTGTGTATGACGTGGCGATTGAAAGCCCGCTGGATCATGCGGCCGGGCTGAGTCGCCGGCTGGGTAACTCGATTTACATCAAGCGGGAGGATCTCCAGCCGGTATTCTCATTCAAGCTGCGGGGCGCCTACAACAAAATCGCCGGACTCAGTGAAGCCGCCCGACATGCCGGGGTTATCGCCGCCTCGGCCGGGAACCATGCCCAGGGCGTCGCGTTGGCCGCCAGGCAGTTAGGCATCCGGGCGCTGATCGTCATGCCCTGTACTACGCCGGCCATCAAGGTCAACGCCGTGAAAGTGTTGGGAGCCGAGACCATTTTATACGGTGACGCTTACGACGAAGCCTGTGAACATGCCGTCGCTCTGTCGGCCGAAAACCAGATGACGTTTATTCACCCGTATGACGATCCTGAAGTCATAGCGGGACAGGGTACCATCGGCATGGAAATACTCCGGCAGCGCCATGACCCCATCCATGCAATCTTTATCCCGGTTGGCGGCGGCGGATTGATAGCGGGGATCGCCGCCTATGTGAAGTTTGTTCGCCCCGGCATCAAGATTATTGGGGTCGAACCCGATGATGCCGACTGCCTTAATCGTGCCATGCGAGCTGGCCGCCGCGTTATCCTCAGGCAGGTGGGTTTGTTTGCGGACGGCGTGGCTGTCAAACAGATTGGCAAGGAGACCTTCCACATAGCCCATCAGTTTGTGGATGAGGTGGTGACCGTCAGCACCGATGAAATCTGTGCCGCCATCAAGGATATTTTCGACGACACCCGCTCGGTTGCCGAGCCCGCTGGAGCCTTGGGCGTGGCGGGCGTCAGAAAGTATGTGGAGCAAACCGGCATCAGCGCCCAGTGCCTGATCGCCATAGAAAGCGGCGCCAACATCAATTTCGACCGTCTACGTCACGTGGCGGAACGGGCGCAAGTGGGAGAGATGCGAGAGCGGCTGATGGCCGTTACCATCCCCGAGCGACCCGGCAGCTTTCTGGATTTCTGTCGTGCCATAGGCCGGCGTGGAATCACCGAATTCAACTACCGCTATTTCGATCAGGGTGCCGCGCAAATCTTTGTCGGCATCCAGAGCGATGTGAAAGACGCAGGGGTGCTGATGGGGGATCTCAGGGCCCAGGGTTACGGTGTCACCGACATGTCCGGCAACGAGCTGGCGGTGGAGCATATCCGCTACATGGTAGGTGGGCATGCGCCCAGACTGTTGGATGAGCTGGTTTATCGCTTTGAGTTTCCCGAACGGCCCGGTGCCTTGCTGGATTTTCTGTCAAAGCTGAGTGGCCGCTGGAACATAAGCCTGTTCCATTATCGCAACCATGGTGCGGCCTATGGGCGCGTACTGATGGGGATTCAAGTGCCCAAGGCGGAGCGAAAAAACTTTCGCACGTTCCTCGACGATATCGGGTTTGCTTGCCACGAGGAAACCCAGAATCCGGCCTACCGCCTTTTTGCTGGAGGCCGGTGAGTCGCTGGGTGCCGGGATTTTCTAATTTGCCAGCTTCAAGGTGGCGACGCCCGAGATAATGAGCAAGACGCCAAAGTAGCGGCCAAGGCTGGTTGGGTCGCCAAAAAACCAGGCACCGACCATAAATGTACCGGCGGCCCCAATGCCGGTCCAAACGGCATAGGCCGTACCGATGGTGATGTCTCGCTGTGCCAGCCAGAGCAGTCCGCCGCTGCACGCCATACAGCCAATAGCGATGCTGATGCCCAAGACCCGGTAACTGGAGATTTGCGCCAATTTCAGGCCGACCGGCCAACCGATTTCGAACAGACCGGCACCCAGGAGATATAGCCAGCTCATCCTAGCCCCAGGATGAAGTGCCATTGCGTTTCGCTCACCGGCATCACCGACAGCCGGTTGCCGCGCCGAACCAGTGCCAGTCCTTCCAGTTCCGCCCGATCCTTCAGTTCGGCTAGCGTGATGGTTCGGCCTAACTTGCGGACAAACCCCACGTCGACCATAACCCAGGCGGGGTTATCCGGCTGACTTTTCGGGTCGAAATGCTTGTTCAGAGGATCAAATGCCGTCGAGTCGGGGTAAGCCTCGCGTGTCACCCTGGCAATCCCGACAATGCCCGGCTCGTCGCAATTGGAGTGGTAGAAAAAAATGGAATCGCCTACTTTCATGTCGTCCCGCATCATGTTGCGGGCCTGATAGTTTCTGACGCCGTCCCAAGGTTCCGTTTGATGAGGGCGCTGGGCCAGGTCATCAATGCTGAACTCGCTGGGTTCCGATTTCATGAGCCAGTAACGCATATCCACTCTTTTTCAATCCCGTAGCGTTTTAACGCCGTTGATTATATTGCATTGGGCGATTCATTATCGTCAGTCACTTTCACCCGGAGCCGCTAGACTCCCGCCCCAAACCGCACCGCCAACCCATCCAGCGTCATGTTCTCCGCAATCTCGTCATGCGGAATCAGCACGTAGCGCCACGGCTTGCCGCCATAACTCGCCGCATGGGCTGATGCGTTCGCGCACCACTTGACGGCAGCTTCCTTCTTGGCAATAACAATCGGGTCTTCAAGTTCGGTACGCTTCTTCGGCTCCAGCATATAGATCGTTGCGGTCGTTTCGGCAACGAAATCCGGCTGATATTCCAGGTGATCCGCGCCGTTCTGGTAAAAAATCTGGAACTGGCCTTTGGCGGGCTTGAACCACTTGCTGGCCTCGCGTTCCAGAATCACCGCCAGCTTGCGCTCCGAATCGGAATCAAACTTCTGCACCGGGTAGAGGCAACGCTGAAAGCCGCCGAACAGGTACTTCGCCATGTTGCTCTTGTCGGTCGGCTCTACACGGTAGCTGGCGGGTGGTTCCTGCACGGAGTACGTGTAGGCGCTCTGCTTCAGCGCGGTAAAGCCCTTGCTGACCTTCACCTCGTAGCCGACAACATCCACCCAGTAATGGGCTTGCATCTGGGCATGGATGAATCGCGCGATGTCTCTTTGGTAACATCGAAGCACCTTGCGGATGTCGTCCCCGGCCAGGTAGCTCCTGAAATGATCGACGGTTTGCGTGGCCAGGTCGTAAAGCAGGCCGGCGTGTTCATCGTAGGAAACATCGTCGAAATCCACCAGGCCGCTGACCACAGAGTCCTCCAGCCGGGCGTCCTCGAAACCGCCACGCCCGAGCGACACCACTTCCAGGTGATGGGTGCGCAGGTGCTGAATCCACAGCTCGTCGGAGACCGCCGGGTACTTCAGCGCAGACAGATCGAGTGTGAAAGGTTTGAAGCCGGATTTCATCTCGCCCTTGGGCACCACCAGAATGCGCGGAATGTCGATGGTTTGCTGCGTGACCCACTCGACCGTTTTCGCCACCACGGCGGCAATATCTGGCTGTTCACCGAGGCCTTCCAGTTCCAGCGGCGCCGGCTGATGCTGCTCTTCCACCGCCCTGACGATGGCCGCCTGGATTTCAGGTTTCTTCAGATACTCGATGGTGGGCAAGGTCTGCGGCTGGTTTTCCAGCGTGCGGATCACCTCGTAGGTAATTTGCGCAAGCTTCTGCTCTTCCGGTTTGGTGAAAACCGGCGTCTGGTCCTGCCCGGCTACCGTCGTACTGCTCGTCGCATGGGCAGGCGTCAGGCCCAGCCGGGTTGCCAGTTGCGATTGCGACACCACCGTGGTCGTTTTCTGCCCAACATCATCCGCATCCAGCACCAGGGTCTGCAAATGAATCGCCGAATCGGGCTTGCTGGCTTCGGCAATGATCTCCTGGAACTTGTCGTGGGCGACGATGGTCAGCCGATCCACAGCCATCACGCCGGTGCGCTTGCCGTAGGGCAGGCGCAGGCCGCGCCCGATGGTCTGCTCGATCAGGCGTGGCGCGGAGGCAGCGCGTAGCGGCACGATGGTGTAAAGATTGGTCACGTCCCAGCCTTCTTGCAGCATATTGACGTGAATGACGATTTCTGTCGGTTCCGCCGTGTGCTCCACCTTGAGCAGCCGGTCGACAAAGTCTTCCTCCTTCACGCTGGTGTCGACTTGAATCACGCGGTCCCTGTAGCGTCCATCGAAAAACGCGTCCGACTGAATCAGTTTCATCAAGTCGGCGGCATGGGTCGTGTCCTGGGCGACAACCAGCACGAACGGTTTGACGATGGGGCTACCGTTCTCGCGGGCGTAGGTCTCCAGTTCCACCTTCACGCTTTCGTGCAGGCGCACGCCATCTTCCAGTTTCAGGCGTTCGATTTCCTCCGCCGACATGCCCGCCGGATTGAAGTTCTTGCGCGTCACGACCGCCGGTTCCTTGACGAAACCATCCGCCATGGCTTGCCCGAGCGGATAGCCGTAAACCACGTTCCTGAAATACTGACGATTCTGCGTGGTCGTCCCGGTGAACGGCGTCGCGGTCAGCTCCAGCCCAAGCACCGGCCTCAGCTCGTTGATTGCACGAATCCCGGCGCTGGCGCGGTAGCGGTGTGACTCATCCATCAGCATTACCAGATCCGGCAGGCCAGCCAGATAGTCGAAATAGCTTTCGCCGATGTATTCCGAAAGCCGCTTGATGCGGGGCGACTTGCCGCCGCGCACTTCCGAATTGATCTTGGAGATGTTGAAAATGTTGATCCGCACGCCGCCGAACAGCGTACCGCTGTGCGGGTCATACTGATCGTAGTTGTCGCCGGTAATGATCGAGGGCGCGTCGATGGAAAATTCGGCGATACCCCGGAACACGTACTTGGGATGATTCCGGTTGCTGAAATCTTCTTTCAGCTTGTTGTAGATGGTCAGGTTGGGTGCCAGCACAAAAAAGTTGTTGATGCCGTGTGCCAGATGCAGATAGCTGATGAAGGCCCCCATCAGTCGCGTCTTGCCGACGCCGGTAGCGAGTGCAAAGCACAGCGAGGGAAACTCCCGCTCGAAGTCCGTCACCGACGGAAATTCGTTGCGGATGGCCGCAAGCGAAGCCGCAACATCCGCCCCCTTGTCCGGCGGGGCAATCTGGGTAATGCGGTCGAGGATTTCCAGCGAGCGCCGCTGCGGATGACGCAGGCTCAGGCGGCCGGCAATGGCGTTGACGTGGCGGTTCATGGTTGCCCCTCGCCTTTCAGATAGTGAGCCAGTTTCAAGTCGAAGTCTGATCGATAGTCCAGATCTTGATGCACGCGAAATTTTTCGTACCCGGCATGCGCCATCTCTTGGGAAACTTTGCCAGCGTTTTCCAGCACTTGCTGATCAGTGAAATGGTAGAAGCGCGTGGCGTAGCACTTGCCGTCCCCGGTGGTATAGAGAACGATAGGGCGGGTCGCACGGGCGGTCAGTTCGCTCATGCTTCGCCCCCTTCGAACCGCGA
>SXGU01017183.1_pt1 | contig 14152 bp, 10 predicted proteins | sample 3174531 | NCBI WGS metagenome assembly SXGU01 (sample SAMN11356863, study PRJNA531348) | freshwater metagenome | isolation source: freshwater sample F1-140 | place: China: Fuxian Lake, Yuxi | collected 2017-12-25
GTCGGAGATCTTTGCGGAAGAAGAAGGAGTATTTCTGAAAATCATCCGCTCTCCGGAAACGACCGGAACGCTTGGAGCCGAGGATGATATCTACAGGCAACTGGCAGAGCAGAAAACCATGCTCCTCAATGCATCGTCGATCGTCATCTGGAGTGATGGAATCGCAGGGGTGCAGGCCTTGATGCGAGCGGCCAAAGCAAACCCCGATACCGCAGTGGCCATGGGCAACCAATCGATCGTCCTCATTACGAATCGGAGCCTTGGCATTCTGGCGAGATCGACGAGAGGCGCGTACTCCTTCCTGAAACCGAAGGAGATCATCATTTCCAGAAAAGAAGCAATGAAGCCCCTCATCGCATCGGAGAATTCGACAGTATTTTCCGAGACGATGGTCGAGCGAGGTATCGAAAATCTGGCGGTGAACGAGGCGACATTCCGTCTCCGGTTCTGGGACATCGTTTCTATTCTCGTGAACTACCTGCTCTCGCATGGAGTATCCGGACAGACCGTCATTCTCCTCCTGATGCTTCCGGTCATCGCAACGATTTTCTCCTTCCTGAAGCAGGTGGTTGGAATCACGACCTTCGGCTTGTACACGCCGTCCATCGTCGCTCTCAGCTTCCTTGCGCTCGGATGGTGGATCGGCCTGCTGTTTCTCCTCTTCATTCTCGCAGTCGGTTACGGCGCTCGCTCATTCATGAAGCGCTGGAGACTGCTGTACATCCCGAAAGTCGCCATCATCCTTGCCGTGCTCAGCTTCGCCTTGCTCGCTCTCGTGGCATTCGGAACATGGGCGGGACTCTCCTTCTCAAGGGAGACGGTGTTCATTCTCCTCATTCTCTCGACGCAGGCGGAAAACTTCCTGAACCTGAAGTCGGAGGAAGGATGGATGTCCGCGATTCTCGGAATCACGGAGACGGTCTCCGGGGCACTGCTCTGCGTGCTGATCGTCCAATGGCAATTGCTTCAGTCCCTCGTGCTGGCCTACCCGGAACTGATTCTCCTAACGATTCTTATGAATATTTTCCTCGGACGGTGGACGGGGCTGCGTCTCGTCGAGTACTTCCGCTTCCGCGAGATCTTCAAGCACCTGGCTGAGGAAGAGTAATCGCTTACACCTATGGTTTTCCCCTTCAACAATCGCGGAATTCTCGGGCTGAACGCGCGCAGTCTGCTGTATATCAAGCCTTTCAATCCGAAGAAGGCCGTCGCATTCGCCGACGATAAAATGAAGACGAAAGCCTTTCTCTCGGCACGGGGGATACCAACGGCAAAACTCTTCGCAAGGATCGAAACACGAAGGCAGTTACAGTCCTTCGACTTCGGTTCACTGCCTGATGTCTGCGTTCTGAAGCCGAACTACGGCTTTGGAGGGGAGGGGATCATCATCCTGAAGGGAAGGCGAAACGGCGAATTCCTCGAGCAAGGAAAAACTCCGATCAGCACTGAGAGATTGAAGGAGCACATCGAAGACATTCTCGATGGCAAATTCTCCGTCAACGGTCTTCAGGACACCGCATTTTTTGAACAGATTCTCATTGCTGACGAATGTTTTGCACCCTTTCGTCCGGCGGGGCTCCCGGACATTCGGATCATCGTCTTCAACCTGGTCCCTGTCATGGCGATGCTGAGAATTCCCACAGCCGAAAGCGGTGGGAAGGCCAACGTTCACCAGGGGGGAATCGGCATCGGCATTGATATTGCGAAGGGAACGACGACGCATGCCGCGCAACATCATTCCATGATCACCGAACTTCCCCATGGCGGTGCCGTGAGCGGTATCCAGCTTCCCCGCTGGGAGGAACTCCTCCTCATTGCTTCAAAAATTCAATACATCACGAACATCGGATATCTGGCAGTCGACCTGACCATCGACCGCGAGCTCGGACCCGTTCTTCTGGAAGTGAATGCAAGAGCAGGACTGATGGTCCAAGTGGCGAACCTCACTCCGCTACGATCGAGGCTGGAGCGCGTCGAGGGCTTAAGCGTAGGCTCGCCTGAGAAAGGCGTGCGTCTTTCTCAGGAATTGTTTGGCGAGCGGGGAAAGAAAGACCTCGGAGAAAAAGGAACGCACATACTCGGACTGAGGGAAACGATAGAAATTACGGGGGAGGGAGGGCTGATCGAGGAAGCATGCGCCATTGCCACTGATCAGCTTTCAACGGTTTTTTCAGAGCCATTCATCAAAGAATTGATCACGCTGAAGGTAGCAGAGCCACTCGAGGGAACATCGAATATGTTCAAAGTGAAATTTACGCTGGGGGGCAGGCGCATACAGACCGTCGTATCGCAGGGAGAAATCGATGCTGCAGGCCTGCGAGCATGCATCGGCAGTCGCGATTTGAAGGGGTTTCTCATCGATCCGTCCAAGTCGCCGAGAAACCCTGTGCAGATAGGCGTGCGGAAGGATCTGCGATCAGTGGATCGAATACTGTGCACGATCGACAAAGAACTTGCATTGCTGAAATACCTTCGGCCGGTCAATCTGATGGAGGAACGACAGAAGCTTACAGCGGACGAGAACTGCGAGCCCATTTTTTTAATGAGGGAATGCACACTCGATCTTGGCGACATGGAACGCACTCTTCGAACGATCGAATCCGACGAGAGTCCGCTTGGCATCTTGCTCAGCAAGAAGAAACGCGAATTGCTCTTGAAGATCGAACTGATTCGTTCGCGAGGAAACAGAGAACGTTTCGTTGCCGCATCACTCGCTCTCTTCGGAGCCCCCAGCACGGCACTGATCGGCTTCGCATCGGAGTACCTGAAGCAGCAGACGGAGGCTGCAATAGCAATTCAGCAGGATGCAATCGATGCGGAAGGGGCGAAAAAGGTATTTGAAGAAGCGCTCTCGCGCTACGGGCTGCATGATTGGTCCGTGGAACTGAAGCAGGGAATGGTTGCAGACTGTGCCGTCTCCGATAGCAAGGTCCTCATCCGCATCGGGAGTACCTTCAGCACTGACCATCTGCACGCGCTGATTGCACATGAAATCGAGACGCACGTTCTGACTGCGGAGAACGGCAAGATGCAACCGTACGAAATCTTCCGAAGGGGATGTGCGAATTATCTGGATACGCAGGAAGGCCTGGCGATTCACAATCAGAACCGCGTGCTGCCGCCGAATCATGAGAAGAGATTCCTGCACGCGAAGAGCGTGTTGGCAGTAGCTTATGCAATGGATCATTCATTTGCCGAGACCAGAAAGTATCTGAGGAAGGAACTTCGCTGCACACCGGAAAAAGCACTGACGAAGGCGATCGATATTAAGAGAGGATTTACCAGAGCTAGCGAGCACGGTGCATTTACAAAGTCACTGGTCTACTTTCGGGGGCTGCGTGCCATCGAGCAGTTCGTGAAACAGAAAGGGGATGAGAAGAAGCTATATATCGGGAAAATCGCCATAGAGGATCTACGCCTGATCGAGTGCATAGAGGGAATTAAGAGTGCCGCAGTACTTCCAATGCATCTGAGGGTGACAACAGGAAAGAAGCTGGATCACCGCAAAAAGGCTTTATAGTCCACTATCAAGCGATTAAGTGGGGTATTTCTCTTGATAAAGAGAATATATTTGACAAGAACGCTAAAAAGGTTTATAAATATCCCCTTTTTGTTTACTCCCCCCCTATCCCGTGCTTAAGAAAATCGCCTCCGTCGCCTCAGCACTCATCCTCCTGAGCGCAACCTTCGTGACCGTTTTCTCACTTCGCTCCGGAGAAACATTCGCCAATCATTCTGAATGTTCCGATGGACTAGATAACGATCGGTCGGGAAAGACCGACTATCCGCAGGATGAAGCATGTTCTTCTCTGGATGACGACTACGAGGGTGTAAATACGAGCGGAAACTTCATCACTCTCACGGACGAGCGTGAATCCGTCGCGCCGGGGGGCTCGATGGTTTACGTTCTGACACTCAAGCAGCAGAGACAGGACACTCGAAACGTCAACGTTTCGTTCCATGTCCCGAATCAAGCCAACATCGTTTCCGCGTCCGATGGAGGAGATGCTCACCCGAACAGCGTGACATGGACGAATGTCTCCGTTCAGAAGAACGTCACTCGAACACTAACGGTGAATGTGAACGTGAAGCCTGATGCCGTTCCCGGACAGTACATGGTGGCACGGGCACTCGTGGAAGGTGCTGAGACAACGGACACGACGCTGATCTCCAACGACGTCCAGAATGATGGCAGTCTATTCGCACTCACCGTTTCGGACGGCCGTGAGTTCATTTGGCCGGGCGAGCAGGCAACCTATACCGTGCGCATCAAGAACTTGAGCGAGAAATCTCAGACAACCGACGTCCGCCTTGCCCTGCCGTACGATTCCTACTTCATTTCTGCATCCGATGAGGGTCGACGCGATTCCTATAACGTTACGTGGAAAGGTGTCGCTCTCGAGCCGAATGCTTCGAAGACTTTTACTGCAACGGTTCAAACCGATCCCACAACCAACGATAAAGTCCTGCTTCGTGCCAAGGCGTACGCAGGAAGCGTCATTGCGATTGACCAAACCGTTGCCCGCAAAGGTCTGCCGTACAACTCGATCAGTACATCCATCAGCGACAACAGGAAAACTGCAGAGATCGGCCAGGTCTTGAACTACACGGTGAAGGTGACGAATAACTCGAATCAGGTCGCCACAAGCGTTCCGGTCACAACCAGCTTCCCGATCTACGGAGAATTCGTCGGCGCCACCGAGGGAGGATACTGGGATGGAACGAACGTTCGCTGGCTGGTGCTTCAGATCGCCCCGAAAGACACGAGAACTCTCGTCTACAGTGTTCGTGTTCGTGCAGATGCACCGATGGAATCCGTGCTGACGGCAAGTGCAAGTGCTGACAACTCGGTATCCCGCGATACGACCAAGGTCGTGCTGCAGAGCAATGAGAACGGTTTGATCGAGAACACTGTTCTCTTCAGGAAGAGTTCCGATCGCGGCGAAGCGGTTCCGGGAGGAAAGATCCGCTACAGGCTCTACATCCAGAACACCCTCGACCACGTCATCTCCGATGCAAGCATCGTCGACCAATTCGACGGAAGGTATCTGGCAATCGAGAGCGTCGAGAACGCACAGAATCTCGTCAGTCGCACCGACTCGCAGATGATCTGGGCGGTTCCGGTCCTGAAGCCGGGAGAATCATGGAAGACAAGCTACGTGCTGTCTGTTTCCGAGAACACTCCAAGCGGCATGGAACTCGACAACGTCGCAACCCTTCGCGGAGCCGATGTCGACGGACTCTCGCTGACGGAGAGAGTGCGCACGAATCAAGCAGGCGTGCTCACCGATTTCCCTGAAACGGGAGCAGGGATGGATGCGCTGCTCGCAATGATGCTCGGATTCGTCTCGATGGGTGCCGCAGCAATGCAGAAGAAATTCATTGCGTAGCCTTTCGTACTTCGATAACAAAAAACCCCGGAAAACCGGGGTTTTCTTTTGCAAAATGAACCGATTTAACGGAAGGATTCAAAAAGAGCATTCATCAGATCAAGTACGGTGGAGAACGAAAGATCGAACGGAACATCGAGAAGCTTCGCGATCCACGAGACAAGGAAGAAGGCGAGGAAGCTGACGAAGAGACCGATTATGGCGTAACGAACGGTATGCACGGCCTTCTTGATCTTCTCCTCATTGCCAGCGGAGAGAATGAACGTAATGCCTCCGATGATGATGTACACAAGGCTCAGAACCGACGCCAGAATCAATCCGAAAGCGATGACGGTAGCAACGATCTGAACGACGGATCCGTTCTCAATGAGATCTCTAATCATGGGAAGTGAGGGGAGAAAGAAAAATTATGCTGCGAGAGTTTCATTCGGCTCCAAGACCTTCAAGTTTACTCGCTGATTTGCCGTTCCGCCAATCGTTCGGAGAAGCGTGCGAATCGACTGAATCGTCTGTCCGTTCTTTCCGATCAGTTTCCCCATATCCTTGTCACTCACCTTCACCGTGATCAAAATGCCAAGCTCGTCTGATCTCGCATCGACAACGAGCTGATCCTTGTCTTCAACAAGCATCTCAAGAACCGTCTTGATGAAGGCATACCCTGGAAGCGTGCTGCTGTCTTGTTGCGTCATAACGGTTGAAAGAATACGCGTAGACTGAAAAAAAGTCACGCGTGGTAATGTACGAACTAGGCAGCCGCCTCAGCGGCTGGAGCTGCGGGTGCCGCGGCCGGTGCTGCAGCAGCGGGAACTTCGCTCTTCGACTTCTGCTTTGCGTAACGCACAATGAACTTATCCATATTCTTCATGCCAACTCGCTTCAGGTGTCTTGCAAGCGTGTCGCTGGGCTGGGCACCTTTGCTAATCCAGTACTCAACTCGGTCCTGCTTGCATTCAAAAACCGGAGTCTCGCGGTTTGGAATGAAATGACCGACGATCTCAAGAGTGCCCTTCTTCGCGCTTTTGGCCTTCTCAGACACAACGATGCGGAACGTAGGGGTATTCTCTCGACCGGTTCTCTGAAGGCGGATCACAAGCATAGGACTCTATGAAGAACATGAAATGAAATGCTGGGGGAGTGTAGAGGAGGGTATTTCTATGTGCAAGACGAAGTTTGACGCAAAAGCACATCGGCAGTCATGTTCCAATCGTATCTAAGGACCCATGCCCGAGCAGCAATGAGTCGATCCTCACTTCGCAAGGCAAGATCATTCACGATTCTCTGCATCCCAACAGAAAGAGCAGCAACCGTCGGCTCCACGAGAAGAGCATGCTCTCCGCACACCTCGGGGATCGATCCGCACGTCGTTGCAAGAACGGGACAGCCGCACGCCATGGCCTCGACCATCGGAAGGCCAAAGCCTTCGTCGAGGGTGGCAGTCACAAGTCCGAGGGCTGCACTATAGAGAGCAGGGAAGTCGCGAGTTTCAATATCGCTGATCCTCTTCACGCCTTCATACGAAGAAAGTGAGTTGCACTCCTTTCCGCCGCACACAAGAACAAGCTCGATATCTCCGAGATTCGCTTTCCTGTACGACTCGAGAAGCAGGGGAACATTCTTGTGCTGCTTGCAGTTGCCAACGTACAAAAGAAACGGCTTCTGTAAGCCATATTTCGAACGAACAGCATCGACTGCACTCTCCGATGCCGGAACAAATATATTTGAAACTCCCGGGTAAGAAACAGTGACCTTGCCACGACAAGACGGATACCGCCGAACTAAATCCGCTTTTGTCGTCTCGCTGACCGCAATGATGGAGCGGGCGCGTTTCACCGTTCGACCGAACACCAAACGGTATGCAAGACGTCTGATGAAACCCGCTTCATTCGGAAAGCGGTGCAAAATGAGATCGTGAACCGTGGCGATAAAAGGAACGGGGCAGAAGAGGGGAACATTGAACGAGGGCGAATATAAAAGGCTGCAACCGGAAGAACGAATGCGTGCGGGAAATCTCGTTTGCTCTGCAAGAGAAAATTGCTCATACGGCGCTTCCAGAATTCTCAAAGCTCTGATCTTCGGAAGATCCTGAAGCCACACTTCGGTTCTGGAACGGACGAAAAGTACGAAGGGAGAGGAGCCGTCACGCCTGAGGAGTGCGGAAACGAGAGAGCGCGTAAACGTTCCCAGACCCCCGTTCCCCGAGGCAAAACGGCAATCGATTCCGATGGAGTTCATGAAAGCAGTGTAGCATTGGGCGGTGACGATCGATGAACTCATCAACAATGCCGGCATTCATCGAACCGATGCGGAACTGCTGATTGCACACGCACTCGGAAAACCGAGAAGCTTCTTGATCGCTCACAACAACGAAGAAATGGATGTTGCTCTCCTTGAAGTCATTCGCACGAAGATTGAGCGAAGGAGGAATGGCGAGCCGCTTGCGTACATCACAGGAAGCAAGGAATTTTACGGCCGCGATTTTCTCGTCACGAAAGACACGCTCGTTCCGCGACCGGCAACCGAAGCGCTGATCCGAGACACGCTTCAGTTTCTACGCGGAGCAACGCCCGCCACGCACGACATCGATACGGGGATTTCCTCGTACTGTCGCCGCTTTCAAGACACTACCGTCGAAGCTGTGCTCGACATAGGAACCGGCAGCGGATGCATTGCGATCACGCTTTCGAGCGAAGGAGTGACGTTTCCGATCGTCGCGGTCGACACGTCGAGTGCCGCAATCGGCGTCGCGATCGACAATGCGAAAACATTGGGAGCCCCGAACGTGCAGTTCACCCGCGGCGACGGCATCTCGGTCGTGCGAAATTTTCATCGTCCGTTCTTAGTCGTCAGTAATCCTCCCTATATTCCCGAAGGAACCGAACTTGAAAAAACAGTTCGTGACTTCGAACCACACTCGGCATTATTCGCCGGACCCGACGGACTGAGCATCATCAAACCTCTCCTTATCGCTGCACAGGGAAACAAAAACTGCGTCGGAGTCGTGATGGAAATGCGAGCGGAACAAACCAAGGCTTCGGATGAAATCTGTGATATGCTTTCCGCGTGAAACAGTTTCTCAAAGATCTTGGCCCCGTGACAGCGATCATCGGTGCGCAGTGGGGGGATGAAGGGAAGGGGAAAGTGACGGATATTCTCGGTGAGCATTTCGATGTGATCGCGAGAGCCTGTGGCGGTGCGAATGCCGGACACACGATTGTCGTGAACGGTAAGAAGCACGTCTTCCGCCTGCTGCCCGCAGGATGTCTGCATGAAGGAAAACCTGTCATTCTCGGCTCGGGAATGGTGATCCATCTTCCGACGCTCCTCGAAGAAATCGAAATACTGAAATCATCAGGAATCGAACTCTTGAGTCGCCTCTGGATTTCGGGAGCCGCGCATATTCTCTTCGATTTTCACAAGGACATCGACGCCGCGCTCGAAGAAAAGAGAGGTGCGAACAGCATCGGTACGACAAAGAAAGGAATCGGACCCGCCTACATGGACAAAGCTGCACGCACGGGCATCCGCATGGAACATCTCGGTCGCGATCTCTCGAAGGAATTGAAGGAGAAGGCGGCAGCCGTGAAAACGATGTTCGGCGTGACCGTGGATATCGACAAAGAACTTGCAGATTTGAACGCTGCACAAATAATCGTGCCGAGAGTCGTGAACGCAATGCCGGAAATGCTGCATGAACTTTTGGCATCGGGTAAAACAATCGTCATCGAAGGAGCACAGGCCACGCTTCTCGACCTTGACCACGGCACGTATCCGTTCGTCACGAGCAGCTTCACGACTGCAGCAGGCGCTCTGCAAGGACTCGGACTGCCACCCAGTGCACTGAAATCCTGCATCGGCATCGCGAAAGCATACTGCACACGCGTCGGTGCCGGCGACTTCCTCACCGAGACCACGGGAGAAACGGGAGACAGGCTCAGGGAGAGAGGAGGGGAGTACGGCTCCGTTACCGGCAGACCGCGTCGAACTGGCTGGATCCATCTCCCCGACTTGAAGCGAAGCGCGCTCTTGAACGGCTTCACGGCGATCAACCTCACGAAGCTGGACGTGCTCGATACCGAGAAAGAGATTCAGGTCGGTGTCGGCATCAAAACGAGCGGCGAAGCGATCTTCGAAACGCTTCCTGGATGGGAATCCTCGACGAAGAGCATCACGGAATTTTCGAAGCTTCCGAAGAACGCTCAGGCGTACATTCTGTTCATCGAGAAACGCATCGGTGTGCCGATTCGGCTGATCGGAACGGGACAGGGGAGAGAGGAGATGATTGTGCGGTAGAGAAAGGCAGCCAAAATCTCCGTCTCATGGTACGCTGACATCCGTGCTTTCCGGCAGCTACTCCACCGTGTCCGAATCGCAGAAGAGACGCTCGTTCGAGCGTCGCATCATCATTATTCATGGAATTTTCCTTGCGATCTGTCTCGTGATCGTCGGGCGACTGATCGAATTGCAGATTGTGAAGAGCAGCGACTATCACCGCATCGCACAGGAGCAGCAGTACGGCGGCGTCGTGCTGTCCGCGCAAAGGGGCGAAATTCTCAGCAGGAACAGCAAAACCGAGGAAACGAGCATCTTTGCGACCAATACGACGTTGGATCTCGTGTACATCGATCCACTCGTCATCGACAGTGACCACGCGAGAGTCGCCGATACGCTGTCGCAGATTTTGCTGACGGAGGAATTTGATGCGCTCTGCAGACGCGGCGAGCCGTCGTGTCCGACGGAGCTCATTCGCTTCTACAGAGCCGCATTCGATCCCCTGGCTCGAGTGAACATCGTGGAGACGGTTAGTGCCTCGGGGGCCGTGGTCGCCGTTCTGACAGGAAGCAGCATCGGAGTCGAAAACACACTCGTTCCGGATCGACCCGAACTGCAGCGGCAGTTTGCGCGCTCCATCGAAGATCGCATCCGAGAGAAGACCGTGACATTCGTACCGCTTCTGTACGGAGCAAACAAGAAGCAACAACAGAGCGTAGGGCAGCTTGGAATCCCCGGTGTATTCGTCAACGAAGCACAGTCCCTGATCTCCGCAAACCCGGACCAGATCGATCAATCGAGCTTATCTGCGATATCACGCTCGCTCTCGCCCATCCTCGTCATCGACCCGAGTGTGATCAAAGCGAGGCTCATCAGGCGTCCTCTCCGATACGTCCCGATCATGGCGAAACTCCCTCCCGAGCTCAGTGTGAAAATTCGCGAAGTGAAGGAGAAGGAATCCATCGCCGCGCGGGAGAGAGCGTATGCGAACAAGAAGAAAGATGAGAAGAATGTGCAAATCGTCGACCCGTTCCGTGCCGTCACGCTCATCACGGAGCACTGGCGGTTCTACCCCGATACGAAGATCGCCTCGCACGTCGTGGGATTCATCAATGCACTGCAGGAACCGCAGTACGGCATCGAGCGCGCGTACGACTCGATACTCCGAGGTCAGGAGGGATTGATCGCCTCCGTCAGCGATCCTTTCGGCGGCCAGATCGTCTCGTCCGATCAGAAATTCATCGATCCGAGGGACGGATCCACCGTCGTCCTGACCATCGACCGCTTTATCCAGAGCAACGTCGAGGAACTGCTGGATGCGATGGTGAAGAAAATCGATGCGGAGAGCGGACAGGTGATCGTCATCGACCCGTTCACGGGAAGGATTCTTGCGATGGCAAATGCCCCGCTGTTCGACAACAACTCGTACGCATCGGTCTATGCGAAGGAGGCAATTGCAGTCGATCCTGAGCGCGAGAAAACCGTCGTTGTGGAAATCTATAATCCCGAGAATAACGCACGCGTGCTCAAGGCATACCTCAGGGACATCCTTCCCGAAAACAGAGTCGCGCTCAGCAAGGAAGCACAGGAGCGTATCACGGAGCTGGAAGCACTCTACGATTTGAAGACGATCTCGAGGTACTACCTCTACCTCGGCGACAACAACCGGCGGGAGATCTTTCCGACGGACCGCAGGGGAGTGTGGCTGAAGTACAAGAACAACATCGGAGTGGGATCGTACGTGAACAGAACGGTGCAGGAGGTCTACGAACCGGGATCCGTCATGAAGGCGATCACGATGGCGACGGCGATCGATCAGGGCGAGGTGTCGCCGTCGGACATCTACACCGATACCGGGGCGGTGAAGGTCGACGTGTATACGATCAAGAACGCACTGAACAAGTACTACGGAAAAGTCACCATGGTCGATTGCATCAATTTCTCGATCAACACCTGCATGACGAGCGTCAGCCTGAAACTCGGTCGGAACCTGTTCCATGCCGCCCTCGAAAATTTCGGGTTCGGCATCGTGACGGGTATCGAACTGGATAACGAGGTTCCTGGTGATCTGAAGCCGTGGAGAGAATGGAGTCCGGCCCTCCTTATGACGATGGCATTCGGACAGGGAATCACCGTGACGCCCATTCAGATGACTGCGGCATGGGGAGCGCTGGCAAACGGCGGAAGGCTGCTGAAGCCCACGATCATCGATGAGATACGGCATCCCGACGGCACCGTGGAGGAAAGGAAACCCGAAGTGATCCGTCAGGTCATCAAACCCGAGACCTCCGCGACGATCACCGCGATGCTGGTGAACAGCGCGCAGAACGGCTTTGCGAAAGCGGGCAAGGTGAAGAATTACCGCATCGCAGGAAAAACAGGAACGTCGCAGATCGCAGGTCCCGGCGGAAAGTACGAGAGCGGTACGGGATCGACGATCGCGACGTACGCAGGCTACGCACCGGTGGATCATCCGAAGTTTCTGATTCTCGTGAAGCTGGATCGTCCGAAGAAAGACGACTTCGGAAGCAAGTCAGCAGCCCCGCTCTTCAAAGACATCGCACAGATGCTGTTCGATTACTATGGAATTCCACCGGATGAGAAGTAAGAGAAAGGATTACTTCACCGTCACCGACTTCGCCAAGTTCCGTGGCATATCCGGATCCTTGCCTCTAAGAACAGCAAGGCTGTAAGCCAAAATCTGGATGGGAATGATATTCACGATCGGCTGCGCGGCACCGGCGTCGGGGACCTTGATCCAAAGATCGAACACCGAATGACGGACGGGAGAGACCGCGATGATGAAAGCGCCGCGAGCCTTCAGCTCCATAATGTTGCTCAAAATATCAGCCGTGAATTCATCATTCCCCATGAGTGCGATGCACGGCGTTCCTTCTTCAATGAGCGCGATCGGTCCGTGTTTCAGCTCACCTGCGGCAAACCCCTCTGCGTGAATGTAACTCACCTCCTGAATCTTGATCGCGCTCTCAAGCGCCATCGGATAGTTCCAGCCTTTCCCGATGATGTACATATTGTTGTGGTGGGCAATCTTCTTCGCGATACCCTGAATATGGTCGATATAGCGCGGGTTCAACATATCGTTGATCTGTCCGCTCGCTTCCAGAAGCAATGTCCGACCGACATTCAGCTTACCTGCGACTGCATGTGCAATAAGGAGGAGCACCGCCATCTGCCCCGTCGCGGCCTTCGTCGATGCGACGGCACGTTCGGGACCCGCGTTGATAAGGAGTGTGAAATCCGCAGCGCGCGCAATCGAGCTGCCTTCGGTATTCACGATCGCAAGAACCTTGGACCCCGCCTTCTTCGCCACCTTCATCGCTTCAAGGACATCCGCAGTCTCTCCGGACTGACTGACGACGATGATCAGACTCTCGGGCTTTAAGAAGTGATGGTAGATCGGAAACTCACTCGCCGGAGCGAAGTTCACATGACGCTTGGCAACGACTGAAAAGAAGTAATCGGCTGCCATGCAGACTTTTCCTGCCGTTCCGCATGCGGAGAGAATGCAACCGAGACACGTCTCGATCGCCTTCGCCACCTCCTTAATCTGCCGATCATCCTGGTGCACCGCGCGCTGGATCGACTCCTTCTGATCCATGATCTCCTTCATCATGTAATGCTCGTACTCTCCTTTGTCCGCATCTTTCACCGTCCAATCGATCGTCACGAGACGCTTCGGACGCTCCTCGCCGGTCTCGATGTTCTGGAAACGAATCACCCCGTTCTCGACCGTCACCATCTCGCCGTCATCGAGGTATTCGACCGTGCGCGTGTACTCGAGAAAAGCGGGTATGTCGGAAGCGATGAAGAATTCCTTTTCTCCGACACCGACGATAAGAGGGGAGCCGGTGCGAGCGGCAACCAGACTCTGCGATGTTCGATCCAATACGAGAATGGCGTACCTGCCTGTAAAACGCTTGCAGGCTGCTCTTACCGCCTCTGAGAGCGTTGTGCCTTTCTTCTTCAGGAGCTCCTCGATGAGATGAGGAATCACCTCGCTGTCCGTTTCCGAGTGGAATACGTGACCTTTGCCGGAAAGCTCGTCACGGAGCGCCTCGAAATTTTCGATGATGCCGTTGTGAACAACCGCAATGCGCTTGTCCCCGCTGAGGTGAGGATGAGCATTTTCCTTCGTCACCCCTCCGTGCGTCGCCCAACGCGAGTGTGCGATCGCAAGGGTGCTGAGGGCATCGAAATCCTCATTGCGTACCGAACCGATTTTTCCGACCTCTTTCTCGACGCGTACCGAACCATCCTGGAGCCTCATGGCAACTCCCCATGAATCGTATCCTCGATACTCAAGATTCTTCAAACCCCTGATGACAACGACTCCCGCACTGGTCCTCGGGCCGATGTATCCGAAAATTCCGCACATAAGATGAATTGACATCACTCTACCTCATCTCTAAGCTCTGTGCACTCCTATGCCAATTCTCGATTCCTCCATCAAGGCTGCGCGTCAGAATAAAGTA
>SXGU01562845.1_pt1 | contig 14152 bp, 8 predicted proteins | sample 3174531 | NCBI WGS metagenome assembly SXGU01 (sample SAMN11356863, study PRJNA531348) | freshwater metagenome | isolation source: freshwater sample F1-140 | place: China: Fuxian Lake, Yuxi | collected 2017-12-25
CCCAATGGTCAAGCCCAAGCACAAGCCCAAGCCCAAGCCCAGGAAGCGCGTCGCCCCCAAGCGTCGCAAGCCGGGTCGCCGGGCCGACGACAAGGCGATCGAAGCGCTGCGCGCGCAGACCGAACGGCTGCTGCTCGGCCAGGCCGCGGCCGGCATGATCGTCATGGACTGGGACATCCAGCGCGATATCGTGACCTGGAGCGACTCGCCCGAGTGGCTGCGCGGCCCGCTGCCGGCAAGCGGCAAGTACCCCCTGTACAAGGACCAGGTCCATCCGGAGGACCGCCGGAACTTTCTCGACGTGCGCCAGCGCAGCATCGAAACCTCCAGCTACCACGACAACGAGTACCGCCTGGTCCGCACCGACGGCCGGGTGCTGTGGGTGCTTACGCACGGCATCTCCGTTGCGGGCGCCGATGGCAAGGCGGCGCGCATGCTGGTGGCGATTCTCGACATCACCGAACGCAAGGCGGTGTCGCTCGAGCTGGCCGAAAGCGAGGCGCGCTTCCGCGCCGTGGCCGAGCTCTCCCTCGACTGGTACTGGGAGCAGGACGCCGAACTGCGCTTCGTCTCCTTCATCGGGGGCAGTACGCCGCACGCCGGAATCGTGATGGATGACCAGGTCGGCCGGACGCGATGGGAAATTCCTGGCACAGAGGTCGCAGGCGGCACTTGGGACGCTCACCGCGCCGACCTCGCGGCGCGCAGACCGTTCCGCGACCTGCTGCTCAAGCGCACGGCCGCCGATGGCTCGATCTTCTATGTGTACGCCTCTGGCGCGCCGATTTTCGACGCGCGTGGAGAATTCACGGGCTACCGCGGCGTAGGGCGCGATGTGACCGACCGTGTCAGAGCCGAGATCAACGTGCGGGCGGCCGATGAACGCCTGCGCGCCGCGATCAACGGGCTGAACGAACCCGTCGCCGTCACCGATGCCGAAGATCGCATCGTCATGGTCAACCGCTACTTCCAGGAATTGAACGGCAACACGCGCCTGGTGGATCCCGGCCGCCTGTACGAGGAACACCTGCGCGCCGGCATCAGGATCGGCAACTATCCCGCGGCGACGGGACGCGTCGAGGGATGGCTGCGCGAGCGGCTGGCGGCGCGCCGGCGCGGCGGCACCATCGAGGTGCAGCGCCAGGACGGCAAGTGGCTGCAGTGCACCGACCAGCGGTTGCCCGACGGCGGCACGATCACCTTCGCGCTCGACATCACCGCGCGCAAGTGCGCCGAGCGCGCGCTGCAGGAAAGCGAGGCGCGCTTCCGCGATTTCGCCGGCGCCAGCGGCGACTGGTTCTGGGAGACCGACACCGAGGACCGCTTCGTCTGGATCTCCGAGTCCGTCGAGCGCTTCGCCGGCTGGCCGCCCGAGTATTTCATCGGCAAGACGCGCTCCGAGGTGGCCGCGGCCGCCGGTGTGGACATCGAAGGTGCCGCGTGGCGGACAATGATGGAGGCCATCGCCCGGCGCGAACCTTTCCGCGACGCGCGGCACGATCGCACCGGCGGGCACGGGCGCCGCATCTGGGTGAACGTCAGTGGCGTGCCGCGGCACGACGCCGAAGGGCGCTTTGCCGGCTACCGCGGCGCGGTCTGCAGCATCACCGGGCAGGTCGAGAACGAACGGCGCGTGCGCGAGGCCGACGAGCGTCTGCGCGCCGCGATCGAGAACCTGAGCGAGGCCATCTCGGTGACCGACGCCGAGGACCGCATCGTCGTCACCAACCGCGCGTTCCGCGAGATGAACCGCCATGAACCCGGCTTCCTCGAAAGCAAGCCGACCTACGAGGCGCACCTGCGCTGGGCGCTGGCCACGCGGCTGGTGCCCGCCGCAGTCGGGCGCGAGGAAGAATGGCTGCGCGAGCGCCTCGCGCAGCGCAGGCGCGGGGGCGCCTTCGAGTCGCGGCGCGACACCGGCATCTGGCTGCATGTCACCGAGCGGCGCCTGCCCGACGGCGGCACGGTGGCATTCGCCCTCGACATCACCGAGCGCACGAGGGCGGAAGCGGTGCTGCGCGCGAGCGAGCAGCGCTACCGCGCGCTGGTCGAGCTCTCCTCCGACTTCTACTGGCAGACCGACACCGAGCACCGGTTCGTCCTGCGGCAGGGCAAGATCCTCGCGGACATGGGCCTGGATCCCGCGGGGGATTACGGCAAGACGCGCTGGGAGCTCGACTTTATGATGCCCGACGAGGCGGGCTGGCGGGAGCACCGCGCCGTGCTGGCGCGGCGCGAGGTATTCCGCGATCTGCGCACCGCGCGTCGCGGCGGCGACGGGCGTCTCTTCTGTGCGAGCGTCAGCGGCAAGCCGCTCACCGACGCGGCGGGCGCCTTCATCGGCTATCACGGCATCGCCCGCGACATCACGGCGGAAGTGGGGGCCGAGCAGGCACTGCGCGACATGAACACCGGGCTCGAGCTGCGCGTCGCCGAGCGCACCGCTGAACTGCAGGCCGCCTACCAGGAACTGGAGTCGTTCTCCTACTCGGTGTCGCACGACCTGCGCGCGCCGCTGCGCGCGATCTCCGGCTTCGCCGGCATCCTGCGCGAGGAAGAAAGCGGCAAGCTCTCGGCCGACGGGCTGAGGCACCTGTCGGTGATCGACGCCAACGCACAGCAGATGGGGCGCCTGGTGGACGCGCTGCTCGAACTGGTGCGCATGTCGCGCCACGCGATCGCCGGCTCGCGCCTGGACATGGGCGCCATCGCGCGCGAGGCCGCGACGCTGGTTGGATCCGAGTTCCCGCGCGCGCGCATCGAGATTGGGTCGATGCCCGCGGCACGCGGCGACGCGACGCTGGTGCGCCAGGTCTACGTCAACCTCATCGGCAATGCGCTGAAGTATTCCTCGCAGAAAGCGTCGCCGCGCGTCGAGGTGGGGGCGGAAGACGGCGACGACGGCCTGCTGTATTTCGTGCGCGACAACGGCGTCGGCTTCGACATGGCCTACGCCAACAAGCTGTTCAAGCCCTTCGAGCGCCTGCACGCCGACCCGGAATTCAAGGGCACCGGCATCGGGCTCGCCCTTGCCAGCCTGATCGTGCGCCGCCACGGCGGGCGCATCGGCGCCGAGAGCGCGCCCGGCAAGGGGGCGACGTTCCGCTTCACGCTGGGGGCGGGGTAGCCTGGCCCGAATTACCGCGACGGCGGTAGCGCGCGGTCGAGGTGTTCACGGATGCGCAGCGCGTAGTTGAAGTAGCCGTAGAAATTGGGGTGGAACGAGCCCGTCGGGATGCCGCCCACGCGCCGGCCGTCGTCGGTCCACGCTTCGTCCAGCATGCCGATGCGCGAGAGCGCCACGTTCGGGTCGTTGATCCAGCGGCTCCTGGCGCACACGCCCTTGCGGTCGGAGGGCTCGCGCATGATCGGGATGCGCTGCCAGCCGCGCGCCGCATGGCGGCGCGTGGCATCGGCGCCGGCCTTGAGCAGCGGGACGTAGATCCGGTCGTGCGCGAGCGCGTACTCCTTCTCGCCGATGGCGATCAGGCCGAGAGAGATCGCGCGCAGTTCGCCGGGCGTTCCGCTGCGCGGGTAGCGCCGGTCGTCGCAAAAGGCGCCGTCGTCGTAGCGCGTGGGGTTCGGGTACTCCATGAGCAGCACGCGCGGCGCGCGCAACTGCGCCGCGAGCGCGGCCGCGACCTTGTCGTAGCGCCCGGCCAGTTCGGGCAGCCGCGGTTCCGCGATTTCGCGGATGCAGCGTTCGCGGCAGCTACCGAGGATCATGTCGCGGATGACTTCGCCGAAGCCGAGGTCGTTGCCGCCGATCGACACCACCACCGCATCGGGAACACGCAACTCTCCCTCGCAGCGCGCCGCGCCGTCGTGCACCGAAAAGCGCCCCCGGCACAGGTCGCGCATCGCGGCGTGCAGTTGCGCGGGCAGCGGGTCGCCGTTCGGTGGCGCGACGAAGCCGAGGTCCGGGAAGTACTCGACGTTGCGCTGCAGGTGCAGCGGGATCTCGCGCCCCTCGTACCCCGTGAGCAGGCCGCCGCTGCCGCGCCCGGGGTCGCCCTCCACCTCGGCGCCCGAGCACGCGTAGCTCATGAAGGTCGTGCTCTCGCGCCTGCGCTCGTGCGCGAAGCGCACCGCGGCCATCGCCGGCCCGCTGAACAGCGACCGGTGGCAGCGCTGGTCCCACCACTGGCCCGGCACCGGCACCCGGTCCCAGCGGTTTTCGGCGGCGTTCCACCAGTCGCGCATGCGCAACGACACGTCCGGGTAGCCCTCGCCCGAGCCGTAGGAGTCGCCCAGGGCGAGGATCAGGCGATCGGCGACCGCCACCGTCCATTCGAGCATGCGCGGTTCGCGGGCCGCTGCGTCGCGCACCGTCACCGCCACGCGCTGGCCGTTGGCGAGCGCGGCCGCGGGCTCGAAGCCGGCGCAGGAACCCTGCTGCGGCGCGCCGTCCACGCTCCAGTTGCAGGTCGCCGATGTGCCCGGCGACGGCGTCACGGACAGCTTCAATCGCCAGCGCTCGGCGAACGCCCAGCCCTGCGGGTAGCGCGCCTCGCGTTCGTTCCAGGCGGTCTTCGCCGGCCGCAGCGTGGACTCGTCCTGTTTCGGCGAGCGCCGCATCGGCTGCGTGATGCGCGGGCGGCCACCGATTCTCTCTGCCTCTTCCGCGACGAGTTGCTTGATGCGCTGCTCGAGGAAATCGAGGTCGGCGGGGTCGTCGAGCAGGCGGAAGCGGTCGACGACTTCCCGGTCGATGCGGGGCTGGGCGTGGGCGGGGGGCAGCCACGCCAGAAGCGCAGCAAGTGCCGCGAGTGCGATGCGTCTGGTGCGGATTGCGGGCATTCGGGCAGGTAGCCTACACCCGGTGTTTCGACCCGTGCGGGGCTTCGTGTGCGCCTACGCACCAAACCCGGCGAGTGCGGCGACGCCCAGTCCAGCGAAGATCGCCGCCGCCACCCCGCGCACCAGCCTCATCGGCAGCTTTGTCGCCGCCACTTCCCCCAAGTAGACCGCCGGCACGTTGGCGATCAACATCCCCAGCGTCGTGCCCGCCACCACCGTGACCAGCGCGTCGTAGCGCGCGGCCAGCGCCACCGTGGCGACCTGCGTCTTGTCGCCCATCTCGACGAGGAAGAAGGCGATCAGCGTGGCGACGAACGCGCCGTAGCGGTCCGTCTTGCGCTCGGATTCCTCGAACTTGTCCGGCACCAGCGCCCAGGCCGCCATGGCCAGGAACGAGATCCCTAGGCCCCAGCGGATGATTTCCGGCCCCAGCACGCGGATGAGCCAGGCGCCGACCGCGGCGGCGAAGGCGTGGTTGGCGAGGGTCGCCAGCAGGATGCCGAGGATGATCGGCATGGGCTTCCGGAAGCGCGCCGCGAGTACCAGCGCGAGCAGTTGGGTCTTGTCGCCGATTTCCGCGATGGCGACGACGCCGGTGGAGACGAGGAAGGCTTCCAGCATGGAGGTGGCGGATGATACTCGGCGGGGCCGGCCGGGTCGTTGATCTCGGGCAGCGATTCCGGCCGCACACAGGACCGGCGCGCGCGTGTACGATCCCCAGGCGTTTTCATCCAACGCATCCAACGAGGAGAGAGGAAATGTCGATACGCAAAGTTGCAATTGGATTGAGCCTGGCGGCGTTTGCCAGCGTCGCCGCGGCGCAGGACCAGCGGCCCGGCTACGGCACGTCGATCAACACCGCCACCGCCAAGAAGATCGCCGCCGGCGTCATCGCCGAATGCCAGAAGAACCGGTGGAACATCGCCGTGGCGGTGGTGGATACGCACGGCGCGCTGCTGTACTTCGAGCGCATGGACGACACGCAGTTCGCCAGCAACGACATCGCCATCGCCAAGGCGAAGGCGGCGGCGACCTTCCGCCGCCCGACGCGCGCGTTCATGGAGGTGATCAACCAGGGCGGCCCGGCCACCGCCACGCTGCCCGGGGTGACCGCATCTCCCGGCGGTAATCCCATCTTCGTCGACGGCAAGGTCGTCGGCGCGGCGGGGGTGAGCGGCGTTACCGGCGCCCAGGACGAGCAGTGCGCCAAGGCGGGCATCTCGGGCATGTGATTTCCTGCACGGGGGGCGGGGGCGGTGCGCCGCCCCCGCTTTTCCGCCCCCGTATCTGAACTGCGGAAACGTACCGACCACCTGCGACGCGGCCAGGCCACCCCCCGCCCACCTGATCGCGCAAGAATGTGCGTCAACGCACGAAATCCCCGAGCGCTTTTCGATTGAAATCAACGGGCGTTGAGCGGACGGCGTGCACGGCGTAGGCTGGCAGCGCAATTATCTCGGGGTCGCATGACCCAGGGGGACCCGGCTGCGCAATGCTCGACGACTGACGGCAAGCCCTACCCTCGCGGGCGCCCATCGCCATGGCTGAACTCGGCGCCGTGGCGTCGGCCGTCCTTGGCATGGGAGCCCTCTACTGGATCGTCGCGCTCGGCGCCGTCGGTGCCGCTGCGTACTTCCCCGCGAGCCGGCGCAGCAAGGCTGTCGCGGCCACCGCGGTCCTGGTCCTGTTCTGGGCTGTGCCAACGAAGCTGGCGATCGACGGCGTCCTTCACGCCCGCTACGCCCGTGACGCCTGGGCACACTTCAAGAAACTGTGCGCCGAGAAGTCCGGGGAGAAGATCTACAAGACCTTCACCGGCGTGAAGAGCGTGCTGGTGGTGAAGCCGTTGCCGCCGGCGACGGAGAAGGATCTGTATGACCAGTATTGGTATGGGGATCCCTACAGCGATGCGAGTACATACAGGCGCACCGAGGCGTCAGCGTTGAGACTTGCTTCCAAGACGGCACCTGTCGCTAGCGGAAGGAATGGGGTTGGATACGATTTTGTGGAGCTGCCGGCCGATTCTCGTCAAGGCACTACCAGATTCTTCTATTCGCCGGGATCTCGCACTCATGAAACGTCGCGTCATGAGAGCGCGGATAGCCGATTCGGAATTTCCTGGGAGGACGTATCGACTCCGGAGGACCGGAAGCACTGGATCGCAGGGAGTCGATTGAGAGTCATGGATCTTTCGGACAATAGCGTAGTGGCGGAGCGCTTCGGCTATTTGATCGAGGCAGGATTTGGTTCAACAGCCGGCCAGCGTCGCCCATGGCAAAACGCACGCGGAATTGGTCCGAACCAGAGATCCTGCCCCGAAGTACACGATTGGTCGGATCGTTGGTTTCTACTGAAAGTATTGAAACCCGGCTCGGAGAGCTCAAATGGCAAATAGTCAAATCCAAAAGTACCTTGAATTTGCCAACATGCAGATGGCGACGGAGGCATTTCTTCTGCGAGCAACTGACAACGGCGCGCTGCCTGACAACTTGGAAATCGTGGGGCGGTTGAATACTGGAAACACCCACGCCAGCAAATTCACCGCAGGGCAAGCCGAGGACTTCGTTTCCAGGTACGAGGTGCTTGCCCAGTATCGAAATGACCCTCTGCTCGGCGGCGGCGCAGGATTTTCGGGGACGTTGTTCAAGAATCGATCGACAGGCGAGTTGACGCTTTCCTTCCGTTCCACCGAGTTCATCGACGACGCCGTCCGCGATAGCAAGGCCACGAACGAGCTCGAGGTGAAGGCGCTGGGATGGGCGTTCGGGCAGATCGAGGAGATGGAGAGTTGGTACGCGCAACTGCTGCAGAGACCTGACCTGCTTGGCGGGAGAGCGTTCAACGTTACCGGCTACTCGCTCGGCGGGCATCTCGCCACGGCATTCAATCTTCTCCGGCGCGACGAGCTGGCCAGGAATGGCACGCCGAATCCCATAATCGCGACCTACACCTTCAACGGCGCTGGTGTGGGGAGGGTCGCAGACGGGACGAGACTCATTGATGCGCTGGGCGTGTTTCGCGAGATTCGAATTGGCGCGGACAGCGCATACCGGGACTCCCTCGGATCGATTACGCAGACAGCCATCGAGACGGCCGCGGCGGTGCGTGTCGCGCGAATCGAGTACGAGCGGCTTCGGCTCGGCTCGCCGCTGTTCAATGCGCCATTTGCGTTCAACTCACTTCCGCCCGCCGGAATCCAGTCGTCGCTGCAGTACCAGATCGCGGCCCTCGTCGCCGCGAGGAATACCGTTCCTGTCACTGCCTTCCCGTTTCCGGGTGGCGCGAACTGGGTTCCGACCGAACCCGTCTTCGCCTCCAGCCTGCTGGCCAATTTCACCGAGATCGTCGGCAGCGATGGCGGCAGGCTTGGACCGTCGTTCGTCTCCAACAGCGGCATCCACCATGGCGAGAGGCAACCGATCTACATCGAAGACCAGCCGCTCACCCGAGGGCGCTACAGCCTGCTCGACGATCGCGGGTCGCTGCACACCAGCCCCGTGACCAACGACTTCGCCGATACGCACAGTCTCGTGCTGCTGGTCGACTCGCTTTCCCTCCTCGCCGCGTTCGAATCGCTGGACCCCTCGTTCACTGCCGATGACGGCGCCGATCTGCTGGCGGCGGCGTCCAATGCGCGCGCTTCCACGCTGTTCCTGACGCAGGGGCGGGCAGAGGGCGATACGCTCGAGCGGGCGCTCGACGGCCTGCGAAAACTCGTGTTCGGCGGCGAGCCGCCGCCGACAGTCCCGGACTATGCGGCGACGCTCGTCGGCAACAGCTGGCACGACGGCCAGATGCGGGCCGCGTTTCACGACAACCTCAAGCTGCTGAACGGGCGGATCGCGGAGTTGAAGGCCGAGCCCGGGTTCGCGCCAAGGCTGCAATTGCTTGCGGATGTCGGCGAGGACGATCTGCTTCGACTCGCCAACGATCCCGGCCAGGATGGCCTCGCTTACCGCTATGCCCTGCGCGAGCTCAATCCCTATGCGCTGGTCGGGTTCTACCACGGGCACCACAACAGAGGTGGTGAACTGAATCTGGTCGACGACTCGACCGGCGCAGGCACCATTACCCCGGAATGGATCGAGGCCCGGGCGAGCATGCTCGCGGCGTTTACCGAGGACAACATGGAGGACGGCCTGCCCGAGCGCGCGTTCTCGCATCGTTACGAAGATTTTGCGCGCGACCTGAGACTCGGCCCGGTCGGTCCCGCGATCGGGAAGATTGTTTTCGGGGCGGGCGCGCCAGACGCAATCTTCGGTACCGCTGCGGAGGACATGCTGTTCGGCGGTGCGGGCGGCGACACGCTCGCCGGCAACGCCGGAGACGACCATCTCCAGGGTGACGCTGGAGACGATGTCCTGGACGGCGGCGGTGCGGCCGACACCATGTGGGGCGGCGCGGGCACAGACCGGCTCACCGGGGCGCTCGGCGACGACGTGCTGGACGGCGGCGGCGGCTTCGATACCTATGTCTACGCCGCCGGCGACGGCTTCGACACCATCTACGATGCCGATGGCCAGGGCGCGATCGAGTACAAGGGTCGGCGGCTGCAGGGCGGCAACCGGAGCGCCGCCCGTGTGTTCGAGGATGACGGCGGCACCAGGTACATCCTCTCGGGCGATCCGGCAGCGCAGCAGACCCTGCTCATCGACGGAAACATCCAGGTAGAGGGATTCACCTCGGGGATGCTCGGCATCGTGCTGGACGGGGAGGGCGCCGGGCCGCAGCCACCCGGCGCCGCGGGAACCAATTTTTACGCCGACAGCGATTTTCCATCGGGCCAGTCGCAGGGCGGGGATGTGGGGGATGTCATGGCACGTGACTTCCTGGGCAGCAATGCGAACGACGTGGTGGCCATGTCCGGCAACAGGAGCTACTACACGCGCGCGGGCGATGACCGCGTCCGGGTCACCGGCAGCGACCGCGCCGTGCTTTCGATCATCGACACAGGCTCGGGCGCCGACCTGATCGACGCGGCGGGGTGGTTCGGCACCGGCGACCTGCGGATCTACGGCGGCGCGGGCGAGGACTTCATCATTGGCGGCGCGCCGGGACTGGACATCTATGGCGACAACCACGCCGTCACGGAGAATGGCGACGGCTCGATGGTGATCGACGGATTCCACTACAACCTCGGCGCTTCGGACCGCGGACTGACGGACGAGCGACCGGGGGATGTGCAATTCCTTCAGCGCTCTGGCGCGTCCGAACCGTTCATCCGTGCGATCGGGAATGCCGGCAGCAGTGGCGATGTCTCCTACGAGTCGGTGATCGACCTGGTCCGCAGCGAAGGCTGGTATCTGCCCGGCGGTTTGCCGCATGCCCTGGCCTACGTGCTGGGAGCCGCCCCCTCGTTCGACGACTACATCGAGACCGGTGCCGGCGCGTTCGTCGTTGCCGGCAGCGGGTCGGACACGGTCTTCGGCGGCCCCGGAAGCGATTCCATCGAGGGCGACTACGGCAGCACGCCCGGCGCCCTGAGCTACGCGGGCCTGCGGGAACGGTTCGGGGAGCTCGCCGAACTGTTCGGGCTTCCCGGCGACGACTACCTGGATGGTCGCGATGGCGACGACAGCATCACGGATCAGGACGGTGGCAATGACATCCTGATTGGCGGCACCGGCAACGACACGATCGTGTCCGGCAACTTCGTCTTCGCCGAGGAGGACGAAGACGACGACACCGGCGACCCCGGCCGCACCGTCGACTTGTCCGCATTCGACTACATCGAAGGCGGCGACGGCAACGACGACATCAGCGTTTTCGGGCGCGCCTATGTCGATGGCGGAAAAGGTGACGACCGCTACTTCTCCGTCTCCTCCGGCGTGATCCGGGACGGGGGTGGCGACGACTCGCTGACGCTCTCCCCGACTTTGGCCTTCGACCTCGCGCCTCCGGTCCCGCCGGCCGGCCCACCCGGTTCGGCGCCGCCAATCGGCCCGGTGGAGGTCTTTCGGGCGGAAGCCGGCGAAACCAGCGTGTCGAGGTCCGGCAATGACCTGGTGCTCTTCAGTTCGTCCGACGGTGCCAGCCGCCTGGTGTTCGGGGATTGGTACCTCGGGTCCGAACACCGGATCGAGCGCATCGGCAGCATGAGCGCCGCGCAGTTCGAGTCCTGGGGCAGCGCGCAGACCGGCTCCGACGCGGCGGATGCGATCACCGGCGGCGAGTACGCGGATCGCATCCTCGCGCGCGGGGGCAGCGACCTCGTCGAGACCGGTTCGGGAAATGACCGCATCATCGGCGGCACGGGCGATGACGTGCTCGACGGCGGGCCTGGCGACGATGTCTACAGCTACGCACGGGGCGACGGCGCCGACGTCGTCCTCGACAGCGCCGGCGCCGACGTGCTTCGTCTTCTGCCAGGCATCTCACGGCAGGACGTCTCGGCCGGGTTGGTGGAAGGCGGTCTTGCGATTCGTATCGCCGGCGGATCGGTAACGCTGCCCGGCGTCGATGCCGACAGCCTGCAAGGCGACCTGCCGATCGACACCATCGCGTTTGCCGACGGCAGCACGGCGTCGGTTGCGAGCATCGTGGCACCCGATCCGTCGCCGCAGATCGTGCCGGTTCCGGATCCCGAGCTGCCCGTCGGATTCCCGCCGCCCGCGGAGCCGGCGGAAACGGCCGCACCATCGGACGAATTCACGCCGATGCCCGCGAACGAGCCTGCATCCGCGGTTCCCGCAGCCACGGCAGATCCCGGACCGATGGTGGCAGGCGTCAGCCCGGTCGAGGCAGATGGCGAGGAATTCGCGATCGCGAGCGCGGAACCGCTTCCGCAACCTGGCGCGCCGCCCCCGATCGGCGAGTCCTTCGACCCCGTGTACCGCGACATCGACGCGCGCCTCGACGTGCTGCTGCAGGCCGGACGATCCAACCTGGGCGAACGCTACGCGCAGGCGATCGAGGAATTCGAGCGCCGCCGAAGCGGCAGCGGCGAGACGCCCTCTCCGGCACCGGGCAACGAGGAAATCGGCCGCTGGAACGAAGCGGTGCACGACTGGCACGCGCGGCATCCGTCGTTCGACTCGGCTGCGGGCGAAGCGGGAGATGGCATCTGGACCGCAAGCTGGGCGGGAGTCGCAGGCAGTGGCGCGTCGCTTGACGAACTCGTGGGCGCGGGAGCCGCGCCGTTGCTGGCAAATCCGGCCGGGCTCGCCCGCCTCTCCGGCGTTCGCCCGGCGCCGGGCCTCAAGGAAGGGCTGGCGCAGCTGGGCGGCTAGCACCGCACCGGTGTTACTTTTCCGGGAACTTGTAGAACTCCCGGTTCAGCCACGCCACCAGGTCGGCGACCTCGAGCTTGCTGAACTTGGGGTTGTAGTAGTCGCACCACTTTGCCGTCTCGGCCTGCAGTTGCTTGAAGGTCTTCACGTTCGCCTTGCGCGGCACGTAGACATTGGTGCCGTGGCATTGCAGGCAGGCCTCGTGCAGCTTCGCGCCCTTGTCCGCGTCGCCCAGCGCGAGGGCGGCGGGGGATGCTGCCAGGGCGGCCAGCAGGGCTGCGGCGCAGACCGCAAGCCTCACTTGGCGTCCTTCTCTTTCTCGATCAGGCCGGATTCGTTGAGCTTCATGTCGCGCGCGCGGGCGCGCTTCTGCATCTGCTCGCGGTGCCGGGTGCGTACCTTGGCGGCTTCCTCCTCGCCCTTGGCGCGCTCCAGGCTCTGGCGGTACTGCTCGCGCTCGGCGCGGGTCATCATCTCGGCGCCGTAGATCACCTCGCGCTTCGGCTCCTGCGCGAGCGCGCCGGCCGAGGCCAGCACCAATACCAGGACAGCGAACTTCACGCGTCCTCCAGTGCGCGTTCCAGTTCGCGGCGCGGGTCGAAGAGGGATTCGGCGCTGGCCGCGAACTGGCGGTGGCGGTAGACGTCGTTCGGGCCGCGCTCGTAGCGCTGGCGAAAGCCCTCCCTGTCGGCGCACAGCGCGTCGATGCCGCGCAGCAGCGCCTTCAGGTCGGCGTCCGTGGTGTAGAGGCCGAAGCTCGCGCGCACCATGCCCTTCCTCTGCTCCATCTCGGCCAGGATCTCCGGCGTCTCGGCGCCGAGGTCGATCGCCCAGAGCTCGGGCTTGAGCATCTCGCGCACGTAGGGGTGGGCGCAGAAGCAGTCGTTCCGCACCGCCACGCCGAAGCAGTCATTCAGCGCCGCGGCCACCAGGCCGTGGTCCAGGCCGTCGATGTTGAAGGCGATGGTGCCGGTGCGCGGCGAGCGCCTGAGGTCCATGTCGCCGTAGACGCGCACCAGCGGCCGCGCGGCCAGTTCCTTCATCAGCGGGGCGAGCATGGCCTGCTCGTGGGCCTGCACCTTGTCCATGCCGACCTGCATCAGGGTTTCCAGCGCCGCGCCGAGCAGTACCGCGCCGACGATGTTGGGCGTGCCCGCTTCTTCGCGGTCGGGGAAGCGGTCGCTGACGATGTAGCTCTCGAGCGACACGTCGTCCACCATGCCGCCGCCGACTTCGTCGGGCTCCAGGCCCGAGAGGATGTCGCGCCGGCCCACGACCACGCCGGGCGAGCCCGGGGCATAGACCTTGTGGCCGGAGAAGGCGAGGAAGTCGATGCCGTCCGCCATTCGCACCGGCGCATGCATGACGAGCTGCGAGCCGTCCACCACCAGCCAGGCGCCGTGCGCGTGCGCGAGGCGCGCGATTTCCCGGATCGGGTTGATGATGCCGGTGACGTTGCTCGCCCCGGTCACCGCCACGTAGTTCACCCGGCCCTTGTTCTCCTGCAAGAGCCGTTCCAGCGCGATCAGGTCGAGCGCGCCGAAGGCGGGTGGCGTGCCCATCATCGGGATGTGCTCGACGCGCCCCGCGTGCTTGCGGTGCGGCAGGTCGTTGGAATGGTGCTCCATGCCGGATACGAGCACCGTATCGCGCTCGGGGCGCAGGCCGGCCAGCGCCCTCGCAATGCGGTTGAAGCCGCCGGTCGAGCCGCTGCCGACGAAGGCGCAGGCGTACTCGGCGTGGTTCGCGCCGACGAAGGCGAGCGCCCGCTCGTGCGCCCACACGTAGGCGTGCGTGGCGATGCGTGCGCCGAAATGCAGGTGGCTGTGCGTGTTGGCGTAGTGGCCGAGGAAGGCCTGCGCCATCTTCCAGGCCGGTTCGAGCATGAGCGCGGAGGCGGCGGAGTCGAGGTAGTAGCGGCGCGAGCGGCTGCCGTCGGCGAGCTGGTACTGGGTGTCGAGGCCGATGAAACGGGTCTTGAGGCTGTCGATCGAAAGCGCCATGCGGGCCTGAATGCTATCAGTCCGGGTCCTCGGACGGCTATTCGCCTTGCGGTACATCGAGCAGATCCGCGAACCACGCCTCGGCGTTGCCGTCGGAGGGCGCGCGCCAGTCGCCGCGCG
>SXGU01359718.1_pt1 | contig 14151 bp, 20 predicted proteins | sample 3174531 | NCBI WGS metagenome assembly SXGU01 (sample SAMN11356863, study PRJNA531348) | freshwater metagenome | isolation source: freshwater sample F1-140 | place: China: Fuxian Lake, Yuxi | collected 2017-12-25
ACTGGCATTAACTTCTCTACGAAGAATTTGCTCAGCGCCCTTAACGGCCAAGGCAGCCACTTGTTCGCGCAATTGTTCGCGCGCTTTCAAGGTCTGCTGTTCTGCTTCAACTTTGGCAGCGGCTACGATCTTGACGCCTTCTTCAGCCGCCTTCACTTTCGCCTCTTCCACCATGGAATGCGCACGACGCTCAGCGTCTGCCAAGCGAACGACTGACTCATTACGAGTTTTCAACAGCACGTCTTCGACTCGCTTGTTTGCACTATGCAGCTCGATCTTTGCTTTATCAGCATCGGCAAGCCCATCGGATATTTTCTGCGCACGCTCATCAAGCGCTTTCGCAATCGGAGGCCACACGAATTTCATCGTGAAAACCACCAACAGGAAGAACACCGTCAGCTGCGCGAAGAATGTTGCGTTAATACTCACAACAACACCTCTCTATTTTGGGTTGAGGTGAAAAAGCTTATTTCAGCACGAAGGGGTTGGCGAACGCAAACATCATGGCGATACCAACACCAATCAAGAACGCAGCGTCAATCAAACCAGCGAGCAAGAACATTTTGGTTTGCAATTCATTCATCAACTCAGGCTGACGTGCTGCAGATTCCAAATACTTGCTTCCCATGATGCCGATACCGATACAAGCGCCGACAGCACCCAAACCAATGATCAGACCAGCGGCCAAAGCGACAAAACCAAGAACGTGTTCCATTTAGAGCTCCTATGGATTTAAGTTAACAAAAAACAAAAAATGACTGACCGAATCAGTGGTGGTCATGGGCTTGGCCCACGTACACCAAAGTCAACATCATGAAAATAAAGGCCTGCAAAGCAACAATCAAAATATGAAAGAGTGCCCAACCGGTACCCGCCACAACATGGCCGAACCAGAGCGCAATGCCCGTTGCCGAACCAAAACCAACCGCACCCATGAGTGCGATCAACATGAACACCAGCTCGCCGGCATACATATTTCCGAACAACCGCATGCCGTGAGACACAGTCTTAGCGGTAAATTCAATGAGTTGCATGCCCAAATTGAGCACACCCAAAATCAAAGCAAAAATCGGATTTTTACTGGTTCCGAAGGGCGCAGTCACTAGCTCGTGCGCCCAGCCGCCCATGCCCTTGATTTTGATGTTGTAGTACAGGCAGACGAGCAACACCGCAGAGGACATTCCCAAGGTGGTTGAAAGATCAGCCGTTGGGACAACGCGGAAATAGTGAATGGTGTGGTCAAGGCCGGTGACGCTAAGAATCATGTGGAACAAATCCACAGGCAAGAAGTCCATGGAGTTCATCAAAAAAACCCAGATGAACACCGTCAAAGCCAAGGGGCCAACGAATTTACGCGACTCGGCATTATGAACAATGCCTTTGGCTTGGGTGTCGACCATCTCGAGCAATATTTCTACTGCCGCTTGCATGCGCCCAGGAACCCCGGAAGTCACCGAGCGAGCCACCCGCCACATAAAGAACAATCCAACTACGCCCAACAAGATAGACCAAAAGAGCGAATCCAAATTAAGAACGGAAAAGTCGATGACGCCCGTTTGCTTTTGGGTTTGCAAATGCGTCAGGTGGTGGCCAATGTATTCACCAGCCGTTAAGCCTTGTTGTGCAGCGTTTTCTTCAGCAGCCATCAGTTACTCGTATGTGTTACTTTTGCCGTTAAGCGGTTAAATTTTGCACTGTGGTCGGCTTTCGCTTTATGCCTAGCGCGACCCAATACACCTTCATTGTGACAACCAGGCCCGCCAACATGGCAGGCCAACTCAAACCCTCAACCCAACGGTGCGACATCAAAAGTACGCCCACCGTTACTCCAATCTTTACCAACTCCCAAACAAAGAAGCTAAGCACCGCATTTGCGGAGCTCGCAGAAGCGAACTTGCTCATCAACCCGCGCGCAAACAAGGCCGCAGGAATAATCACTGCCAATGCTCCGCAGGCTACGGAAACTGCAAAAATGGTCTGACTTGTTAAAACCAAAGCGATAGCGCTGGCAAACAATCCCACCAACACCTGCCATCCAACCACCCACCAAGGGGAATACGAGGGATTATTCTCACGAAGGCTTTGCGCTTCTTGTGCTGTAAGGGGGACAATGTCCTCTTCTTCAGAATATTCAGTCGCTTGGCTTTCGTGGTGCATTATTGGCATCCTAAATTACACCCGCTTTACAAAATCGTACTAAGTACAGCCTTCGATTATACGCAGAAACCCCTCGCACTTTTGGATGAACCTAGAAGACAATCTCTGTCATTGCCATCATTTACCCACCTTCTTTTCACCCTTATTTCAGTGAACACCCTCAAACCCCCGGCCGCCAATATTTCCGCTACTGAGCCTTCGCTCATTGAATACCCTAGCCAATTCCCTATTAAAGTTATGGGCACTAAAGTAGAAGGGTATATGCACGCTGTCATAGCTATTGCCCAAGCTTTTGATCCCGCATTTGACGCCTCCACCATTGAATTACGCGAAAGCAAGGGCGGCAAGTACCTCGGGGTCACGATTACCGTGACCGCAACCAGCCGCGAGCAGCTCGATGAGTTGTACCGAACGCTGAGTTCGCACCCGATGGTCAAAGTCGTCCTCTAATACTTACGGCTATGGACGTTTTGCAATTGGGCCAGGTGGAGTACCAATCCACGTACTCGGCGATGCAATCATTTACGCATGAACGAAGCGCTTTAGGCGCACGCGAGACCACAGACGCACTATGGATCTGCGAGCACCCTCCAGTTTTTACCCAAGGCCTTGCGGGTAAAGCTGAACATATTTACAACCCTGGCAACATCCCAGTGGTACAGACCAATCGAGGCGGGCAAGTGACATTTCACGGCCCAGGGCAAGTGGTCGCCTACCCCTTGGTCGACCTCAAACGCGCGGGGTACTTTGTCAAAGAGTATGTCTATCGCATCGAAGAGGCTTTAATTCGTACTTTGCTGCATTTTGGGGTTACCGGTCACCGCGTTCGCGGGGCACCAGGAATCTACGTTCGACTCGACGACCCCTTTGGCAACGCCCCCCTTGCCGAAATGAATCACCCACTCCCATCAAGCACCCCCGATTTCACAGGGCTTGGGAAAATCGCAGCGCTCGGGATTAAAGTCAGCCGCAACCACACGTACCACGGGGCAGCCTTGAATGTGGCGATGGATTTAGAGCCCTTTGATCGCATCAATCCTTGTGGGTATTCGAACTTAAAAAGCATAGACCTTTCTACAATAGGACTACAAATCACTTGGGCGGATGCGGCAAATATCTTGAGCCAAAAACTCGTGACACACCTCGCTCCTTAACGCTCTATGGCAAAACCTCTTACACACAAACCCTCGCCATGAACAAAGCACCCACGGACACCATTCAGAACGTCACGGTTCGCGAGCCCCAATCCCAAGAAAACTACAACGCGTCGTCCAAGCAAAAATCAGGGGCCAAACTTTCACGCATTCCCATTAAAGTTCAGTCAGCGGAAGTTCTTAAAAAGCCCGATTGGATTCGTGTCAAAGCTGGCAGTCCGGGGACGCGGTTTTATGAAATCAAAGACGTGCTGCGCGCCAACAAACTTGTAACCGTTTGTGAAGAGGCCAGCTGCCCCAACATTGGCGAATGTTTTGGAAAAGGCACTGCCACCTTCATGATCATGGGCGACAAATGCACTCGACGCTGCCCGTTTTGTGATGTGGGGCATGGGCGGCCAGACCCACTTGATGTGAACGAGCCCGACAATTTGGCTAAAACCATCGCCCAACTTCATCTGAAATATGTCGTCATCACCAGCGTTGACCGCGACGATCTTCGCGATGGCGGGGCTGGCCACTTTGTCGAATGCATCCGCAAAACCCGCGAACTCTCACCACATACACAAATTGAAGTTCTCGTTCCCGACTTTCGCGGCAGAGACGACAGGGCGCTAGAGATTTTGAAAGCGGCCCCACCGGACTTCATGAATCACAACTTGGAAACCATCCCGCGCCTTTACAAAGAAGCCCGGCCTGGTTCGGACTATCAATTTAGTTTGAATTTACTTAAAAAATTCAAAGCGCTTTTCCCTCACATCCCAACAAAAAGCGGCCTGATGGTCGGCCTGGGCGAGACGGATGAGGAAATTTTGGAAGTCATGCGCGATATGCGAGCGCACCATATAGATATGCTGACCATTGGCCAATATTTGGCACCGTCATCTAGCCATCTTCCTGTGCGTCGGTATGTGCATCCTGACACTTTCAGAATGTTGGAGACACAAGCCTATGAAATGGGGTTCAAACACGCTGCGGTAGGCGCCATGGTTCGATCAAGCTACCACGCAGACCAACAAGCAGGGCATGCGCTGTCGCAAACTGTTATGGATCATTACTAGCAAACCAAGCTCTAAAGACGAAGTACAAATCTTGTTTGGCAGACAACAACGTTTCCGGCAATAAGTAAATAAATCCAATTATGCTGGAAACGGCTATTGCAGACAGGTTTAGTTTCCGGCAAAATAGATAAAATTGATTTTAAGCCGGAAACGTTATGAAGCCGCTATCAAATCAACAACGACTCCACCAAGTCAATTCTGAACAACTTTTTGAAAACTATCGAGTTGCGTTGGGCCATGCGGCGTCTTACACCTATGGCATGCGTTGGAAAACGGTGCGCAACACAGAATATCTGTTTAGAGATCGGGATCGGCGGGGTAACGGTAAGTCGCTTGGGCCTAGATCGGAGCAAACGCAGGAGTTATTAGCGACCTTTAGCGCTGGACGCTCAGCGGCACAGGAGCGCCTGCACCTGATCACGGAAAAAGTTCAAGAGCAAGCTAGGCTTAACAAGGCTTTGCGACTCAATCGCGTCCCCCGCGTAGTGGCCCGCGTGCTGCGTGAACTCGACGAAGCTGGCCTGCATGACAGCTTCACTGTGATTGGCACTCAGGCGTTATACGCCTACGAAGCCGCAGCAGGCGCACACTTTTTACTTGAATTACTTGCCTCTGGTGATGTTGACTTACTCTACGATACCCGACAAAAGATGGTTGTCGTATCGGAAAAGCTGGATGGCAATGGTTTACTCGGCTTGCTAAAAAAAGCGGACAAGACATTTGAATGTGTCCGAGAAAATGGTTACCGAGCGGCCAATGCCGGACAGTTCATGGTGGACCTGGTGATCGCACCACGAGGCATGCACGCAGTAGAAAATATCAGTTTCTCTGAATCCGATTTGGTTGCCACTGAAGTGCCCGGACTGAAGTGGCTGTTGAACTCTCCCAAACTCGATACGGTCGCTATTGATGAGGATGGTTGGCCAGTGCCAATGCGGGTGCCAGATCCGCGCGCTTTTGCCTTGCACAAGGCTTGGCTCTCAGGATTGCCCACGCGCGAACCTCTCAAAAAACCGCGCGATCTTGACCAAGCTCGGGCAGTAGCGCAACTCGTACAAGACCAAATGCCCCAGCTTTCATTCGATGGCACGCTCACATCTCTGCACGGTGATGTGCAAAAAATGCTTCCGGTGTTAATCCGTTAGCCAATCGTTAAAAAATAGAGTGACAATTCTTATACATATTAATATGCATCGATGTGTAAGGACAGAAGACTCCACCACTATCTGTACGCACCAAAAGACCCAGATTAGCAAGGATGCCAACATCCTCACGAACACGCTTTATATCGCGCCTTACCAAATGGACCAGCGCGTAAACTGACAGTTCGGCTTTGCGATCCGCCGCTAGCGGCTTAATGCCCGCCTGCAGCAAGTTCCAATGCGGGCGTCTCGGACGCTAAAACTCGCTGCGCCCAGGGAGCAAGCCTTGTGGTGTCAGAGCGAAGTATTTCTTGTTTAACTGCCAAGATTTGTGCTGGATGCATCGAAAAACTTCGCAATCCCAAACCTAAAAGCAATCGGGTCAATGTGACGTCCCCAGCCATCTCGCCACACACACTCACGGCTTTTCCTTGCTTGACACACTCTTCAATGGTAGACGCCACCAACTGCAAAACCGCAGGGTGCAAGGGATCATAAAGGTGGGCTACTGATTCATCAGCCCGGTCAATCGCCAAGGTGTACTGAATTAAATCATTGGTTCCGATAGACAAGAAATCAAAATGCTTTAGAAACAGTTTCAGGCTCAAGGCTGCGGCTGGAATTTCAATCATCGCGCCCAACTTTACGGGCCCGTATGCGACGTCTCGCTTATCGAGCATGGCTCGGGCGCGCTCTATATGAGCCAAAGTTTGACAAATTTCGCTAGCATGGGCCAACATGGGTATGAGCAAGTGCACTTGTCCAAACGCTGCCACTCGCAAAATAGCTCTTAATTGCGTCAAGAACATCGCCGGATCCGCCAAGCTCCAACGAATCGCACGCAAACCTAAAGCCGGGTTGAGATGGGCATCATCGTGCACGCTAGTGTCCAGCGGTTTGTCTGCGCCTACATCCACTGTTCGAATGGTGACGGGCAAACCCCGCATGCCTTCCACTGCACGCTTATAGGCTTGGAACTGCTCTTCTTCGTCGGGTAAATTTCCTTGGCGACCCATGAATAAAAATTCGCTACGAAACAAACCAACTCCCAAAGCGCCAGCTTGAAGCGCACTGCTTGCATCTTCAGGCATTTCAATGTTCGCAAGGAGTTGGATTTTTTCACCATCCATTGTCATGGCCGGTGTATGCAACAGCCTAGATAAACGACTGCGTTCTAAATCCCCTTGGCGTTGTTTGAAACCGTACTCGGCAAGAATAATGGAAGAGGGGTCAACGATGATGACTCCAGCGTCCCCATCGATAATGATCCAGTCATCTTGTCGCACCACCTGGCTGCAGGTGCGAGCACCCACTACGGCAGGGATGTCCATACTGCGAGCAACAATCGCAGTGTGTGATGTTTTGCCACCGACATCGGTGATAAATCCCGCAAACCCGCTTTGCTTAAATTGCAGCATGTCAGCCGGTGATAGGTCGTGCGCAACCAACACTAAAGGAACATCGACCGTGTCTCCTAAAAGCAGGTCTTGTTGCATCGGCTTACGTGTTGAGCGACCGGGCGATGCCACCACCGGCGAAGCCACACCTTTCATAGCACGCAAAATACGCTCAACAATCTGCTCTAGATCGGCTTTGCGTTCTCGAAGATATTCATCTTCCATTTCATCAAAATAGCGAGCGATGATTTCGAGCTGCGTGGTGAGCGCCCACTCCGCGTTGTACAACCTATCGGAGATCCACCCCTTCACGCCACTGATCAACTCTGCATCTTGCAGCAGCATAAGGTGCACATCCAACAACGCGCTCAACTCATGGGGCGCCTCTTTGGGCCCCATATGCGTGATACTCGTTTGCAGGCGTTGGAGTTCTTCAATTACGGCATCACGCCCAAGGCGCACCCGATCAATTTCTGCTTCGACGTCTTTGGCGGCAATAAAGTAATGCGCAACATCCATCCGGCTTGATGCGACCAGTACCGCACGTCCGATTGCCACTCCGCGTGAAACGGCTAAGCCATGGATGGAAAAAGTCATTGCGCGAGCATCTCTCTTTTACTCGCCTTCGCCAAAGCGATCATTGATTAATGCCAGCAAAGCATCCATGGCCTCTTGCTCTTGGCCGCCATCGGTTTCTATAACGATGTCTGAGCCCGCACCGGCAGCCAACATCATCACGCCCATAATGCTTTTTGCATTCACCCGGCGCTCCCCTTTGGTAATCCAAACGGCACACGAAAAGCTGCCAGCTAATTTAGTGAGTTTGGCGGAGGCGCGGGCATGCAAGCCCAATTTATTGGTGATGGTAATGGGCTTACTGATCATTGATTTTCTTTCGCTAAATGGAGTGGGGAAGATACGGCGACTTGCATGATGCACTGCGTAGCTCCCGCTAATGCGCGCATGACAAGCCCATCTAAAGACTCGTTGCGGTAGGTGACGGCCTTAATCGCCATGGGCAAATTAACCCCAGCGACCAATTGGGAGTCCAATCCTTCGACTAATTTTTGCGCCACGTTGCAAGGTGTGGCACCGTAGATATCTGTCATCACCAACACTTGTTTGGTGCCCAGTTGTCTCATCAAGTTCCGCGCCTCATCCAGCGTTTTTTCTGGATCGACCGTGGGTTGAACATCCAAGGCCAATACACCATGATCTGCGTCTGGAAAAACATGCATCACGCATTCCCGTAGTGCGCTGGCTAGGGGTGCGTGAGCGATCAGTAATATTCCAATGGTCATGAAGGTATTGTCGACAGTTGAGTGTTTGATTATGGCTTTTTTGCTCGCAAAAAATGCACATATGCACACAAGCAGCAAAGTCCGTACGCCGCAATGGCGCCTTGGTACGCCGCTGGCTCTGCCCAACCCCACGCTCGCAAGCCATCAATCACCAAACCCACGCCCCATTGCACTGCAAAAACGCCGCTAAATATGACCAGATTGAATGCCGACAGTGCGCGGCCCGCCAGCTCCGTTTTAAACGCCATACCTATTGCGGGTTGTGCCAAAGCAGCCACTGTTGAGCTTACGCAATACACCGTCCAAACAATGACGGATGCTTCCCCCACGTAATCGGCGCTTGCAACAAGTACCGCAACCATCACGAGACTGATAGGCAAACCGCGCTTCATGAGCGTATTTGCGCTCAGTCCTCTTTTGGTGAGCCAAGGGTTGGCCCAACCCCACAGCAAATAGGCCAGCATCATTGATACATTGAGCCAAAACATCCCTGAGCCAGCCTGCTCTGGCGTCATTCCTGCGACTTTGACCATCCAAGGGGCAGCCCAAAGCGTTTGCATGGCCACCATACCGCCATAGCCCACAAAACCATACGGGACAAGGCTTCGGAAATAGGCGTTACTCCACACGGCTCCATAACCTGGGGGCTCTTTGGGCTCGACTGCCTCACCATGCGTTTGGTGTTGCGTTGTCATTTTGCTCGGTACTTGCCAAGCAATCAAAACCATGGAGACTGCTAATAACGCACCCAAGCCTAAAAATATACCCCTCCATTCAATGTGAGGCATCAGCCATTGGACCGGCAAGGTGGAAGCCACCATCCCCAAGGCACCGGTCATTAGCATCCACGAATTCGCTCGCATTTGTAATGCTGGGTCGTACCAACGGCGGTAGCCCGTCAGCGGAGCCATCAAGCAAGCACTTACGCCTACGCCACATAGCATCCGTCCCAACAACAAACCAACGAATCCTGTCGCATTAGCAAACGCAATACAAGCCAACACCGCGATACTTAAAAAGCCCAATACGACGCGCTGTGGTCCAAAACGATCTAGCAAAGTCCCCAAAGGGAGCTGAGTTAGCGCGAATCCGAAGAAATAGCCACCCGCCAACAATCCCAAGTTACCCGCAGTAAGGTCAAACTCTTGAACCAGCGTGGGCGCCAGGGTTGCAGTGATTGCACGAATAAGCGTTGATAAGAAATAGGCAAACGCAAAGACCAAAAACACCAACACCGCCTGCTGAGGTTTCAGAAAGTCGACAGGACGCATATCCAAGCGGGTATTCATTGAATTTTTACTTCGCTAAAAAATGGCTCGGCTTGATCCGATGTGATGGCTCGGGCATACATGGCCAAATGGTAGATCTCCGTTCCAAGAACCACCCACGCCAACTGTGCCTTCAACACTTGCCCGTTACTACGCGTTCCAGTCAACTTAAAAAACTGCCCTGTCGCTGGTTTTTCACCGCGCGCTTGAAATACGCTTTGTTGCGGCGCTCCTGCTAGCATTTGTTTAAAACTGGCGTTTTGCCATGCTGCTGCGACAGCTTGGCTCTCACTGGAAATTGACACTTTGGCATGACTTACGGCATACATCACCCCTTGGGCTTCACAGCCCATCATCTCCATTTGGATTTTTTGCCCGCCAATCTCTAACTCTCTTTGCGCTCGGTCAGGCTTGCAAGGCAACCAAGTGCTCACTCCATCCAAATTGACGGCTCTCCAATTCAGGGCCGGAGTGCAACCTGCCAAACCAAGGACCATAATCAGGCCGAGCAACCCAAGGCGGTATCGACCTTTGGCATTCATCGACAATGCATTTGCGTTAAACTTTTTCATATCCAAAGCGCCCATCTTCATGAAACGTAATTTCACCATTGCAGTCATCCTAACGGCTGGTCTATTGATTGGCGCCGCTTTGCTATGGAAGTCCGAGTCTATCGCCCCGAGCAGCACTTTTGTGATGCTCGATGGGAGCACCCAACATACCTCCGATCTCAAAGGTCAAGTCACGCTGGTGAATTTTTGGGCAACGAGCTGCGTCACCTGTGTTGCGGAAATGCCTGAGATGGTAAGCACTTTTGAGAAGTTCAAAGGCCAAGGTTTTAGGACGCTTGCTGTATCCATGCAATACGATCCGCCGAGTTACGTCGTGAATTTTGTTCAATCCCGCAAACTCCCTTTTGATGTTGCCATTGACAACACGGGCGCAATTGCAAAAGCTTGGGGAGATGTTCAACTGACTCCTACAAGTTACTTGGTAGACAAAAAGGGACGCATCGTTAAACGCTACGTTGGCACCCCCGACTTTGCTCAGTTAGACGCCCTCATCGCTCAGCTTTTGAAAGAGACCTGATTCGCAAGCCCGCGCTCGCGCCCTCCTCATGAACAAGCCCTCGCCCTCGCAAAACTCAAAGGTCGAACTGATTTCGCCGCAGTCGGCTGCTGACTTTGCTGCTCTGCGAAGCCTATTGCAAGAATACGCCGACTCAATTGATGCAGTCGCATGTTTCGAAAATTTTGAGGTGGAGTTAAGAGATTTGCCTGGAGACTATGCGGCTCCCCGTGGGCATTTACTTTTAGCGAGTGTGGACGGCGTGTGGGCCGGCTGCTGTGCTTTGCGACCCCTGGACAACGCTGACTACCCCAATGCTTGTGAGATGAAGCGTTTGTTTGTCCAGCCGCGGTGTCGAGCCAAAGGAGTAGGCCGCTTACTCGCCCAGGCGATGCTAGATTACGCGCATTTGCACGATTACAGTTGCGTGCTCTTAGATACCTTGAGCGATATGGAAACCGCACGAGCGCTTTACCAAGAACTCGGGTTTGAAGAAATTCCGCCTTACCATTTCAACCCCATCTCTGGGGCACATTACTTAAAAGCAGACCTCTAACGCCATTGCGCTCAAGGTCCACTTTGCGCTCTAGGTCAATTAGCCTTTGGCCTGCGCCAACAAAGTTTGCGCGTCGCTGACTTCAAACTTTCCTGGGCCCTCGATGTTCAAGGTCGCCACTTTTCCATTTTTAACCAACATCGAATAACGGTTGCTGCGCAAACCCATGCCGCGGCTTGTCAAATCCAATGTCAAACCAGTGGCCTGAGTGAATGCGGCACTTCCATCGGCCAACATACGCACTTTGGTGCCAGTTTTCTGATCACGCGCCCACGCACCCATGACAAATGCATCATTGACACTGACGCACCAGATTTCATCCACCCCTGCGGCCTTGAACTCGGCAAAGTGCTCAACATAGCCAGGGACATGTTTTGCAGAGCATGTTGGCGTATACGCGCCAGGCAATGCAAACAATGCGATAGTTTTGCCAGCGCTGGCTTTGCTCACGTCAACCGCATTGGGTCCAATGCTGCAGCCTTCGCCTTCAACCTCTGAATATTCCATCAGTGTGGATGCGGGAAGTGTGTCGCCTACCTTGATCATGGGTGCTCCTTAATGGGTTGGATTAAATACGTCTCAGAAATGAAAAACGGCCCACAATTGTGGACCGTTTTTTGAGGATGCGTAAGTATTAAGCCAAATAGGCTTATACCGCTACTGCCTTTTCAACCAAACGGGTTGCTACCCAGTTTTTGGTTTTAGAGATGGGCCGGCTTTCGGTAATTTCTACCGTATCTCCCAACTTGTACGCGCCGGTTTCGTCATGGGCGTGGTACTTGCTGGATTTGCCGACAATCTTGCCATAGAGTTCGTGCTTAACACGACGCTCAATAAGCACAGTTACTGTCTTAGCACGCTTATCGCTGACCACCTTGCCAATCAAGGTGCGCTTGAGGGATTTTTTAGCTTCCGTCATTTATCGCTCCTTATTTGGCGGATGTTTCAACGCTTTGCTTTTCGACAAGAATGGTCTTGGCGCGAGCAATATCGCGGCGCGCAATGCGCAGCGTAGCGGTGTTGGTAATTTGTTGCGTGGCTTTTTGCATACGCAGACCAAAGTGAGCTCGTTGGAGTTCTTTGATCTCGGTTTGCAGGCCGACAACGTCTTTTTTGCGCAGTTCAGTCGTTTTCATTTTCGTCATTCTCCTGATTACTGGCCGATCATGCGGCTGACAAAGGTCGTACGCAAAGGCAGTTTGGCAGCAGCCAAACGGAATGCTTCACGGGCGAGCGCTTCTGGCACACCGACAATTTCAAACACGATTTTTCCGGGCTGAATTTCAGCCACGTAGTACTCGGGATTGCCTTTGCCGTTACCCATACGCACTTCAGCAGGCTTTTGGGAAATTGGCTTGTCCGGGAAAACGCGAATCCAGATACGACCGCCACGTTTGACGTGACGAGAAATTGCACGGCGTGCAGCTTCAATCTGGCGAGCCGTCAAGCGGCCGCGATCTGTACATTTGAGTCCGAAATCACCGAATGCGACCGAGCTTCCTCGGGTAGCAATGCCGGTGTTACGGCCCTTCTGCTCTTTGCGGTATTTGCGACGAGCGGGTTGCAACATGGTTATTCTCCTTTGCCGTCAGCTGTTGCAGCTGGCGCGGCGACTGTGCGAACGCGCTTAACGGCGGGTTTAGGGGCTTCAGCTCCACCGGCTTCAGCAGGCTTGTCGCTGCCATCGGATGGCGCGGCATTGCTACCGGCTGGACGACGGGCTGCGCGAGGCGCTGGACGGTCAGAACTTGGACGGGCACCGCCGCGGTCATCGCGACGGGGGCCACGGGGGCGGCGCTCTTCTTCAGCGCGAGGCTCTACCGCTGCAGGAAGATCGTTACGACCCAATGTATCGCCTTTGTAGACCCAAACTTTTACGCCAATAATGCCGTAAGTTGTTTTGGCTTCAGAGGTGCCGTAGTCAATATCAGCACGCAAAGTGTGAAGTGGAACACGTCCTTCGCGGTACCACTCGGTACGTGCGATCTCGATACCATTCAAACGGCCAGCCGACATGATCTTGATGCCTAAGGCACCCAGACGCATGGCGTTTTGCATAGCGCGCTTCATGGCACGACGGAACATGATGCGTTTTTCAAGCTGTTGCGTGATGCTGTCAGCAATCAATTTGGCATCGATTTCGGGCTTGCGTACTTCTTCGATGTTGACTGCCACGGGTACACCGAGCTGCTTGCCGAGTTCACGCTTCAAGTTCTCGATATCTTCACCTTTTTTACCAATCACGACACCTGGGCGTGAAGAGTAAATCGTGATGCGGGCGTTCTTTGCAGGACGCTCGATCAAGATGCGAGAAACAGATGCGTTTTTCAGCTTGGCTTTAAGGTACTCACGTACTTTGATGTCTTCGGCCAACATACCCGCGAAATCGCGGTTACTGGCATACCAGCGCGAGGACCAGTTACGGCTAATCGCAAGACGAAAGCCGGTTGGGTGGATTTTTTGTCCCATATCTTCCTGGCCTCTTTCAGTTACCGACCGTCACGTACACATGGCACGTGGGTTTACGGATTTGGTTGCCGCGACCTTTGGCGCGGGCGGTAAAGCGACGCAATGAAGCACCTTGCTCAACGAAGATGGTTTTAACCTTCAATTCGTCGATATCAGCACCGTCATTGTGCTCAGCGTTAGCAATCGCTGATTCCAGCACTTTCTTGATAATCACAGCCGCTTTTTTCTGTGTGAATTGCAAGATATTGAGCGCTTGGTCAACCTTTTTGCCGCGAATCAGATCCGCGACCAAACGGCCTTTGTCAACCGACAAACGAACGCCACGAAGGGTTGCACGAGTTTCCATGGTCACCTCCTTATTTCTTTTGGACTTTTTTGTCCGCAGGATGGCCTTTGAAAGTACGGGTCAGAGCGAACTCACCCAACTTGTGGCCAACCATTTGATCGGTGATATAGACCGGCACGTGCTGTTTGCCGTTGTGCACGGCAATGGTCAACCCAATGAAATCAGGCAGAACCATGGAGCGACGCGACCAGGTCTTAATCGGCTTTTTGTCTTTGGTGGCGACCGCCTTGTC
>SXGU01505862.1_pt1 | contig 14146 bp, 11 predicted proteins | sample 3174531 | NCBI WGS metagenome assembly SXGU01 (sample SAMN11356863, study PRJNA531348) | freshwater metagenome | isolation source: freshwater sample F1-140 | place: China: Fuxian Lake, Yuxi | collected 2017-12-25
CGGGTACCGCCAGGCCGGCTTCGGCCCGCTTGAGCGCGTCCATGATCTGGCTGTCTGTGAACTTCGATCGCTTCATTGCAGAACTTCCTTTCAGAGAAAATTCTACTTCTGATTACCCCGCTTTTGCGGGGGGATTACCCACCATGAATCGTTATTACAGCCTTGTATTAATTGCGGTAGTGCTTCTGCTGGGATTTGCAGCGGGCTCACGTTATGAAGGTCACTGGTTCGTTTACCTGTTATTCACGCTGCTTTCCAGTGCGCTACTTGTCAATGGTTTTCGCAAGAAAGCGATTTATTTTGATACATTCATGGGCGTTTTCTTATGGATGGGGTTTTGGCTGAAGTTTTCTGTTCGTGTTGTGTTCACCTCGGGCCTGTTCAATGAGCCGGTCGGTGTATTCAACAGGTCGGCTGAGGCCTTTGACCACGCCTTGATGATCTCTTCCTGCGGGTTTTTGGCGCTGCTTGTTGCCAGTCTGATCAGGGGGCGCATCTTCTCCTATTCGCTAGAGCCGCCCTCGTGTAGTCAGTCTGCTCTCTTCCGGTTTTACCGGGACTTTCGAAAATACTTCGTTGCGCTTTTCCTTGGGCTTGTTGTCGTGGTGGCAGCGAGCAATATCTGGCTGGGGATTTATCAGCGTGGAATGCTTGCGCAAACAATCCTGCCGTTTGGCCTGAACGGCGTCTATAAGTGGCTTCTTCAGTTTGGATTGGCATCGGTTTCAGCTCTAATCATTCGCTTTGAGATCGAGTTGAACCGCAACGTCTCTCTGATGGCAGTATTTCCGCCACTGATGGAGTGCTTCTTTTCGAACGTTTCGTTGCTCAGTCGCGGAATGGTTCTGAACTCAGCGGCTTTGGCGGTTGGTGGCTTGAAGACCATCAACGCCATGAGAGTGCGAATTAATCGTGTGACTCTTTTCGTGGCACTAATAACATTTATTTCTCTTTTTCTCGTCTCTCTTAATTCCGTTAGTTTCATCCGAAACGCCAACTACGGGGGGAGCGGTTCTGCAACTGAAAAACTTGCAGTATTTGAAATAAGAAATATACCCGGGGTGGTGTTTCTAGATCGATGGGTCGGAATTGAAGGCGTGATGGCAGTTTCTTCGTCGCCAGCGCTAGGTTGGGATCTTTGGCAGGAGGCCTGGAATGAAAAATTCCAGGAAGGCCGCTTGAGCCTTTACGATAGCCGCTTTATTGATTCGCCATACGTGGGCGCTATGACGGGTAAGTCCAAGAACCATTTTGTATCCTTGCCTGGCGTCATCGCATTCATGTATTACCCCGGCTCGTTCGGGTTTCTTTTCCTGGGCATGATCGTGATTGGGCTCTTTGCTTCGCTCTTGGAGATTGCTACCTTCAGATTTGCCGGCCAAAACTGGGTGTTATGTTCCTTAATCGGGCAAGTGGTTGCCTATCGATTAGCCGGTTTTGGATATGTACCAGGGCAGTCTTACCTTTTGTTCGGAACTTTGTTGCTGAATGTGCTGCTCATTTTCTTTGCTGAGCGGCTACTTCGTCGGCGTTTTGGCAACAACGCCTGATCGAATTATTTCCGATCAGTAGTGTCCCAACGTTCTCACATCGGGGCTTTGTAAGTTGATGATTTGCCTACCGAGTATTGCATTTCGGTCTGGTCTCGATTTGAATGTCGAGGAGCAGACTTGCGACCTTTTGCGCTCCGGCGCGAAGGGCCGTTATGCATCAGGGCAAGCTTGTGTTTTCTCAGCTCATGGCATTTCTGCCCTTGAGCACATTCCGCCGCTGCGTCGCTGCTCACCGGGGCGAGCACAAGGTCAAGGACTTCAGTTGTCTCGATCAGTTTCTGGCGATGTCGTTTGCGCAACTGACCTACCGCGAGTCCTTGCGCGACATCGAGGTCAATCTGCGTGCGCAGGCCAAGCGGCTGTACCACATGGGCTTTCGGTGTTCGACGATTTCGCGCAACACGCTGGCCAACGCCAATGCGACACGCCCTTGGCAAATCTATGCCGACTTCGCCCAGCACCTGATCGGCATCGCACGTCCGCTGTACGCCGACGAACCCTTGGGGCTGGATCTGGATGCCACGGTCTACGCCTTCGATGCCACCACCATCGACCTGTGCCTGTCGGTCTATCCGTGGGCACCGTTCCGCCGTGCCAAAGCGGCGGTCAAGCTGCATACGTTGCTCGATCTGCGCGGCTCCATCCCCAGCTTCATCCATATCACCGACGGCAAGACGCACGAGGTCAATGTGCTGGACGATCTGCTGATCGAACCCGGGGCGTTCTACCTGATGGACCGGGGCTATTTGAACTTCGCCCGGCTCTTTGTCATTCATCAGGCGCAGGCTTTCTTTGTCACCCGCGCCAAGAGCAATACCCAGTTCAAACGGCGTTACTCGCACCCGGTGGATCGCGCCGCCACGCCCGTCATCTGCGATCAGACGGGCGTGCTGACGGTGTTCTATTCCAGCAAGGACTATCCGACCACATTGCGTCGCGTAGTGGTCAAGGACGATGCGGGCAAGCGCATCACATTTTTGACCAACAACTTTGCGCTCCAACCCGAACTGATCGCGCAGTTGTATCGCCAGCGCTGGCAGGTCGAGCTGTTTTTCAAATGGATCAAGCAGCATCTGCGGATCAAGACTTTCCTGGGCACGAGCGAGAACGCCGTGAAGACGCAGATATGGATCGCAGTGTGCACCTATGTGCTCATCGCCATTGCCAAGAAACGTCTCCATCTGCCGCATAGCCTTTACGAAATCCTACAAATCTTGAGTTTGACCATGTTTGAAACAACCCCAATCAATCAGCTGCTTACCCCGCCATCAATCAACTCGACCATGGATTTCGAGCCTCAACAGCTGGTACTCCTATGACACACGGGGAAAAACGTTGGGACACTACTGATTTCCGATAAATATTGACTACGATAGAGATGCGTAAGTGAATCACGCTGCACGGAGTGCCCTGATCACCTTTCCGCTGGCCGCACTGTTCAATTCGTTCTCTATGACCGCGTTGATTCTCGTCCTGGGCATCGCCGGTTGGCATGAGGTCGCAGCTGACATTGGACTTGTCCAAGGTGCGACGCTGGCGCTGTTCTACGCTTTTTCGGCAAACGCGCGCAATCTGATTCTGGTCGATGCCAGCGGTTGTACTGCGACCCGCTTGCTGCAGACCCGCTTGCTTCTTCTGCTGCCGCTGGCTGGTGTGTCATATTATCTGAGCGTCGGCATCGGTACGGTGTCCGGATCTCTGGCCGTGGTGCTGATTGTCCGCCGCATGTCTGAGTGGATAGGCGAGATCGGACTCGCCAAGCATGAAAGGATGAATCAGACAGAATTTGCACGACATGCCTTGGTCGCCGAGTGCGTCACCTTAATCCTGGCTCTGCTGCTGTTGTGGTTCGGTCTTGATCTGACATTCAGCGCGATTCCTTGGGCTTTTGCCCCACTTCTGGCGACCCGGCGTGCCAAATTATCCTGGCGCGGGGCTGAGGGGCACATCAATTTCCCTATGCTGCTTCCGCATTTTGGATCCACGGCAATCATCGGCACTAGCGTCTACATCTTTCGCCTCTCGATCATACTGCTCATCGGCAAAACGATCGCAGGGGAGTTGTTCACAGCCTTCGCCATCGGCGGCATCATCCCGACGATTGTTGGTCAGGCATTTGCTCCGACCTTAATACATCGCTTCGGCGCTTCAGGCTTGAGCAGGAGCTTACTGGTTATTCCTGCATCGATGCTTTTGGTCGCGGCGGGAGTTATAGCACTCGCGATTACCCCCCCCCATTGGTTGCTTGCAGTAGGCCACTCACCGATATTTTGGCTGGCCGCAGGCTTTTCCATTTTTGGTGGTGCGATTATGAGCGTGGCGGTGGTGTTGCGCGCTCGGTTGGCTCAAGGGGCCGATGGAAGCCTGGTCTTTGGCCCCGATTTACTGGCCAATGTGCTGGTTGTCGCCAGTGTGCCCTTCTTTTACCAAGTGTTCGGTCCAGGATCACTGGCGGGCCTGTACGGTCTGAGCAGTTGTCTCAGCCTGATCTTTTTGTGGGGGGGAAGGCGCCAGAAGAAATTGGACAAACGACATTTTATGTCTGCTCTTCTCGGCATCGGCGGGTTGTTAATATTCCCGGTTTTTTTTCTGATTGACGGTAGCTTATTTCGCGACCCAAGTTTTATTTTCGATACCGGTGGCGCTATTTCTCGCTTGCCGATCCCGATTTCGGTACTGGCCTTGTTCGGCGGCATCGCATTACTAGGTAATTACGCTGCAGCGACACGGACCTTGACGGTTGTGTTCTTCAGCGTGCTATTTTTCGTAGCGACCTTGTTCGCTACCGCACAAGGTAGCTTGATATACGACGGGGCAAAACTGATCCTGTTGGCACAGTTCCTTTTGCCAATATTCGGGCTGATTCTGGGGCAGATGTATGGGGCGGCGACCCGGGAGCCAATTTTCGAGTACATCGTGCTTTGGGTGCTGCTGCTGGTTGTGCCTGCACAACTTTCTGCAACTTGGCTGTCCGGCTATACGCTGATGAGCCCGTTGGTTTTTGTATTCAGCATCTACCAGCATTTGCTGTATTTTCCCATGATCGTCGCGGCCCTGGTCACCATGGCAAGCTTGGCACTATGGGCTCGCAGCATAGTCGCCCGAATGGCCCTCACCATATTGATGCCAGCTGCGATGGTTCAAATTGTTGGCTCAATGTCGATAATGGCGATTTTCGGTGCAGTGTTTGGATTGGCAGGTTTTGCTTTTTCGCAACTGCGAAAGGGTAAGTCGAGACGCTGGGCGGCATGCACGTTGGCGGCGACTTTGTTTTGCGGAGTTGCCTACCACGTGATTAGTGTGCCTGGGGCTCCCCAGAGCTCGCTAAGTCCATCGGAAAAGACGGGTGTCATCCTATCCAAGGAAGATAAACTGTTTTCGTCAGATAACGATGAAAATGGGGCCTTGCCAAAATTGGAGAGTTCTAAGGCCCAGTATTGGCGCTATTATGCCAACGGAGTTGCCGAGTCTCCGCAAGCACTTCTGCTCGGTCACAAGAGCCCGCCCGACAGGAAGCTGTACCCGAGTGCACACAACTACTGGCTCGATGCGCTATACAACTTCGGCGCAATGGCGCTATTGCCACTGATTCTCTTGCTGCTTGGAACGTTGCGTACAATCTGGCGGCGACGCATGGATATCCTGGCTAGTCCCGTCTTGCTCGGAACGGCGATGGCGACGATCTACCTGGTGCTGGGCGAGAACATGATAAAGACTGGGATGCGTCAGCCTTACCCGGGAATCATCACTTTTTTCATATGGGGCCTCTTGATCGAACGACTGCGTGCTAAAGATGAGAGCGATAAAGCAATTGAGGATCTACGTTCATGAAAGTGTTGCTTGTCAGCCAATACTTCTGGCCCGAATCTTTCCTGATCACCTCGATCGTCTCGCGCCTAGTGCAAGAGGGACACGAGGTGGATGTGCTGACCGGGAAACCTAACTATCCGCAAGGGGTGATTTACCAAGGCTACCGCGCCTGGGGTTGCAGCAGCGAACTCCACGGCGGTGCACTGATCCATCGCGTTCCACTGGCGCCGCGCGGCAGGGGCGGGTTGAGGCTAGCGCTAAATTACCTGAGCTTCATCCTGTCAGGAATGGTGTTTGGGCCATTCCTGCTGAGAGGGCGTCGGGCGGATGTGATTTTCGTCTATGCACCCTCGCCTCTACTTCAGGCCTTTCCGGCAATTTTACTCGGCAGAATCAAGCGTTGCCCGGTGGTGGTATGGGTGCAGGACTTGTGGCCTCAGAGTCTTAGCGCGACCGGCCATGTGCGCAACAAGACAGCCTTATGGCTGGTCGAGAAGGCAGTGCGCTTCATCTACCGCCATAGCAAGCTGTTGCTCGTGCAGTCAGAAGCATTTGTCCAACCGGTGAGCAGACTCGCTCCTGCCACCGATATTTCTTACCTACCAAACTCGGTCAGTGATAGCTTTGCTGCGGATCAGGCGAAAGCAGGTGGCACGAGCGGAGGGTTCACGGTGCTGTTTGCCGGCAACCTTGGTAGCGCCCAAGCTGTGGACTGCATCCTGCTAGCCGCGGAACAACTGCGCGGCCATCCTGATATCGGCTTCTCGCTCGTTGGTGATGGCAGCCGCCGCCAGTACCTGCTGGAAGAGGTTGCGCGCCGTCGGTTGGCAAATGTAGCGCTCCCTGGGCGCTTTCCGGTGGAAGCCATGCCGCAAATGATGCAGCAGGCCTCGGTCCTACTGGTGACACTGTCGGCACAGGAAATCTTCGAGTACACCGTTCCAAGCAAGGTGCAGGCTTACATGGCGGCCGGCCGCCCCATTATTGCTGCTATTAATGGGGAAGGTGCGCGCATCGTTAGGGAGGCGGGTGTCGGCATTGCGGTGCCGGCTGAAGACGGTCAGGCCCTAGCACAAGCCATCCTTCGCATGCGCGACATGCCTGCGAGCAAACGCGAAGCATTTGGTGCGGCAGGACGTGCCTACTATATGGCACATTATCGCGAGGAGATCCTCTTGGGCCGACTGCTCGAACACCTAGGCAGGGTCGCTATCGATGGAAAGGAAAACTAAATGAGAGCCCTCGTCTTTGGTGCCAGCGGTATGCTGGGAAGTGCCATGGTGCGCATTTTATCTGAAGGAGATGGCTGGGAAGTTCACGGCACACTGCGCTCGGCTTCCACCAAGCGTTTTTTCGCCCCCGCGATTGCAGCTAGGCTGCATGCAGGCGTCGATGTCGAGCAGCAAGACGCGCTGGTGGAGATCTTGGCGCGAGTGCGCCCACAACTGGTGGTGAACTGCGTGGGACACGTTAAGCAAGTAGAAACCGCGGAACATCCCTTGCGCGCCATCCCCATTAATGCCTTGCTGCCGCATCGGCTGGCTAAATTGTGCGGTTTGGTAGGCGCACGCCTAATACACATCAGCACCGACTGTGTTTTTGCCGGCACGCTCGGCCTCTACCGTGAAGAAGACCTGCCCGACGCGCAAGATATGTACGGGCGTACCAAGCTTCTGGGGGAAGTAGATTATCCACATGCAGTTACGCTGCGTACGTCTATCATCGGTCATGAACTGGAATCTGCGCATGGCCTGGTCGCATGGTTCCTCTCGCAGGGCAGCGTTTGCAAGGGCTATACACGGGCCATCTTTTCCGGCCTCCCCACGGTAGTGCTGTCGGCCATCGTTCGCGACGTGGTGGCGCCACGTGCCGAGCTTCGTGGCGTCTACCACGTGGCGGCTCAACCGATTTCCAAGTACGACTTGCTACGCCTGGTGGCGCAAACCTATGGCAAGATTATCGACATCCTTCCCGACAGCGAATTGCAGGTGGACCGCTCTCTGGATAGCAGTCACTTCCACGATGCGACTGGCTATGTCGCCCCCAACTGGCCAGAACTTGTGAAAACTATGCACAAGTACCGAGAGGCTTAAGATGTTCGATGACAATGTGTTAATGGTTACAGGCGGCACTGGCTCCTTCGGTCAGACAGTCCTGAAGCGCTTCCTGGATACGGAAGTTAAGGAAATTCGCATATTTAGCCGGGATGAGAAGAAACAGGAGGACATGCGCATTGCGCTCAATCATCCCAAGCTTCGGTTTTACATTGGCGATGTCCGCGATGAAGCCAGCTTGCGCCAGGCCATGAAGGGAGTGAATTACTTATTTCATGCTGCCGCATTGAAACAGGTGCCGTCATGCGAGTTCTACCCGATGGAGGCGTTGCGCACCAACGTGATTGGTACTGAAAACGTGCTCAATGCCGCGACTGATGCTGGTATTGAGCGCGTGGTGGTGTTGTCCACGGACAAGGCGGTCTACCCAATCAACGCCATGGGCATTTCCAAGGCAATGGCCGAGAAGGTGATGGTGGCCAAAGCACGTTTGCAGCGACCGGGTGAAACGGTGTTCTGTGCAACCCGCTACGGCAACGTGATGGCCTCCCGTGGGTCTGTCATTCCGCTGTTCGTGTCCCAGCTCAAGGAAGGGCGGCCGCTGACAGTCACTGACCCGAACATGACCCGTTTCCTGATGTCTTTGGAAGACTCCGTGGACTTGGTGCTGTATGCCTTCACTAATGGTCAGCAAGGCGACATTTTTGTGCAGAAGGCGCCTGCCTCTACCGTGGGAGACCTTGCACAAGCGTTGAAGGAGTTGTTTGGCAAGCCCGACCAAGAGACTAGAGTGATTGGTACGCGTCACGGTGAGAAGCTCTACGAGTCGCTGATATCTCGTGAGGAGATGGCACACGCCGCCGACATGGGGGGCTATTACCGCATTCCAGCAGACAATCGAGATTTGAACTACGCCAAGTACTTCAGCGAGGGCGAGTCCGATATCTCCACCCTGGACGACTACACCTCACACAATACGCGCCGCTTGAATGTTGAAGAAGTGAAGTCTTTGCTGCTGACCTTGGACTATATTAAGGAAGAGCTCGATGCTTAAGGTCATGACCATAGTAGGAACTCGACCAGAACTCATCAAGATGAGCCGGGTGATTGCCGAGTTCGACGGCCACACGCACCATTTGCTGGTGCACACCGGGCAAAACTACGACCATGAACTGAGTCAGGTTTTTTTCGATGACCTTGAGATCCGCAAGCCTGACCACTTTCTGGAGGCGGTCGGTGTCAACGCGGCGCAGACGATTGCCCGGGTCATTGAAAAAGCAGACGAGGTGCTTGCGACAGAACTGCCAGATGCCGTGATGCTGTACGGCGATACTAACTCATGCCTGGCGGTCATTGCGGCTAAGCGTCGCAAAATTCCGGTGTTCCACATGGAGGCCGGTAATCGCTGCTTTGACCAGCGCGTACCTGAGGAACTGAATCGCAAAGTACTGGACCACTTGAGCGATATCAACCTGGTACTGACAGAGCATGCTCGGCGCTATTTGATTGCAGAGGGAATCCGGCCTGAAACGATCATCAAGACTGGCTCACACATGCGTGAGGTGCTAGACCACTACATGCCCAAGATCCAGGCCTCTGCCGTACTCCAGCGGATGCAGCTTGAGCGGGGGCGCTACTTCATTGTGAGCGCACACCGAGAAGAGAATGTAGACTTGGAGGATAACCTCCGGGATCTGCTGCAAACCTTGAACGCGCTAGCCGAGACCTACGACGTACCTGTGATCGTATCGACTCACCCCAGAACTAGCAAGCGCTTGGATGCTCTCTCGGGGGTGGAGCTAGATGCCAGGATTCAGTTCATGAAGCCATTTGGTTTCTGCGACTACATCCGTCTTCAGATGGAAAGTCTTTGCGTGATTTCTGACAGCGGAACGATCACCGAAGAAGCATCACTGTTGAATTTGCCCGCCATCACGATTCGTAATACACACGAGCGCCCTGAGGGCATGGATGCGGGGACGCTGATTATGGCGGGCCTGAAGAAGGAACGTGTGCTGGATGCGGTTCGGATCACAGTGGCGCAACACACTCGTGAGAAACCTGCCATTCGTCCTGTGCAGGATTACGAGAATCCGTCGGTCTCGAAGCAGGTGCTTCGGATCGTGGAAAGCTACACCGATTACGTGAATCGGACTGTGTGGCGCAAGACTTTATGACCGCATGACAACGCTGGTCACCGGCGCGAACGGATTCGTCGGCTCGGCGCTTTGCACAAGACTGCGTAGAGATGGGGTCTCTGTGCGGGGTACCGCGAGAACACTGAACTCACAACTGGGTTTTGCTGACGATGTTGCGATTGCCCCCCTTTCTTCGGAAACCGATTGGACGTCCGCGCTGAGAAACGTGGAACAGGTCGTGCACTTGGCAGCTCGCGTGCATGTGATGAACGACAAGAATTCAGACCCGTTGGCTGAATTTCGTCGTGTGAATGTCGAAGGTACGGCGAATTTTGCACGCCAAGCAGCGGCCACAGGGGTGCGGCGCTTCATTTTCCTGAGCTCCATCAAGGTCAATGGCGAGTTCACGACGGTCAGGCAGCTTTTCACAGCTGATGATGTACCCGCGCCGGAAGATCCCTATGGAGTCTCCAAGCACGAGGCAGAACAGTTGCTTCGTCAGATAGCCACCGAAACCGGCATGGAGGTGGTGATCATTCGGCCGCCACTGGTGTATGGACCAGGAGTCAAAGCCAACTTTGAGTCGATGATGCGCTGGCTGGCGCGTGGCGTGCCATTGCCACTGGCCGCCGTCACCAACAATCGGCGCAGCTTGGTTGCATTGGACAATCTGGTCGACCTGATCGTCACTTGCTTGAACCACCCGGCTGCCGCCAACCAAACACTTTTGGTCAGTGACGGAGAAGACCTCTCAACGGCTGACTTGTTAAGGCGCGTGGGCGCGGCCTTGGGACGGCCTGCGCGTCTGTTTTATGTACCCACCACGTTGCTCAAGCTGGGGGCGACTGTGGTGAGCAAACCCGGCATTTATGAGCGCTTGTGCGGGTCGTTGCAACTGGACATTACCAAGACCCGGCAATTGCTGGATTGGACCCCACCACTGTCTGTCGATGAAGGGCTGCGCCGTGCGGCTGATGGGGTTTGCAAATGAAGCGGTTGTTTGACCTGGCTGTAGTGTTTGTTGCCGCTGTGTTTCTGGCGCTTCCCATTCTGATCGTGGCTATCTCAGTGCGACTGACGTCCCAGGGACCGGCCCTCTATTGGAGCGACCGGGTGGGTCGTGATAACCGCATCTTTAAAATGCCCAAATTCCGCAGCATGCGCATCGACACCCCCGCGGTTGCCACACACCTGCTGCAGAACCCCGACCAATGGTTGACGCCCATCGGTTCCTTGCTGCGCAAATCCAGCCTGGACGAATTGCCACAGTTGTGGAGCATCCTCAAAGGCGACATGAGCTTTGTCGGACCCCGCCCCGCGCTGTTCAATCAAGACGACCTGATCGCTCTGCGGACAGAAAAGGGCGTGCACGAATTAGTACCTGGCCTAACGGGGTGGGCCCAGGTCAACGGTCGCGATGAACTGCCCATTCCGCAAAAGGTGCAACTGGATGCGGAGTACCTGCAGCGGCGGTCATTTATGTTTGATCTAAAGATAATCTGGATGACCGCTTCGAAAGTGGTTGCCAGGGACGGAGTGTCACATTGAAGAAAATCATCGATCATGCTGAAGGCTCAGGACTCGGGGACTACACGCCATGAAACAGCCTCTGTCTAAGCTGGCAGTTCCCATCCTAGGTTTGCCAAGACTTGCGAAGCGCTTCGTAGTGCTGTCGGTTGATCTGGGACTCTGCATCCTAACCGTCTGGCTTGCCTACTACCTGCGACTAGGTGAGTTTGTGTCGCTTTCCGGTAACGCTTTGTGGGCCGTTGGGGCATCCATAAGTCTCGCACTGCCCATCTTCATCGTCTCGGGTCTCTATCGAGCCATCTTCCGTTATAGCGGCTGGCCAGCTTTACTGGCGGTGGCTCGAGCAATAGGCATTTACGGCTTACTGTATGCCTCCATCTTCACGGCCATCGGCGTCGCAGGCGTGCCGCGCACTATTGGCATCATTCAACCCATCCTGCTCCTTCTGTTTGTGGGGGCATCCCGCGCACTTGCCCGCATCTGGCTGGGTGACCAGTATCAGAGCATCCTGAAACAGGCCACTCGACCCAAGGTTCTGATCTATGGCGCCGGAAGCACTGGACGTCAATTAGTCGCCGCCATGGCCAATAGCCATGAGATGCAGGTGGTCGGATTCCTGGACGACGACGATCGCCTGCACGGTCATGTGCTCAATGGCCAACCCATCTACAACCCCGCTGATCTGGCCAGTCTGGTCACAAGCTTAACCATCAGCGACGTATTTCTCGCTATGCCCAGCCTTAGTCGCAAGCGCCGCAACGAGATCCTGACCCAGATTCGAACGGCTCGTGTAGCCGTGCGCACATTGCCCAGCATGACCGAACTGGCCCAAGGCAAGGTCAGCATCTCTGATCTGCGCGAACTGGACATTGACGACCTGCTCGGTCGTGAACCTGTCATGCCCAACCACATCCTGCTGGCAATGAACGTGCGCAGCAATGTCGTCATGGTGACAGGCGCCGGTGGCTCGATCGGTAGTGAGATCTGCCGCCAGATCCTCGGCGTCGGCCCAAGCAAACTGCTGTTGATCGAACAAAGTGAATTCGCGCTCTATGCCATTCACCAGGAACTCGAAGACAAGTTCGCCGGCCGTGAAATCACCCTTGTCCCCTTGCTGGCCTCGGTACAGGACAGCGACAGGATGCGCGAAATCATGTCCACCTGGCATCCAGACACGGTCTATCACGCTGCCGCCTACAAACACGTGCCACTGGTTGAACACAATCCTGCTGAGGGCATCAAGAACAATGTACTCGGCACGCTGCGCACCGCACAAGCCGCTGCTGAAAATGGCGTGTCTGACTTTGTGCTGATCAGCACCGACAAGGCCGTACGCCCGACCAATCTCATGGGCGCCAGCAAGCGTCTGGCGGAAATGGTGCTGCAAGCCCTCGCTGCAACCAACCCCGGCACCAAGTTCAGCATGGTGCGTTTTGGCAACGTGCTGGGTTCGTCAGGTTCGGTCGTGCCCAAGTTCCGGCAGCAGATCCGAGACGGTGGTCCGATCACGCTCACTCATCCGGAAATCACCCGCTACTTCATGACCATCCCAGAAGCCTCCCAACTGGTAATTCAGGCGGGTGCAATGGCCAAAGGCGGCGATGTGTTCGTCCTCGACATGGGCCAGTCAGTCAAGATCATGGACCTAGCACGAAGAATGATCGAACTCTCAGGCCTGACCGTCAAAGATGAACAAAACCCCGATGGTGACATCGAGATCGAGATCAGTGGTCTGCGTCCGGGTGAGAAACTCTACGAAGAGTTGCTCATCGGTGACAACCCCAAGCCAACCTCCCATTCGAGGATCATGAAAGCCCACGAGGAGTTCATCCCATGGACGGAATTGGAAGGCAAGCTGAAGTCGCTGGAGATGGCACTCAATGTGAACGATGTTGGCGTCATCCGGCTAATGATGGAAAAGCTCGTGACTGGCTACACGCCGAGCGATGAGATTGTCGATTGGGTCTATCTGGAGCAGGAAGCCGAGGCCCAAGCATTGGGTTTGGCTTGATGATGCAATCGTCGTCACCGGGTACGGCCAGCGAAACCTGGGCGCAAACGGGTGCGGCGAGGACCGGCATACAACCAGATGGTGACTGGTCGCGCCGGGCGAATCGTGGTTTTGAGTTGATGTTTTGGTTGTTCAACGATTTCGTGCTGGACTGCTCCTCCGTCCGATTTGGTCGACTCGCGAAGCACTTCCGCCTCAAAAGCTTCAACGTCACGAACGCGGTACCGGACCTGGGCACCAAGCTTGAGAAATACCGGCCCGCCCGCTTCGGTTCGCCAGCGCTCCAACGTCGCTTCACTGATCTGCCAGCGCTCGGCCAGCTCTGTCTGGGTCATGCATCGTACGTCCATGTTTTGCATCCTTGCGCAGGAGTTGTCAGGACTCCGATGAAGGCGCTGGAACGGAAAGAAGTCAAGGTGGGCGTTTTCTCCATTGGGTTCTGTGCGTAATCGCAAATGCGAGGGGTGCAGGGCGAATCGGACAATCACCCGAATCCTTCCTCACTGACCCGCAGGATTACTCAGGCGTTTTGGAGAAAGGTTCGAACAAGTCGCCTTTCCACCGATGGTTTTGGCGATCTCCCGCATGAACCAGCTCTAACCAGCTGCAACAGTTTCCGACCAGCAATGGCTACCGAGCTGTATTTCAATCATCCAAGTAGCTGTAACAACGATTGAGAAACGCTGCGGAGACTTTGGCTTTTGTCCGCGTGCCTCCTATCCGGCAAGATGGGGCAATCGAGCAAAGTTCAAAATAGAGATATACTCCACCGTCAATTACTGCCAGCTACTACACACTACTTTCGATTACTGAGCGTTGCGTGAAGTCAGATGCCAGATGTTGATGGCCATTCCCTTTCAAGGCAACCAGAGGCTCGATTCCAGCCTCAGCTTCATAAGCCAAGATGGCATCCATGGGGTAGCGAACGGCTCGACCGTGGATCTTGATGTACTTAGGTCCTGTCTTTCTGTATCGCCAAAATTGCAATGTGCGGATGCTCATCTTCCAACGTTCGCTCAGTTCGGTTTCGGTGAGCACGGTGGGTGTGCC
>SXGU01056871.1_pt1 | contig 14144 bp, 13 predicted proteins | sample 3174531 | NCBI WGS metagenome assembly SXGU01 (sample SAMN11356863, study PRJNA531348) | freshwater metagenome | isolation source: freshwater sample F1-140 | place: China: Fuxian Lake, Yuxi | collected 2017-12-25
TGAATGTAGGCCGGAATAAGCACGCCCGGCGGCAGCAAGGGCGTGTGTTTCCGGCATCATGTGGCTTCGAAGTGCCGGAAACGCCTGTCCTGCGCTAATGCGCGGACAGCCTTATTCCGGCCTACGTCGAGTTGTGTATAAAGATGAGAGCTCCTGCATTGCCCTACTTACCTACATCCATGTAAGCATCCCGCCGGAGAGGGAGTAGACAGTTTACTTATCAATTCCGCGGTCTATAAATCCTCAATCCACAACAACCATCCACAAACTGGCATATCTTCTGCTTAGATCAAACTTGGTAACACTATCGAATATTAGAAAAAAGTAAAACACTTAACAGTTGAGGAGAGTAATATGGCCCGTATCGTAATCTTAGGCGCAGGCATTGGCGGCGTTCCCATGGCGTATGAAATGAAGGAAACCGTCGGAAAATTGCATGAGGTGATCGTGATTTCCGATTCGCCGACCTTTCATTTTGTGCCGTCAAATCCTTGGGTTCCACCCGGATGGCGCAAACCCGAGGACCTGAAAATTGAATTGGCGCCGGTCATGAAAAAGAAAGGCATCGAATTCATCCAGAAAGCGGCAACTAAGGTTGATCCGGTCAATAATCAGGTTCAACTGGCCGATGGTTCTGCGGTGCCCTACGACTATTTGATTATAGCGACAGGGCCGAGGCTGGCTTTTGATGAAGTACCGGGGCTTGGGCCTGACGGCTATACCTCGTCGGTTTGCCATGTCGATCATGCGGCAGTGGCGGCGCAGGATTGGGACAAATTCATGGAAAATCCGGGACCGATTGTGGTCGGTGCGGTTCAGGGCGCATCCTGTTACGGCCCAGCCTACGAATACCTGATGATTCTCGAGACCGAATGTCGCAACCGCAAAATCCGCGACAAAGTGCCGATGACGTTTGTCACCGCCGAGCCCTATATCGGTCATTTGGGCCTGGGCGGCGTCGGCGATACCAAAGGTTTGCTGGAAAGCGCGTTGCGTGACAAGTCCATTAAATGGATCACCAACGCCAAGGTCGATAAAATCGAGCCCGGCAAGATGTATGTTACCGAGGTCGATGACGAAGGCAAGGAAAAGAAAAAACATGAGCTGCCGTTCATGCACTCGATGATGCTGCCTGCCTTTACCGGTGTCGATGCGGTGCGCAATTGCGGTGTTGAGGGCTTGGTGAATCCGCGCGGTTTCGTGCTGGTCGATGAGCATCAGCGCAACAAGACCTTCAAAAATATTTATTCCGTCGGCGTTTGTATTGCGATTCCACCGATGGAAGCGACGCCGGTTCCGGTAGGCGTGCCGAAAACCGGTTATATGATCGAATCAATGGTGACGGCAACCGCGCATAATATTGCCGATGAATTGGCCGGCAGGGAGCCGAGCGCAACAGCGACCTGGAATGCCTTGTGTCTGGCCGATTTCGGCGATTCAGGCGTGGCCTTTCTGGCTATGCCGCAAATTCCGCCGCGCAATGTGACCTGGTCGGCGGAAGGCAAATGGGTGCATCTGGCTAAAATCGGTTTCGAAAAATATTTTATGCGTAAAATCAGGAAAGGCATCAGCGAGCCTTATTATGAAAAAGCGATGCTTAAATTGATGGGTATTGTGCGTTTGAAAGGAGAATGAGATGACTATCGATCGTGCGGTTTTCGCGATTGCCGGGTTGTTTGTGTTGCTGAGTGTGCTGTTGGCGCATTTTCATTCTGAAAACTGGTTGTGGTTTACCGCGTTTGTCGGGGCTAACCTGCTACAGTCCGCTTTCACCGGGTTTTGCCCGATGGCTATGATACTTAAAAAACTGGGGCTAAAATCGGGTTGTGCTTTTTAGCTGATTTAAGAGGTAGCACCACGAAGACACGAAGGACACGAAGTGAGCTGGTTCCCAAGCTCCGGCTTTCATCGTTATACACAAGTCTGTGGGAGCACGTCATTCCGGCATGGATTGCCGGAATCCAGAAGCCATGGATGGTGATGCCGAAATGGACAGGAAGTATCATTATGGGAATTGCTCAGTAAAATCAAGGCTTCACATCCCTGTGATCTGGATTCCGGCAATCCATGCCGGAATGACGATGTATCGCTGACACTTGTGTATAACGATGAGAGCTCCGGCTTGGGAACGAGCGTCAAACTTCGTGCTCATCATGTCTTCGTGGTGTATTAACGACCAAGCTAAACACGACAACCGACCTGCAATGCAGACTGTATGGAAAGATCATGCTTAAAACAATTAAAAGCAAATGGCTGATCGGCTTGCTGCCGGTATTAATACTGACAAACGCATCCGCGCTGGCCGAACAATCAACCCCGCAATCTTATACGCTGGCCCAGGCTATTGATTATGCGCTGGCTAATAACCCGGATTTAAACATAGCCGCCGAGCGCATCGGCCAGGCCGAAGCGCAATTGGGCGTGGCAATGTCGGCGTTTTATCCGCAGGTCACCGCCAGAGTCAGCTATGATCATTCCGATAATCCGGCGCAGGTCTTTGCGATGATGGTGGCGCAACGGCAGTTTGACAGCAGCGCCATTCAGACGATTAACAACCCCGGCGGACGCGAAAATTTCCGCCCTGAAATTATCGGCAAGATGTCGCTTTACCGTGGCGGTCAGGACTATCAGAACAAGCTGGCGGCGGAATTGGGTATTGAATCTGCCGAACTTGAACAATCGGCGCTACGCAATGCCTTGATACAGGCGGTAACGGCTTCGTATTACGGTTATCTGGCCGCTGTCGAAGCGCACAAGGTCGCACAGGACGCCATCAGCGCGATAGACAGCGAGTTAAGCCAGACCCGCAAACAATACGATGCCGGCACGACCCTTAAATCCGATGTTTTATCGCTGGAAGTGCAATTGGCCGAGGCGCAAAATGCGGAAATCAGGGCCGCCAACAGCATTGAACTGGCGCAAACCAGCATGACGACCTTGCTTGGCCTGTCCGCCGTACGGCCCTTTTCTATCGCTTCTGAATCGCAGTTAAGCACACCCGTTTTAAAAGCCTCATTCAATGACTTGCTCAATCAGGCGCTGGCGCAACGCCCGGAAATTAAAGCCGCCGCAAATCAAATTGAAATCAGCCTGCGCCAGCTGAAAAGTGAGGAAGGCGCCTATTTGCCGAGGGCCGATGCTTATGTGAGTTACGGGCAAAACAGCCAACAGCCGGGCTTTTCGGCGAGCCGGGATAATGTCACAGTGGGCGTCGCCGTTGAAATGGATTTGTTTTCCGGTTTCAGCAGCCAACAACGCATCAAGGCCGCAGAGCGCAAAGCCGCACAGGCGCGCGAGACGGAACGCAAAGTCAAACTGGCGATTGAGCAGGAAGTCACGGTTGCCTTTCTCAAGCTCGAAGAAGCGCTGGCCCGCCTGCACGTAACGGAAGCGTCGGTAGCCGCTGCCGACGAAGCCTTACGGCTGGTCAATGAACAACGACGCGCTCAAGTAGTGACGGTCACCCGTTATATCGAATCGGAAGTTGCCAGAAACAAGGCTTATTCCAGCACGATTGCCGCGCATTACGACGCGCTTAGTGCCGAAGCCGACCTGAAAAAAGCTATCGGCGAATGGAAATAAAGGCATCCCCATGACACAATCCCTAATACAAAAATATCAGAAAATTATCATGATCGCCGTGGCGGTCTTGGCGCTGATCCTGTTGCTGCTTTATATGCAGGGCAGTTTCGTCAGTAAAGTCAGTCCCGGATTAACCACGCCCGCCGCCGCAAAAACGGGAATCAATAATACCGCGCCGGTCGAAAAAAGAACCGTTGACGATGTGCTTACTTGGCCCGGCACCGTGCGTTCCAGAACCGTCTCTAATGTCGCGCCGAAAATGACCGCAAGGATTATCGACATCAAGGTCAACGCCGGCGACAAGGTCAAAAAAGGCGACATTATCGCCAAACTGGACGAGCGGGATATACACGCTAAAGAAAATGCCGCCCTTGCCGCTGTTGCCGGAGCGACCGCGCAATCCAATCGCTCCAAGGCAGACGCACAGCGTATCCGCGACTTGTACAGTAAGGAAGCCGCTACCCGTGAAAACTACGACGCGGTTGTCGCACGCACCGCCGAAGCGCAGGCGGCGGTCAATCAGGCGATGAGTGTCGTGAACGAAATCAGGACGCACCTGGATGACACGGTATTACGCGCGCCGTTTGACGGCATTATCGTCAAACGTCATCAGGAACCTGGTGATATGGCGATGCCCGGCGTCCCGGTCGTGACGCTGCAAACGCCCCATGGCTTGCGGCTCGAAGCCGCCGTGCCGACCCATTGCGCCGGAAGCTATAGTATCGGCATGACGGTCAACGTGCGCATTGATACCCTAAAACTGACAACAACCGGATCAATTGATGAAATCACGCCTGAAGTTGACCCGCAGACCCGCACCCAATTGCTTAAAGTGGCGCTGCCCGCCATCGAAGGCTTGCAACCGGGCTATTTCGGCTGGCTGGAACAGGCTTGCGACAGCCATGAAGCCTTGTTGATTCCAACCGGTGCGGTATTGCATATCGGCCAATTGGAGGTCGTCAAGGTAGTGGCGGACGGCCATGAGTCCATGCGCCACATTCGAACCGGCAAGACCTTCGGCGACCAAATAGAAGTATTGTCCGGCTTGCATGCCGGTGAAACCGTCATTATCGAATCGCCGCAGGTGCAATGATGGAAGCGCTTCAAAACCTGCCTCCCAAGCGCGGCCTGACGACAAAAATCGTCAAGATATTTACCACCTCACGGCTGTCCATCTTATTCCTGATTATCTCCCTGCTGGCCGGAGCCGCGGCGCTGATCCTGACACCGCGCGAAGAAGACCCGCAGATTGTCGTTCCGGTCATGGATGTGCTCATTCAGTTTCCGGGCGCTTCCAGTGAAGAAGTCGAAAAGCTGGTCGCTACGCCGCTGGAAGTTTTGCTCAAGCAAATCCAGGGTGTCGAATATGTTTATTCGGTTTCCAAACCGGGCTCAGCGCTCGTCACGGTCCGTTATTATGTTGGTGAAAATCCTGAAGACAGCCTGGTAAAAACCTGGGACAGACTGATGTCCAACCAGCATCTGATACCGCCGGGCGTCACCAACTGGACGGTTAGCCCGGTGGAAATCGATAATGTGCCTATCGTGTTGCTGACGCTGTCCGCACAGAATAATACCTATGACGCGATGGCCTTGCGGCGTATCGCCGATGAATTGATTATCGCCTTGCGCAGCGTTGACGAGGTCGGCAAAAGCTGGGTGGTCGGCGGCGAGCCGCGCCGTGTTTCCGTATACGCCGACCCGGCCCGGCTCGCCGCTCATGGCGTGACGCTGGGCGAGGTATCGCAGGCGCTGGCGAATGCCAATGTCAATCTCCAGGCCGGCAGTTTTGAACGCGGCAACAAGGAAATCAAGCTGGAGGCCGGGCCGCATTTCGGTTCATCGGCGGAAGTCGCCGCGACTGTCATCAAAAGCATAGACGGTCGCCCGGTTTATCTGCGCGATGTCGCGCGTATTGAAGACGGACCGGCGGATGTCGATCATTACACCCGCATCGGCTTTGGACCTGCGCTGGATGAAATACCGACGATCGGCAACGCCACCGGCGCTAAACCTGAAGTAGGACAAGAGCGCGAGATGGTTACCATCGCCGTAGCCAAACGCAAGGGCAGCAATGCCGTTCATGTCGCCGAAGCCGTCATCGCCGGCGCTGAACAATTGCGCGGTACATTGGTTCCCGGCGATGTCATGATGAGCATCAGCCGCGATTACGGCGAGACGGCGAATCACAAGGTCAACGAACTGGTTAAACACCTGAGTTTTGCCGTCGTCATTATCGTGGTATTGCTGGCTTTCTCGCTGGGTCTGAAGGAATCCTTCATCGTCTCGATCGCCGTGCCGATGACGTTGGCGCTGACCTTGTTACTGGACTATATCTCCGGTTACACGATCAACCGCGTGACCCTGTTTGCGCTGATCCTGTCGCTGGGCCTGCTGGTTGACGACCCGATTGTCGATGTCGAAAACATCCACCGGCATTACAAATTGGGCAAGGAATCGCCGCTTGAAGCGCTGTTAACCGCTGTCGATGAAGTCAGGCCGCCGACCATCCTGGCGACCTTTACCGTTATCGTTTCATTCCTGCCGATGTTTTTCATTACCGGCATGATGGGGCCTTATATGGCGCCGATGGCCTTTAACGTACCGATAGCGATGGTGGTCTCACTGGTTGTCGCATTCACGATTACGCCCTGGGCAAGTTACAAACTGCTGAAGAGTGAGCACGGCGGCCATGGCGAAGCGCCGGAAGAGCTCAAACAAACGTTTATCTATCGTGTTTACAAGTCAGCGCTTGCGCCGTTGATTGCGACATCAGGACGGGCGAAACTGTTTTTATTGATTGTGCTGATCGCTTTTGTAGCCTCAACCATGCTGGCTATTACCCGCGCCGTACCTTTGAAATTATTGCCCTTCGACAATAAAAACGAGCTGCAATTATTGATCGACATGCCCGCCGGTACCAGCCTCGAGCAAACCGATGAAGTCGCTCACGCCCTGGGCAGTTATCTTGCTACCGTCAATGAAGTCACCGACTACCAAAGCTACACAGGCCTGGCTTCGCCGATGGATTTTAACGGCATGGTTCGCCATTATTATCTGCGTAGCGGCGGCCATGTCGGTGAAATCCGGGTCAACCTGCTGGCTAAAGACAGGCGGGAGCAGCAATCCCATGAAATTGCTTTGCGCATCCGGCCCGACATTGAAAAAATCGGCAAACAATACGGCGCAAATCTTAAAATCGTCGAATTGCCGCCCGGACCGCCGGTGCTTTCAGGACTGGTCGCCGAAATATACGGCCCGCCTGAAGCCGGTATCGATAGCTTGATCGCCGTCTCCAAGCGGGTGCGGGCCGATATGGAAAAAACCGAGGGTGTGGTCGATGTCGATGATTATTCCGAAGCGCCGCATGACAAGGTGCAATTCCGCCTGGACAGGGAAAAAGCGGCTTTGTCCGGCATCAGTGTCGCCCAGGTTGCTGAAACCCTGCGCACAGCGGTTGCCGGACAAACGGTCGGCATTGTTCATATCGCCAGCGAACGTCAGCCGCTGGAAATCAGCCTGCAATTGCCGCGGGCCTTACGTTCGTCGATTGCCGATTTATTGGCCTTGCGCGTTAAAACCGACAAAGGCGAGATGATGCCGCTCAGTGAAATCGGTACGGCAAACTTTGAAAATGAAAGCCCGGTCATTTACCACAAAAACCTGCAACGGGTGGCCTATGTCATTGCCGAAATGGCGGGGCGCAGTCCGGTCGAAGCGGTGTTTGACCTCAATGACGTGATGGCCGAACGCCCCTTGCCGACAGGCTACAAAGCTGAATTGGCGGGCGAAGGGGAATGGAAAATTACCGTCGATGTGTTTCGTGACCTGGGGCTGGCTTTTGCCGCCGCGCTGGTGATGATCTATATCCTACTGGTCGGGCAAACCGGATCATTAACCGTGCCGCTCGTCATGATGATCGCGATACCGCTGACCGTCATCGGCATCATGCCCGGCTTCTGGCTGCTTAACCAGTTCATGGCGACACCGGTCGCAGGTTACCCGAACCCGATCTATTTCACCGCCACCGCGATGATAGGCATGATAGCGCTGGCCGGTATTGTCGTGCGCAATTCGATTATCCTGATCGACTTTATCGAACGCATACGTGAACGCAGCGGCGTCACGCTCACAGAAGCGCTGATAGAAGCCGGAGCGATTCGCCTACGGCCCATTTTCCTGACCGCAGGGGCGGCGATGTTCGGCGCCTTCGTGATTATCCTCGACCCGATATTTTCAGGCCTGGCCTGGAGTTTTATCTTCGGGATTTTTGCATCAACGCTGTTTTCGTTGCTGGTCATTCCGGCGGTGTATTTTTTGATTAACCGGGAGAAGTCAGTGGAATGATTAGTTCACCACGAAGACACGAAGAGCACGAAGATTTTTTACATTGGTTTTTTCGATTCTTGTTTTGTGCTTTATTAAGATCCTTCGTGCTCTTCGTGTCTTCGTGGTGTTATACCTTCTTAACCCGACTCAATCCTCCGCACTAAATCAATTTCTCCAAAACAGTCAACCGCATTCCGTCAATTTTAGCATCGCAAGTATCGCCGCATAACTTCGCATAATCTATCGTGCGATTGGTTTTCTGATAACCGCGCCTCAGGTAATAGGCAATCAATTCATCGCGTAACTCAATAACAACCAACACGCATTTCTCAACGTTGAAATAACGGTCTGCATAAGCTTCGGCTTGAGCCAGCATTTGCTTGCCTAAACCTCCGCATTGCAAGACGGGGTTAACCGCCAGCATGCCGATATGCGCATGGTTTTCGGCTTTTTCGATGTGTACGGAAGCGACAATAAGGTCGTCGTGTAAACCCAGCAGTACGACGGAATCGTCTTTAACCAGCAGCTTTTCAAGCGACTGTTCGCTGGTGCGGGTGCCGAGCACAAAGCGGGATTCATTGGTCCAGGTGGCTATGTCAGGTCCGGGATGATAAGCCGAGTTGACGAGTTGCACCAAAAGCTTTACATCATTGAGGTTAGCTGTACGGAAGGACGTGATGTTCATGGCAATGGCTGGAAAACGATGCAGTCTGGCTGAATAAGGAATTATTCTACCAAATCTCAAGATTCCCCACGCTTTTTGCGAATCATTGGGGGATATGCAGTGACAAATCACGTCCCGCTTGAGCTTTCGCAATTCGAAAGTGGGTTGGCGAGAATGTAACTCAACATTATTGTCTTCAATCGGTCAAAAAGGAACTATCAAGAATTTCAGTGTAATGGCTGGTGAAAGCTCAAGAGCTGTCGTTCAACAAGCGGTTCAGATTGCCGTTCGCACCGCTCAGACAAACTAACCTCGTTAAGCATCGGACTCGTCTTCTTCTGAGAACAGATGCCTAAGGATACGTTCCGGACCATTTAGAAAAGCCTTCATGACCAGATAATGGTCTGTATCACGATAGGCGACTTCCTGAATGCCGTCTTCTTCGAACTGATACAGGGTTGCGCCGGGATAGGCCAGGAGAATTGGTGAATGAGTGGCGATCAGGAATTGTGCGTGGCGAGGTGTTTCCAGCTCATGGATGATCCTCAGGAAGGCGAGCTGCCGTTGGGGTGACAATGCGGCTTCAGGTTCGTCCAAAATGTATAGTCCCTGCTCAAATCGATTCTGAAAGAGCGCCAAGAACGACTCGCCATGAGATTGATGGTGAAGGGACTTGCCGCCATAGGCCGTGAAGTCAGAAACGCCGTCAAGGTAGCTTGCGAAATTGTAAAAACTTTCGGCGCGCATGAAAAACCCTTCGGTCACTTTCGGCATCCAAGAGAGTCTGAGGGCCTGCGCCAGTTCTGATCGATCCTCCCTCGCTTCCCGATAGTGGTCTCGGTTGCCGCCTTCGGGATTAAAGCCACAGATTTCCGCTAGCGCCTCCAGAAGGGTAGATTTACCGCTTCCATTCTCCCCGACAAAGAACGTCACTGGTGTAGGCAGATCAAGAGCTATTCCGTGACGGAATGCGGGGATAGTAAAAGGGAATTGCGTTCCTTTCATCCGTTCGGGATCGCTGCGGATATTGCGGAGGTAGGGCGCACCCAAGTTGGAGGAGAACTTCCGAGACGATTTTCGAGGCGCCATGGCTTGCTTTCAATGTCTAAAGTAAGACTCAACGGAGAGCGTTAGCGGAGTTCGCTGGAGCGTCGGGTTAGGCTGTATGATGTTTTTGCCACTTCCAGCAGATACCGAAGCGCTTTGTTTACCGATTCATCATTAGGGAAAGCTTCTGCTATATCAGGATCAAGGAGCACCACATTCGTTTCTGCTTTGATTCGATTTGCATACTTGCCGCGTACGATCTCACCGAAATCCGATCGCTTATATTCTGGCCGAAGCTCGTCTGCCATTTCTGATTTAACCTTCTTCATAAAAAACATCGCGTAGTGCGCTGGTCGCCTCTTCAAAGGAAACACCATGTTTGCGCCGGTTGGTGCTGGCTTTTTTCGAATCCCATTCAAAATGCATATTGGATAGTTTTTGTTTCAACCATTTGGCGGAAAGCCTTTTGGCTTCCGATTTACAGGTTGTTGGGGTACTTTCATCCCCCCATTTTATTTATCTGCTCAACGGCATTATAGTTTAACAGACAAGCTGTTTTTTCAACCGTTTAGGGCTAGATTAATTTAACAATATAGAATTTAGCTGGAGTGAAAAAATTGATTTCTACTGCGGTTAAAGCACTTTCCGAAATTTAAAGCGTCGCGTATCGGGTTCAATTTTGCTTTTGCCGCTGCCCTGGTCACCATCCCAGGTGCTCATGCGCAAATAGGCATCGGACAAGCCGACGATGATGAAAAACAGCGTGCAGCTTTGATTCATCATTGCCACCGTAGCGACAGCGATCACATACATCAGGAAAATCGCCGCCAATGTGAATGCCAGTGAACTGCCTCTGGGTTCGGTCATCGGGCGGGACATGCCGTGTATAATCAAACGCGTCATCATGCCGAACATAAGCACCAGCAATAAGGTCAGCGCAATCACGCCGTGGTTTAGATAGGTCAGCAGAAAATGATTGTCGATCGATTCAAATCCGGGGACTTCCGGCCATTTCATCAAACCCCAGCCCCACCATAAGCGCTCGCTGGCGACATCCATGTATTCGGTGATCAGTTCATAACGGTACGCGGCGGTTTCCTGATTGTCGTCCTTGGCGTTTTTGCGTCCGACAGAGGCATAGCTTAAAAATGCCGCCAGCAAGGGGAGGCCGATAAAAACCATGACCGCAAGAACGGCGGTCATTGCCGCCACACGTTTTTTGGAGCGACCGATAATGACGATGCCCGAGGCGACAATACCGGCCAGCCACTGGCCTTTGCCGAGCGTGGTGAATACGCCGCCCAAGATCATGATGGTAAACACTTGCGCCGGGGTAAACCAGGGTATCCAGGCCATTTGCTTGATTTTTTTCGGCCAGAAATCAGACCATTGCAGCCAGCGTTGCAGGCGATAGCCGACCGCCATAATCACGCCGTCGAGCAGACAATGCCCGTAGGGACCTGCGGCTCTTGCCAAACCGAAGCGGAAGGTAGTGATCCAGCCCAAGCCCTGACCGGGAAAAAACGGACCCAGATAGGCTTGCCATAAGTTATAGCCGAATTTATTCTCGAACAAATTCAGCACAAACACGATCGACAGACACAGCACCACGCTTTTGGCGAAGTCATAGCGTAAGTTGAACGGTTCGATCAGGCTTTTCGCGAAAATATACGGAAATAAAACCGAGGTTAATTCAAAGAACATCAGGTTTTGCGCATCCGAATAGCCGGAAGCCAGGAATTCGGAATAGGATACCGAGAAGGCGTAAAAGCCGACGATCAGGTCGGTATAACTGAATTTATAGCCGGGCGAGCCGTGCATGATAAATACCGCGAACAACGCGACCGAAGCGCTTTGGTTAAACGACGGGTCAGGCAAGCCCGGTGTTATGGCGCGGTAATAGTCGGGCAGCAGCAGCAAAGTCGGGATATAAGCCCAGATAAAGGCTTTGGTCACGGACTGGTTTTGCGCGACGTAATAGGTCCACAATCCGGGCAAATAGGCGATATACGAGAACATAACCGGGTTTCAGGCTTTAATGACCCGTGCTGGAATACCGACTGCCACGGCGCCTGCGGGTATATCCTTGGTGACGACGGCATTGGCGCCGATCACCGCGCCTTCGCCGATCGTAACACCGCCCAGAATCGTCACGCCCCGGCCTATCCAGGCATTGCGGCGAATCAAAATAGGCTTGCCGACATGGCCGCTGTGGCGCATCGAACCCTCGCTGACGATACGGTGATTGGCATCACGCAGGCTGGAGTATTCACCAATCATCACGCCGTCTTCCAGAACAATGCCGGCAAATGCGACCAGATGCACGCCGCGCGATAACACCACGTCGTTGCCGATGGTTATCTGCCCCTGTTCCTGGGTTTCCAGGTATAAATCACGGTACAGATACAGGTTTTGCCCCAGGCTTATTTGCCGGGTGCCGTGCAATTCCGGCGTGTTCAACACGACCACCGACGTATGCACCGCGCCGTTTAACGCGCTGTTCAGACGCGCATTTGCCCACAGACGACGCAGGGCGTCCAGTTTGTTGCTGAGCGCGGCAATGGGGTACAGTGTTTTTACCAGGATTTTTTTGGTTAGGTGGCTCATGGGGGTTACCTTTTCTAGTTGTTATGCCCATCCTTAAAAAGGGCTTTTATAGTTTTTACAGTCCCTGCGATCCGATTTAAGTTAGGAATAATAAATAAAAATCTAAATTTTATCGTTCCCATGCTCCGGCGTGGGAATGCAGGCACCAACGCTCCAGCGTTGTGTAAATTAAGATAACAAGGACTTAACCCGTTTTATGTTTCGCGACGCTGGAGCGTCTGCCACTGCATTCCCACGCCGGAGCGTGGGAACGATGCAATTATTCCCATGCGTTTCTTTCCTGTTTAATTTGCGCGTCAATTTCCTTGTCAGTTCTTCGGTATTCCGGCTGTAACGGGTTGTCCTTAAGCCGTTTCAAAAGCACTGCCGCGCTATCACGTTCAGGCGAGATTGTTGGTTCGAGCAATGTCAGCAAGACTCGCGCCGGAGTGGTTACATGAACAGGCTCCAAGAGATGTACATGACGGGAAGGATCAAGAATGGCTTCGATGGTTTGTAACATGATTTTCTCCGCTTAATAGCTTTTGGTTAGTATGTTAAGTCCAATAAATTATAGTGATGGGTGTGCCTGATTATTTTAAATTAGCTCGAAATTTTTTCTGGCGAGCCGCTGTACCGGATTTGGTAGTGCATCGAAACGATCCCAAAATTGCGGGGTTGTTCGATGCACTCATAACTCCTTAAGCGTTCCTTTTGATTTTGCTGCCAATGCTTCCCGTTTCAGGAAATCCAGTTTTCCGGCAGCAGAATCCGCCTCGATTTGTTTATCCCAATCGTCCCAGTCTTTGGCGTCGATCCAATCTTTTAGTTTTATAATGTCATGTTTGGATAGTGAGACTATTTCGGTTTGGATGTGTTCTAGTTGGGTCATTTGTGAGTCTCTTTTTAATTTATAGAGTTGTATCTCTTTCACGCCGGAGCATAGAAGCGATAGAAATTCTATAGAGTCATCTAATTAATTTTTGTTAATTTCATTTAATTGGCCAGCATAACTTCGCGGCTTGCCGAAGAATTTCAGCCTACGCTTTTTCTGATTGTTTGTTTCGAATGTTGGAAGTCTCTTTTGGTTTTCTAAGCGGTTTAAACGTTCTTTGCTAATGCCAAGTTGCTTACCAAGTCCTCGATCTAAATATCTAAGTTGAGTTTGCGCGATTTGAGGCTGCAATTCAGGCAAGCTAAGTTTAATAAACCCTGCACACCAGCCAAATTCTGATTTCTCCATCCCAGTCGATAAATCACCGGCAGGTCGCTTACCTATCGCGCTTGCCCTCAAACGCGCTTCTAGTGAGGTCAATAATCCATGTTTAGAATTTAATTTTTTATTATGTTTTAAAGCCTCATCAATTCCTTTTAAAAAATGTTTCCGGGTTTTTCGTTGCTTCTCAATTTCTTTTTTTAACGAGGATGGACGCACCCTTACCGTGCCGTCATAACGTAATTGGTAACCTACAAAAGCTAACCAGGGCATTGCATTCTGTTCTGTTTTGTTATTTCCCCAAAGGTAAGTGTTTTTTGTTTTATTACGCCAGAATTTACGCTTTTCTTTGCCTGCGTAGGATTTAATTGATGCGTCAGGTTCATGGTACGCCAATCTTAGTTTCTCCAGGGTTTGGTTATAAGCAGTCAAAGCTTTCGTGGTAAGATCTTTGTTCAGTGTTGCTATGACCATATCGTCACAATATCGGACATAAGCTATCTCATCTCCATATCCAATTATGTCTTGTACAGCTTGATCTGCTTTATGAAGGATTAAGTTGGCAAAGAAAACACTTAACATTCCCCTTACACAAAAGAGAACTTTTATCGCTCTGTGCCGTATCTTGTTGGGTAGGCGATTTAGATGTTTTCGGATTGCTGACTGCCGGCGTAGCCTGTACCGGAATCGAATGCTTGATCGTAATCAAATCTTTTCCCA
>SXGU01431407.1_pt1 | contig 14144 bp, 10 predicted proteins | sample 3174531 | NCBI WGS metagenome assembly SXGU01 (sample SAMN11356863, study PRJNA531348) | freshwater metagenome | isolation source: freshwater sample F1-140 | place: China: Fuxian Lake, Yuxi | collected 2017-12-25
CGACTCGCTGCGCCTGGCCGCCCGAGAGTTCGTCGGGCCGGTGCCGCAAGCGCTCGCCGAGCCCAACCGCGACGAGCATGGCCCGCGCCCGCTCGGTGGCCTCGCGGCGACTCGCCCCCGCAGCGCGCAACGGCAACTCCACGTTCTCCTGTGCCGCAAGTCCGGGCAGCAGGTTGAAGGCCTGAAAGACCACTCCCACCCGTGTGCGGCGAAGTGCTGTGAGTCCATCTTCGTCGAGAGTCGAGAGCGGGACGCCCTCGACCAGGACCTCGCCCGCACTCGGGCGGTCCAGGCCAACCAGTAAATTGAGCAAGGTGCTCTTGCCGGAACCGCTCGGTCCCATCACGGAGACGAACTCGCGGGGTTCGATCCGCAGATCAAGGCCGTCGAGCGCCCGCGTCTCCACGCTGCCGAGACGGTAGGACTTGATGAGTCCCCGCGCCTCCAGTGGTGCAGCCTTCGCTTCGGGGGAGAGGATTTGCATCGGTCTTCACTCCATGGAGACGAGTTCGGCCACCGCCCGCGCCGATGCCCGGCGCACCGGGAATCGCGCGGCCAGCACCGCCGCCACCGTAGCGACCACGACCGTGGTCGCGGCCAGTCCCAGGGGAAACACAAAATCGAGACTCCAACCCGAAACCAGTCGGGCCGAACGGCTCACCACGAGCCAGGACACGAGGCCGCCATAGGCCACGCCGAGCAGGCCGCCGAGCAGACCGAGCAGTGCCGCCTCGGTCAGCAGAGAGCGCCCGAGAGCGCGCGGACCGAACGCGACGGCACGCAGCAGACCCATCTCACGCCGGCGATCCGAAACCTCGACCAGAAAAAAGTTGACCACTCCGATCAGCGCGATCCCGAGCGCCACGAGTTCGATGGCCCAGGTGAGTCGCAGGGCCCCGTCGAGTGCGCCCGAGACATCACGCTCGAACTGCCCCGCGGTCAGGATCGAGGTCTTCGCCACCGGCTCGAGCGCCTGCTCGATCGCGCGCCGCACCGCCGGCACGGCAACTCCACTCTCGGTCCAGACGTAGAGCACGTTGGCGAGGTCGTCCTTCCAAAAACGGCGATAGGTCGCCTCCTCGAGCGTGATCGTGCCCACATCGAGGGTGAAGTCCACCACGAGGGCGCCGACCGTGAAGCGCCGCGGGCCCGATGCCGTGGCAAGTTCGATCGTGTCGCCCGCGCGCAATCCCTCGCGATGCGCCAGATCGTCGCTGACGAGAACCGCCTCGCCACGCGCGAAGCTCTCCGCCGCATCGGGCAGCGCCTCGCGCACCGGGTAATCCAGGCCGTCGAAGGGCAGCCGGCCGCGCAGGCTGCGCAGAACAACCGTGCGTTCACCGAGTTGCGTATAGACGAGCCGGCTCGCCGCCACCTTCGCCACGCCATCGATTGGCACGACACGCGCCTCGAGCGCGGCCGGAAACGTCTCGCCCGAGGGCAGCGGCAGCGAGGGACCAGCCACGACATAGAGATCGGCGGCGAGCGTGCGCTCGACCCATCCCAGGATCGACGCCCGCAGACTCGCGACCATGGAAGCGCCGAGCAACACCAGCGCGAACGCCACCAGCATCGGGGTGAGTGGACCGCGTCGCCGCACCGGGTCGCGCGCCAGAGACTCGAGCGCGAGCTGAACCGTGATCGGCGCGCGCTCTCCCACGAGTTTGCGCAGCAGCGCAACGAAGCCGGCCAGCGCGGCCGGCACGATCAACGCAAAACCCAGCGCCAGGAGCGCCGCCGGCACCGCCATCAGAAACAGATGAACGAGGGCACTGGTCGAGCGGTACTCGATGAAGAAGCCCGCGGTACCTAGACCGATCAGCGCCGCGCCAGCCACCACCATCGCCCGGAGACGGGGAGCTCCCTCGCGGCCGTCGCCGTCGTCGCGGCGCAGATGGCGCAGCACCGGAACCCGGGCCGCGCTGCGCGCCGGCGCCACGGCCGCCGCAAGCGCCGTCCCCACGCCAAGCAGGAGAGCCAGCATCACCTGACGCACGCCGAGTTCCAGCGAACCCGCCCCCGAGCGCGCATAGATCGCCCCGACGGCGCCGCGCACAGCGTCGAGCGCCAGTTCCGCCAGCCCCACGCCTAGACCACAGCCGACGACGGCACCGACCAACCCAAAGGCGAGGGCTTCGAGCGCGACCGCGAGGGCCAGGGCACGGGGCGCGAATCCCACCGCGCGACAGATGGCAAGCTCGCGGCGCCGATGCGCGATCGCCGTGGCCAGCGCGTGATGAACGAGAAAGATCCCGACCACAATCGCCTCGAGGCTCACCAGCGAGAGGAACGTGCGCAGATTGAGGAGCATTCCGTCGAGGCCTGTGGCCCGCTCGCGAGGCGCGTGAACCCGGGCCCGCCCGGCGACGACCCGCTCGAGCGCCGCGCGCACGACCACCGGCTCGGCATCCTCGGCGAGGACGATGTCGATCTGGTCGAGCAGCCCGACACGGCCCAACAGCTGCTGGGCCGCCGGCAGATCGAGCAGCGCTACGGCGCCGTCATAGAGAGCCGCCGGTCCACGCGGCTCGACCGTCCCGCGCACCCGCAGTACTCGGCGGCCCGCGGGCGCGGCCACTTCGATGGCCGCCTCGGGAGCGAGATCCCATCGCTCGAGCAGCGCGGTCGAAAGCGCGACCGAATCGAGTGCGTTGGTGAAGGCAAACTCGTCGGGGATGGTGACCGCCTCGGGTGGAAATTGACGCGCTCGCACCACCTGATCCCCGAATACGTCCACCCCAAAAATAGTGAGTTCGCCGCGCGGGGTGGGTAAGGTGGCCTGCAGCAAGCCCGCGGCCGAGGTGATCCCGGGGATCTCCGGGATCGCCTCGAGCAGAACTTCCGGCACGCCCGCGCCGGGGTTGGTCACCTGCAGATCGGCCGAGCCCGCGATGGTCTCGACCGTCTCGCGGAACGAGCCGACCACAGACCGGTTCAGCAACTCGACCGCGACGACGATCGCGCAACCGATGGCGACGCCGAGCAGAGTCAGCGCGGCCCGCGCGACATGGCGCCGGTGATAGGGCAGCGCCACGTCCTCGATCAACCACAGCGCGGCGCGCAGAGCCTTCACGATCGGCTCCCGTCACGGCCCGCCCCGCAGCAGCGACGCGCGAGCGGCGAGAACCTCGTCGGTGCGCGCTTCACGACGCCCTCCCCCCGAGCCGTGCCGTCACCGCGAGCCGCGCCAACATCCCCAACCAGGCGCCCGTCCGAACAATCTCCGCCGAGGAGACCGCTCGACCCGCCACCGCACCGGACCCGAGGATGAACTCGGCAATCTCCCAACCGGGGGCTTCCAGATCGAATTCGTGCCGGCGTTTGGCCGCACGCGCGCCCCCGGTGGCGACGGCCTCACCGGTCCCGCGACGACCTGGGTCGTGCTCCAGACGCGCAGCGCGCTGCCGGGCCCAGCTCCACGCCAGTCGCTCCGGCAGAGCACCGTCGAGCAGTGCGATCTCGGTCATCCATTCAGCAAGCACGCAATCCGAGGCGAGGATCGCGGCCTCCCAGGGTGGACTGCCGTCGCGGCCCGCTTCGTCCTCGAGCCAGACGATCAGCCCCTGGAGAGCAGTGGCCCGGAGCAGACGGAAGTCTTGCGGATCGAGCGCGGAGCAACGGAGAGACGCCAGCGAGAGAGCCCCCGCAGTCAGCACGAGACGCGGGTCTCCTGCCTCCCAGAGCCCCGCGAAGAGGCGCCCGAGAAGGGGATCGATCCGCTCGATCGACGCGGCGAGGCGCGACACCGTGGACCGCTCGACGCTCTCCTCGGCCGACGGCGCTGCGAGGCCCTCGAGCGACGCGTCGAGCCACCCCACCCTGGCCGCTTCCGCCCCGGGCGGACAGCACTGCGTGCGGACACCGCCTGATGTCGTCAAGCCAAGCGGTGGCAGGGCTTGACCGAACACCTCCCGGCGCGACGCCGTTAGAGGAGCTTCAGCGCCAAGCGCAATTCGCCCTTGCCGGCCAACAACTGCACGCCCGTCACCTGCCGCGGGGCGAGCTTCAGCGCCGAGCGCGATCCCGCCGTTTCGCACCAGACCGGCCAGCGCCGCCCCGAGGCCGCTGCTCATATCAGCCATTGATTCTCTCCAATCGCTCGACCATCGCCTGCTCGACCTGCCGGGCAAGGTCGAGAATCCAGCGCCGGCCCGGCCCCGGCGGGAGCGCGCCAAGCATGTGCTCGATCCGCCCGAACCAGCGGCGCGCCAGAGCACGGGTCCGCTCGAAGGCGCCCGCGCGCTCGAAGAGCGCGCACAGTCGTCGCGCCGCGGCCGGGTCCTCGGCCTGCCGGGCCAGCGCACATGCCGCCTCGAAGCCCGCCGGGCCGAGAGCCTCGACCAGGAACACCACCGGCAAAGTCACGATTCCGCCGCGCAGGTCGGAACCGGGCGCCCGGCCCAGGGCGGCGGGCGGTGCACACAGATCCTCGACGTCGTCGGCAAGCTGGAAGAGCATGCCAAACCAGCGGCCCGTGGCCGCTGACGCACGCACCACAGCCGGCGTCGCTTCGCCGAGCAGCGCCCCGAGCGTCGCCGCAAGCGTGAAGATCACGGCCGTCTTGCCGTCCATGATCTGCAGGCGTTCGCGCACGCCCAGGCCGGGATCGGCCGTGCGCGCGATCTCGGCGAGCTGACCGTGACTCGCCGCGCGCGCGGCACGGGCAAAGGCAGCGCGCGCTGCGGCCGGCAAGCCGGCAAAGAGCAGCGTCGCCTCCGTCATCACCAGTGTTCCCGCCCGCGTGGCGAAGCGCTCGCCATAGATCCGGTGGGCGGTACAGTGGCCTCGCCGGCGCTCGGCGTGGTCCACGACATCGTCGTGCAGCAGCGAACCGGCATGAACGAGTTCGACGGCCGCGGCGGCGCGAATCTGAAACTCGCGCGCGGCAGGGGTGGTCGCGGGCGCGATCGCGAACAGCAGCCGGTCGCGCAAGCGCTTGCCGCCACGGAGCTGCGCCCGCACCAGCGGTGGCAGGTGGTGCCAAGCGCCCGTGCGCTCCTCGAGAAAGCGCGCGAATTCACCCAGCGCGACCTCGCCGTCGTTCGCTGCGGAACGCGACCCACCAAGGATCGGTGTCCTCTGGACGAGGGCACTCATCGGACCGCCCCTCGCCGCAGGGCCGTCCGTCCGACCGGTGCCGGCACCGCCGGCTCTCCGCCAGCAACCATCCTTGCGGAAAGCGTATCGCGACAGCGATCGAGCGCCTTGATCCGTGCTTCGTGATGCAAAACCGCCGCGTCGAGATAAAGGCGGGTCACCACCGAGAGCCATTCGGTCGTCGAATCCTCGGCATCGCGCCGGTCGACCAGATCGCGCAACTCGCGCCAGGTGCGCCGCCGCTCGACTTCGATGAAGGCCTTCACGTCCTCGAGATCGTCGGCCCTGGTCAGCAGCAATCTCAGAAACGAATCGTCGCGGAAGGGTCTGCCACGTGTCTCCACGCCGCGCATCCACGCCTGGAGGACCTGCCTCCCCTTGCTGCTGATGGCGTAGGTGCGGCGCAGCCTGCGGCCGACGCTTTCGTCCGTGGCCGTGACGAGCCCCTCGCTGTCCAGCCCCGACAGAATGCCGTAAACCTGCCCGTAGTTGAGTTCCCAGAGTTCTCCGAGCCGGCTCTCGAAGCGCGAGCGAATCGCATAGCCGTGCAGCGGCCCCTCGGAGAGCAAGCCTAGAATGGCGAACCGAATCGACATGGAGACGCCTCCGGATCGAGTGGATTCGTGCGCGCTTGGGGGTGAAACGGTTCAGTGCTGTCGGTGCTTCGCGCACAAACTCCGCCCGAAGGCCTCACCTTGTCAAGCCGGGCGTCAGGCGAGCTTCGGATCTTTGACTCCGGTGACAAGAACTTAGCGCGACACCACGCATCCGACGCAGCCGCTGGCGTGGCACCCGACACGGCCAATGGGCCGCCCGCCGGCCCGGAAACGACCGCCCGTCGGCCCCGCCGGGCCTCACCGACCTCGAGGGGCGGAGGCCAAAATCCGCTGCCGACAGGATCCCCCCGGCGGCTTGCAGCAGGCCTCCGCGGCCCGCCGCCCCTCCCCGGATGCGCGCCCCGGTCCCGCAGGAGCGCCCGTCGCCGTCGGCGATCTGGCCGGGGCAACCCACGCGACCCTCGGTAGGGTCAGGTGCGAGTGAGGGAGCGAGCCCGCCTGCCCGACGCTGTCCCGCTTGGGCTCGCTGGGAGTCAGGTGCGGGTGAGGAGCTCGGCAAACCCGAGGGTCAAACCCTCCGGCCCGGCCCACTCGACCAGGCACTCCCGCAGTAAAAAAGTCGCGTCGTTGCGCCGGCCGGGCAGCGGCGCCAGCGCCAACACCCTGCCCTCGCGCACCAAATCCTCACCGCCCACACAGAGGCTCGCACCCAGTCGTTGGACGGTCTTGTCCGGGGCATCTTCGATCCATTCGAGACCGGTCACGGCTTGCACCGCGCCGCGGTGGACGACCCAGCCGTCGGTACCCGAGGCGGCGTTGCCCTCGCGTTCGATCGACTCGACCTCGAACCCGCCGGGGCCGTCGGCAAGCGCACAGAGAAGAGCCCGGCGAAGGGGCAGATCGAGGCGATCCGGCCCCCAGCTCCGGTCGCGCAACGCGACCACATCAAGCACGAAGTGATCGCCCGAGACCCACATCTCGCCGCGCAAGCGTCCCGGTTGCGAGAAGCGCCGACCGCCCGCCCCCGTCAGCCGCGGTTCGCCCGTGGCCGTCCACGCAAGCTCGAGGATCAAGCGCTCGACGCGCGAACCGTGCCACGCCGCGTGCCGGTCGGCGTCCTGGGCCTCGGCCAGCGAGTGCGCGGCGCCGTCGCAGTCGAGCCGCCAGTGCTCTTCGCCACCCTCGGCGCGAATGTCGAAGCCTTCGACGGCGATACGGTCGGCACCCTGCCAGGGCCCGATCTGGCGCGTTGCGACGAAGCTCCCGTCGGACATAAAAATGTCGATTCCGACGTCGATCGCGCCTTCGTTGGGACGCACGCCAAGCCGCGCCACGATGCCCGTGCGCGTGGCCGGATCAACGAAGCGAAAGCCGACGGATTCGCTCCAGCCGAGTTCGGTTCCGGGTGCGTGCCAGCCGCGGTCGGCCGCATCGGGATGGCGCGCGGTCGCGCCCTCGTCGCGGCTCATGCCGACCCCACGGGAGGGAAGACACGCGCCATGGGCTGCACCTCGACCGTGCCGAAGACGCCTTCGACGACGTAGGGGTCGCGGGCCACGAGCGCGCGGGCGGCTTCAAGCGACTCGGCTTCGAAGACCACGACGCTGCCGCGCGGCGTCCTCCCGTCGTCATCAAAAACCGGGCCCGCGATCACGATCCGGCTGGCGGCCACGAGAGGCTCGAGGTGTTCCAGGTGCCGCGGCCGGACCGCAGCACGATGTGCCGGGCCGCGTTCGCCGTCGCGGCCGATCATCACAAAGAGCGCCATCCGATCCCCTCCTGCCACGGCCTCACGACGTCATCTCGACGCGCGCCCCGGTCCGTGCCGAGCGGTAGCACGCCTCGGCGATCGCCACCGCCGCAGCGCCGTCGGCGGCAGTCACCGGTGAGGGCCTCCCGTCCACCACCAGTGCGACGAAGTCGCTCAGGACCGCCGCGACGGTCGGCGCATCGGCGAGCGACTCGACCTGCACGACACGGCGATCCTCGAGCCGCTCGACGCGACCCAGCACATGATCGGCGGCGATCTGGCCGCCTTCGCCGATCAGCCGGATCTCGCCGTAGCGTGAGCGGGTCGTGCGCGCCGCCGAAACCACCGCGTGCAGCGGAGCGTCGGCCCCGATCTCGACCTCGAGCAGCGCCGAGAACAGATCCTCTGTGCCCCGCGTCAAGATGCGCTCCGTGCGACAGAACACCGCGCCGACCTCGCCTCCGGAGAGATGACGCACCAGATCAAAACCATGCACGCCGGTGTGCAGCACGTTGCCACCTCCCGATCGCGCGGGATCGTCGAGCCAGTCGAGGCGGCTCGGCTCGAAGCTCTGCCCGAGCACGATCTGGTGCAGCCGACCGAGGCCGGGCAACAGTTCGCGCACCCGGCGCACCACAGCCGACCAGCGCAGCGTGTGGGCGAGCAGACAGGGCAGGCCTGCGGCAGCGAGCGCATCGCGCAGGTGGCACGCCGTCGCCGCATCGATCGCCAGCGGTTTCTCCAGGAGAAGCGGCTTGCGCGCCCCGATACAGGCCTGCACGACGCGCGGATGGAGCACCGGCGGCACCACCGCCGCCACGGCATCGACCTCGCGCGCCGCGATCAGCTCTTCGAGCGAGGCGAAGAAGCGGGCGCCGACCTGAGCCGCCTGCGCCGCGCCGGCCTGGGCGTCCTGCCGGCAGAGGGCGGCCAGCGTGAGTCCGGGCACGTCGCGCTGTGCATGCGTCAAGTATCGTGTGCCGTGCTTGCCGGCGCCGATCAGGCCCAGCCGCACGGCCGGCCGGGTCATCGTCCGCCCCGCGCCGAGCGTTGCTGCGGGCGCGACGAGGCTCCCGCGTCGGGTCGTGCCACCCGCGTGGCTGGCCTCGTGCACCTCACCCCGACCCTCAGCTCCGCGCCACGCAGCGGTGGGCAGACACCCGAACCGCGGTGACGAGCGCGCGTGGGGTCACAGCATCAGCCCCGGGCCGGGTTCAGGCGGGCAAAGACCTCCGGCGACAGGCCGGTGGCCGTGAAGCGATCGGTCCCGAGATCGGGGGGCTCGACCACCGCGCGGTTGGCCTCCGCCTGAAGCTTCGCCTTCTGGTAGCCGTAGCCGGATTCTGGATAGGCACCGAGCTTGGCCGCCAGCGCAAGACAACGCGCCTGGAGATCCTCGGGTGCCACCACTTCGTCGACCAGGCCGAGTTCGAGTGCGCGCTCGGGATCGACGGCGTCGCCCTGCAGCAAGACCTGCCGATGGAAGCGCGCGGGCAATGCGTGGCGCGCGATCTGGAAGGCACCGTTGGGCAGGGGCAGGCCGAGTGCACTCTCGGTGACGCCGATCCGGTAAGTGGCCCGCGCCGCGATCCGGAAGTCGCAGGCGAGCATCAGGATGGCGCCGCCGGCGAGGGCATGGCCCGCGACCATCGCCACCGTCGGCTTGGGCAGGCGCCAGAGCCGGTAGACGCCATCGCCCGCGCCACCCAGCGCGGCCAGACCGCCGATTCCCTTGGCGGCGATCTCTTTGAGATCGAGGCCGGCCGAGAAAAACTTGCCCGCGCTGCCGACCACCACCGCCCGGACGGCCGGATCGGCCGCGCAGGCATCGGCCTCGGCGCACAGGGCCGTGAGAAAGTCGGCGTTGATGGCGTTGGCCGGCGGCCGGTCGAGCCGCAGCAGCCGCACGCCGCCCTCGTGGTCGGAACGCTGGATGTTCATGGGCTCCGCTCAACGGATCCGGGCGGGGTTTTTCAAGCTCTCGGCGCGGGTCCGAGGCTGCCTTGGTGCATCCCGGAATCGCGGCGGCCCCCGAACGGGGGCACCGCATCGTCCAGCGAGTAGGCCTGGAAATCGACCGGCGGCACGGGCTGGGCGCACTCCGACTTCCGGGGTTGCGCGCAGAGAGGGGCTTGCGTTAACAGAACTGACCAGTCAGTTTCGTAAAAGATCAGCCCTGGGGAGTCTTCGGTGCCGCGTCGCGTCAGGTGACGGCACCGCCTCGCCCCGGCAATCCACGAGAGCCCCAGCCAGATGCGCGGACGACAGAAAACCGATTCCAAGCGGGAGGAAATCCTGCTTGCCGCGACCTTCGAGTTCGCGCAGCGCGACTACGACCAGGTCCTGATGGACGACGTCGCGGCGCGGGCCGGCGTCGGCAAGGGTACGCTCTACCGCTACTTCCCGACCAAGGAAGAGCTGATGCTCGCGAGCGTGCTGCGCGGGGTCGAGGAGACCCACACCGAGTTCCTGCGCATGTTCGAAGCCGAGGCACGGCTCGAAGATCTGATCGAGGACACCGTCGGCCGGATGCTCGTGTACTTCGCCGACAAGGGTGAGTTCCTGGCCCTGATGCAACGCTTCGAGCACCGCTTGCCGGAGGAAGATCGCGCGGGCTGGCTGCGGCGGCGCTCGGATGTGACCCGAGCGATCACGGGGGCTCTCCAGCGCGAGAATCTCTCCGGGCGAGCGCTGGCCGCGGAACCGGAGATCGCCGCCGATCTCTTGCTGGGCATGGTCCGCTCGGCGGTCCTGCAGATCGCGAACCGCCGCGACGAAGGCGCGATCCCGCATCTCGCCAGGCAAATTTCACACATCTTTCTGCACGGCGTGCTGCAGAGCGCGCCACGTCTCGCGGAGGTTTCGCAATGAGTTCCCCGACGTCCCGTTCCGGAGCCCGCCCTCGTGCCCCGCGGGCGACTCTCGCCCTGGCGGGTACTTTCGCCTTGCTTACCGGCTGTAGCGGAACGAGTTCCGACCCCGAGGACGTTGCTGCTGGCGGGCCCGAACCGATCCACGTCACGCTGGCTCGCGTGGTCGAGGAGAAAGTCGAGCGGACGGTCTCGCTGGCCGGCACGCTCGAGGCCGATGCCCGCGCGCTGGTCGCCGCCGAGACCGACGGCCGTCTGCTCTCGTTCGAGGCCGACCTCGGCGACGCGGTGGCGGCGGACCAGGTCCTGGCGCGCCTCGACAGCGCGGCGACCGAGGCCCGTCTGCGCGAAGCCGATGCCGTGCTGGCTCAGGCCCGGGCCGAGGAGTCCCGCGCCCAGGAGCTGCGCGAGCGCGGCGTCGTATCCCAGCAACAATTCGACGATCTGGTGAGCCAGCTCACGGTCGCCGAGGCACGTCGCGATGTCCTGGCGATCAGCCTCGCCCATTCGACCATCCGTGCGCCCTTTGCCGGCCGGATCGCAGAGCGACTGGCCGACGTCGGCGGCTTCGTACGGACCGGCACCCCGCTCTTCGTCCTGGTGGCGGAGAACCCGCTGCGCCTGCGCGGCGAGATTCCCGAACGCTATGCCGCCGACCTCGCCGTGGGCGAACCCGTGCGTGGGCGCGTCGCGGCTTTCCCCGACGATCTCATCGAGGGACGACTGACGCGCATCAGTCCCGCCGCGGATCCCGACCGCCGCACGCTGGCCGTCGAGGCGCAGGTGCCCAATCCACACGGCCGCCTCAAGCCCGGATTCTTCGTCAAGGGTGATATCGTAACGCGCGACGAGCCCGCCCTCCTGATCCCGGCCGAGGCCATCGCCCGCCTCGCCGGCGTCGAGCGGGTATGGGTGATCGCCGCCGACAGCACCGCAACCACGCGCCAGATCAGCACCGGCGACCGGCTCGGAAGCCAGGTCGAGGTGCGCTCGGGCCTGCACGCCGGCGAACAGGTGGCCACCAGCGCCCTCTCCCAGCTCATCGAGGGCATGGCCGTCCGGGTGCGTCAGGCGAAACAACCGCGCCCTGAGGAGAAGCGCTCTTGAGTCGCCTGGCCGAACTTTGTGTCCGCCGCCCGGTCTTCGCCACCATGCTGGTCGGCGTCATCGTCGTGCTGGGCCTGCTGTCTCTTGGGCAGCTCGGCGTCGATCACTACCCGAAGGTCGAGTTCCCCTACACCTCGGTCATCACCACGCTGCCTGGTGCGTCGGTCGAGGAGGTCGAGAGTCGGATCACCAAGCCCGTGGAAGAGGCGGCGACGCAGGTCGCGGGAATCGATTACATCCACTCCGAGAGTTCCGAGGGTGTCTCCAGTGTGCTGATCGCGTTTGAACTCGAACGCGACAGCGCCGAGGCGGCGCAGGATGTCCGCGACAAACTCGGGTTCGCCGTCGGCCAGTTGCCACGCGAAGCCGATGCACCTCTCATTGCACGCTTCGATTTCGATGCCATTCCGGTGCTCGGGCTGGCAGTGGCGGGAGATCACGACCCGCGCGAGCTCACCGAGATCGTCGATCGAAGGATCAAGGAGAGCCTCCAGACCGTCGCCGGCGTCGGTAGCGTCGACCTGCTCGGTGGCAACAAGCGTGCGATCCAGATCGTGGTCGATCCCGACCGACTCGACGCCTACCGCCTCTCGATCGCCCAGATCCGTGCCGCCCTGCGGACACAGAACATCGAACTGCCCGGCGGACGGGTCGATCAGGGCTCGCGCGAGCTGGTCCTGCGAACGCTCGGCCGCGTGCGCAGCATCCGGCAGCTCGAGGAGCTGGTCGTCGGCACGCTCGGCGACCAACCGGTCACGCTCGCCGACGTGGCCTCGGTCGAGGACGCAGCCCTCGAAGCGCGCTCGCACGCCACTCTCGATGGGCACCCCGCCCTCGTGCTCAACATCCGGAAGCAATCCGGGGCGAATACCGCCGAGGTGGCGCGCCGCGTCCGCGAACGGCTCGAAGTGCTTGCGCCCTCGCTGCCCAGCGACATTCGCATCGAAACCGTCAAGGACCAGAGCCGCTTCATCGAGGCCTCGATCGACGAGGCGAGCTTCCATCTCTTCCTCGGCGGCCTGCTCGTCGCGTTCTCGACGATCTTGTTCCTGCGCGACTGGCGCTCGACCATCATCGCCGCGCTGGCGATCCCGACCTCGATCATCGGCACCTTCACATTCCTGTGGATGTTCGACTTCACGATCAACAACATCACGCTACTCGGGCTGATCCTCTCCATCGGCGTGGTGATCGACGACGCCGTCGTGGTGCTCGAGAACGTCCACCGTCACGTCGAAGAGAAGGGGCGCACTCCCTTCCAGGCCGCGATCGAGGGCACGCGCGAGATCGGGCTGGCTGTCATGGCGACCACCCTGTCTCTGGTCGTGATCTTCGTGCCGCTGGCCTTCATGTCGGGCATGTCGGGACGTTTCCTGCACGAGTTCGGAATCACGGTGGCGGTGGCGATCCTGATCTCCATGGTGGTGTCGTTCACGCTCACGCCCATGATGTGCTCGCGCTTCCTGCGCCCCGTGGCGCACGGGCGCGGCCTGACCCGCGAGCAGGGCGTCTACGCCACGATCGAGAACGCTTACGGGCGGCTGCTGGCCGCCTCCCTGCGCCGTCGCTGGATCGTGGTCGCAGCCTCGGTGGCAACGATCCTCGCGATCATTCCGCTCTTCCTCGTGATCGGCAAGGATTTCCTGCCGGCCGACGACCAGGGCGAGTTCGAGATCAACATCCAGGCTCCGGAAGGATTTACTCTCGATCGGACCCGTGCCGCCGTCGGCGAGCTGTCGGAGCGCATCGCCGAACTCACCGGCGTCGAGCATATTCTCGTTCAGGTCGGCTCGGGCGGCTTCGGCCAGGGCGAAGGGGATGTCACCGCAGGCGCGATCTACGCCAAGCTTGCTCCCCGGGACGAGCGCGATGTGAGCCAGGAAGAAGCCATGGGCCTGGCGCGGGAGATCACGGCCGAGTACCCGGAGCTGCGCGCCAGCGTCCAGACCGCGAACCCCTTTGGCGGCGGCCGGCGCTCCGATTTTGAATTCGATATTGTCGGGCCGGACCTCAAGACCCTGGCCCGCCTCGGCGAGACCCTGGTCGAGCGCCTGCGCGGACTGCCCGGCTATGTCGATGTCGACATGTCGCTGGCGCTGCGCAAGCCCGAGGCGCAGGTCGAGATCGACCGCCAGCGCGCCGCCGATCTCGGCATCCGCGTCGAGGACATCGCCTCCACCCTGCACACGCTGGTCGGCGGCGAGACCGTCGGTTTCTTCGAGGAAGACGACACCCAGTACGACATCCAGATGCGTGCCGCGCTGCCCTTCCGCGACGATCCCCGCGCGATCCTCGACCTCAAGGTGGCCCGCCCCAACGGCGAGCTGATTCCACTCTCGTCGGTCGTCTCGATCCGGGAGGATCGGGGGCCTGCGGAGATCCGCCGCCTCGACCGCCAGCGCCGCGTCACGGTGCAGGCGAACCTCGACGGCGTAGCCCTCAGCGACGCCGTGGCGCTCGCACAGAAGACGGTCGAGGAGGCCGGCCTCCCTCCCGGCCACGGCGTCCGCCTCTCGCATAATGCGCGTCAGATGAAGCATATGGCGACCAATTTCGGCGCCGCTTTCCTGCTCAGCGCGATCTTCATGTACATGGTGCTCGCCGCGCAGTTCGAGAGCTTCATCTATCCGATTTCGATCCTGGTCTCGCTGCCCCTCTCGGTGCCCTTTGCACTCCTCTCGCTCATCCTGATGGGCGAGAATCTGAATCTCTACTCGATCCTCGGGCTCTTCATGCTCTTCGGCATCGTCAAGAAGAACGGCA
>SXGU01182539.1_pt1 | contig 14143 bp, 12 predicted proteins | sample 3174531 | NCBI WGS metagenome assembly SXGU01 (sample SAMN11356863, study PRJNA531348) | freshwater metagenome | isolation source: freshwater sample F1-140 | place: China: Fuxian Lake, Yuxi | collected 2017-12-25
CATAGGCGCCCAGTTCAAAACGCACTTGATCATTACCCTTGCCGGTAGCGCCATGGGAAATGGCGTCGGCATTGGTTTCTGCTGCGATTTCGATCAAACGCTTGGCGATCAAAGGCCGGGCTATCGAGGTACCCAATAAATATTCACCCTCGTAGACGGTGTTGGCTCTGAACATAGGGAAAACAAAATCACGGACGAATTCTTCACGGCAATCATCGATGTAAATCTCTTTCACACCGGCCGCTTTGGCCTTGGCCCGCGCCGGTTCCAGCTCTTCGCCTTGACCTAAGTCTGCGGTAAAGGTCACCACCTCACATTGGTATTCATCTTGCAACCACTTCAAAATAACCGAGGTGTCCAGGCCGCCAGAATAGGCTAAAACCACTTTTTTGATGTCTTTTTTAACAGTACTCATTGCTTAAACTTTTCCTAATAATAAATATTCCATTAAGGCTTTTTGCACATGCAAGCGATTTTCCGCCTCATCCCAAACCACCGATTGACGGCCATCAATGACTTCTGCCGACACTTCTTCGCCACGGTGCGCCGGTAAACAATGCATAAATAGCGCATCATTGGATGCCACCTGCATCATCTCGGCATCGACTTGCCAATCGGCAAAGTCACGCAAGCGCTCGTCATTTTCCGCTTCAAAACCCATGCTGGTCCAAACATCGGTGGTGACCAAGTGCGCACCACGCGCTGCATGCATAGGATCGGCAAACACTTCGAAATGATTGTTGCCGTATAAATTAGCCCGCTCAGGCTCAACCTCGTAGCCAGGTGGCGTCGAGACATGCACATTGAAATCCAATACCTCGGCCGCTTGCAGCCAAGTATTACAGACATTATTGCTGTCGCCTATCCAAGCCACGGTTTTGCCTTGTATAGCACCGCGGTGTTCTATGTAGGTAAAAATATCCGCCAAAATTTGGCAAGGGTGGTATTCATTGGTTAAACCGTTCACCACCGGCACGCGCGAATTTGCCGCGAAACGCTCGATGATTTCCTGCTCAAAGGTCCGTATCATGACGATGTCGCTCATGCGCGAAATGACTTGCGCGGCATCTTCCACCGGCTCACCACGCCCCAACTGCGAATCACGGGTATTTAAATAAATGGCCGAGCCGCCCAATTGCTGCATACCGGCTTCAAACGACAAGCGCGTACGGGTGCTGGCTTTCTCAAATATCATCACCAAGGTACGGTCTTGCAATGGCCAGTATTGTTGATAGGCCTTAAATTGGCGTTTAATGATGCGCGCGCGCTCAAACACGTATTCAAGCTCGGCGCGATTTAAATCATTAAATTGTAAAAAATGTTTTATGGCCATAATGGTTTACCGCTTATAAATTCCAATGACGCTGGAATTTTTTTAACTTAATGGATTGTATAACGCTTATAACTAGTTGTTTAAAAATGTTTTAATTAATTCGGCCAAACGCTGCACCAGTTCATTTGCTTCGCTCTCGTTGATGACCAAAGGCGGCAATAAACGCACCACGTTGTCAGCCGTAACATTAATTAACAGCTTGGCCGCCAAAGCCATTTTAACCAAATCCGCACAAGGCCTATCCAGCTCCACGCCTATCATCAAACCGGCATTGCGTACTGCTTTCAGCGCTGGCGTATGGGCCAATTCAGCTTGCAAACCCAAGCGTATCAAATCACCCATTTTTTCGGCATTTTGACACAAGCCTTCTTGTTCTATGGCTTGCAAGGTGGCCAGACCCGCGGCACAGGCCAAGGGGTTGCCGCCAAACGTTGAGCCGTGCTTACCGTAGACAAACACCTCGGCCGCCTTGCCACGTGCTACGCACGCGCCTATGGGCACGCCCGACCCCAAGCCTTTAGCCAAGCTCATCACGTCCGGCAGGATACGGCTATGCTGAAAAGCAAACCAAGTGCCGGTTCGGCCTATGCCGGTTTGCACTTCGTCCAACATCAGCAACCAGCCGTGCGCATCACAAATTTGCCGCAAGCTTTCTAAATACGCGCTGGCGTCTTTAGGGATATTAACTCCACCCTCGCCTTGCACAGGCTCGACCAAGATAGCCACCACATTGGCATTGCGGCTAGCCACTTGTTTAACCGCCTCGATATCGTCGTAAGGCACCCGAATAAAACCGCTGACCAAAGGCTCAAAGCCGGCTTGCACCTTGCGGTTACCGGTGGCCGATAAGGTGGCCATGGTGCGGCCATGAAAAGACTGATCCATGACGATAATTTCTGGATTAGCGATGCCTTTGTTGTGCCCGTATAGCCGCGCTAACTTAATGCTGGCTTCGTTCGCCTCGCAGCCAGAATTGCAAAAAAACACCTTATCCATGCCCGATAACGCGCACAATTTATCGGCCAGGGCTGCCTGTTCGGCAATCTGGTATAGGTTAGACACGTGAATTAATTTAGCCGCCTGCGCACTGATGGCCGCCACTAATTTGGGGTGGGCATGGCCCAAGCCATTGACGGCCACGCCGGCTAAGGCATCCAAGTATTTTTCCCCGGCCGTATCCCATAGCCAAACACCTTCGCCTTTGCTGAAGGTAACCGGTTGACGCTTATAAGTGTTCATCAAATGATCTGACATGGCATTCTTTAAAAATTAATTTACACGCTAATGAAAAACGGCGACCAATGCCGCCGTTGAGACTGAAATTTAGTAAATTTATCGTGTGGCACACGCCTGCATTTATAATGGCGACTATTCCTCTTCGCCTACTTTATTGGTATTTACAAAACCCATTAAACAATTAAGCGTGAGATTATCTGAAAACCCCGTAATAGGCAAGCTTAAGCCCCGCTACCTAGCATTTAATAAACAGTGGCTTAGGCGCATAAACCATGATTAAATCTACCGCCAACCCACACGCTGGCCGCCAGTTACCCAACTTAGGCAGCCTATGGATGCTGCTAGCCGCACTGGGCTTTGCCCTAATGGGCGCCTTGGTTAAGCTGGGTGCGACAAAATTTAGCGTCAGCGAACTGGTGTTTTACCGCTCACTATTTGGCTTAATCGCCATCACCCTCTACCTGCGCAGGCAAAAACTGAGCCTAGCCAGCCCCGTTCTTCTCAAGCAACTATCCCGCGCCTTGCTAGGCTTTGCCTCCTTGCTGTTGTTTTTTTATGCGATTGCCCACCTGCCGCTAGCGACCGCCATCACACTCAATTACACCTCGCCTTTATTCTTAGCCATGCTAGCGCCCTTTTTACTGCAAGAACCGCTCAAGAAAACACTGATGCTGGCCCTCATCATAGGCTTTGTTGGCGTCAGCTTGCTGCTCAAACCGACTTTGAGCAGCAGCGATGGCTTAGCCGGCAGCCTAGGCTTATTGTCCGGCCTGGGCGCGGCCTGGGCTTACGTGCAGGTTAAGCAATTGGCCAAATTGAACGAACCCGATACCCGCACGGTATTTTATTTCACCTTGCTGTCCACCCTGCTATCTGGCACCTGGATGCTGTTAGCACCGCAAATCCATCGCTTAGCAGGCATGCACACGCTGTTGTTTGCTGGCTTTCATGGCTTGACTTGGCAAGACCTCCCGCTACTCATCGGCTTAGGTGCCAGCGCCACCATAGCGCAACTGGCCATGACCCGCGCCTACCGTACCGGCGACACCTTGGTGGTGGCAAGTTTGGCCTATGCCACGGTATTGTTGGCCAGTTTGTTGGGAGTGATTTTCTGGGGCGAACAACTGAGCCCAAACGATGGCATCGCCATCTTTTTAATTGTGTTAAGTGGCCTAATCAGCTTGCGCAGCACACCGACCGCCCAGTAATTTACGCTTCCAACAAGCCACTGCGCATGGCGATAAGGGCAATTTCTGCGGAATTGTTGGCGTTTAGTTTTTGCTTGATGTTGTACAGATGGGTGCCCACCGTGCGCGGGCTTAAAAACAAGGTTTCGGCAATTTCGTTGGTGGTTTTACCTTTAGCCAAGGCCATGAACACCTCAAACTCACGGGGCGACAGCACGTCCACTGGGTTTTGTTCACCGGACAGTTGCTGTATGGCCATTTGCTGGGCAACAGCGGCTTCTAAATACTTCTTACCGCTGGCCACCACGCGTATCGCTTTAATCATTTCTTCAGCGGCACTGCGTTTAGTCAAATAGCCCATGGCACCGGCATTAAGCACGCGTTTCGGGTGCACCGAATCTTCATGGGCGGACAACACCAAAATTTTAGCCGCGCCGTCTTTAGCCAAAATGCGCTCTATTGCTTCTATGCCGCCTATGCCTGGCATGGTGATGTCCATCACCACCACACTGGGTTTGAATTCCATGTAGCGCTGTATGGCTTGCTCGCCACTCTCAGCCTCGGCCACCACCTTCATTTCGGCATCGGTTTCCAGTAGCATTTTAAAGCCCATGCGCACCACCGCATGGTCGTCTACCAACATGACATTAATTGTGCTCATTGTGTTTATCCATTCACTGATTACGGCTTAACTTAACAAGGGAATACTGATGTGGATGGCGGTGCCACGATTCGGTTCAGAAACCAAGTTAAAACTGCCATGAAACCCCTGTACCCGCTCACGCATGCCCAATAAACCAAAATGCTGGGTTTGATCAACCATGGCTAAATTCATGCCCAAACCATCGTCTTTAATCAGCAATTGCAGCGCATGCGCCGTGACGGTTAAATCCACCGCTATGTGCGTCGCCTGCGCATGTTTTAAGACGTTGTTGATGGCCTCTTGCACAATGCGATAGACGTTGATGTTGAGCATTTCGCCCAAGCCATCCACATCGCCATTAAGGCTTAAGTCAAAGCGCGCCTTGGCATGCGCTTTTTGCCAATAATTGACCGCGTCACGCAAGGTTTCAGACAGCCCTAAATTATCCAAAGCACCCGGACGCAGTTGCCGTATGATGCTGTGCATGCCTTCGTAAATCTCATCCGCGGCCGCCACTATGGTTTGCGCGTTGGCGGCGATGTCTGGCGATTTTTCATGGGCTTTATTCACGATGGCCACGGCAAAGGTTTTAATGGCGGTCACGTATTGCCCCAGCTCATCGTGCAACTCCCTGGCCAAACTGCGCCGCTCATCCTCGATATGCGTTTGTATCAACTGGGTCAATTGGCGGTTTTCTTCCAACTGCCGCTCCAGCGCCAACGATTCCGCCATGCGATTGAGGCTATGGCCTATGCGATCAAATTCCGGCAAGGTAAAGGTCGGTAAGCGCGTATCCAAATCGCCTTTTTCCATGCGATTAATCGACATCAAAATGGGCTTGATAGGCTTAAGCGAATGACTTAACAAAGCGTAGACCATCAAATTAAGCACCACAAAGAACGCCAAACCCACCCACATCAACTGCCTAAAACCCGACCACGCTTCCCGTATGGAACCGGCCGCACTGGAGGACACCACCAAAGTGCCGTAGCGTATGCGACGCTCCACGGTTTCCACCGGCGGCTGCACCAACTTAACAAACCACAAGGGCGCGTGCACATCGGCTTTATAGCTGGACGGTGGCGAGGTGTAGAGCACGTTACCAGTGATGTCGTAGAGCACGATATGGCTGCTACGCACATAGCCTAGCGACTCCAAGAAACTCTGTAACACCCTATCGGTTTGACCGTACTCCGGGTTAAGCGCCGAGCTTACGATCACCGTATCTAACAATTGCACGGTGACGCGACTGGCCGCCTCCACCCGTTCACGTATGGAAGTGCGGGTATCACTGACCAATATGCTGCCCACCACCAAAATAAATGCCAGCGATAACAAGGTGATCAATAAATTTAAACGGAATTTTAAGCTCATGTAGACGGCTGGTTTTTGCTTTAATGGCGGCAGTTGAAATGACAAGTTAACATGTGTAGAGTTTAACAAGTTTAACCCAATAGCAACATAGTGATATTCACTAGAAGCCACCGTTTGGATAAGTCCCCGATGAAAACCGCATTAATTTTGCAAGCCGCCAAAGAAATTCAACTGACGATACTCGCCAATGAAGCCAGTTTGGAATCCTTAGACCGTGCCATAGGCGACGGTGACCACTACATCAACATGAAACGCGGCGCCCAGGCCATCGTTGCCATGCAAGACGAATTAGCTCCTTTAAGCGCCGCACTGGCTTTAAATAAAATCGGCTTAAAATTGCTCAGCACCTTGGGCGGCGCCTCCGGCCCACTGCTGGCCAGTTTTTTTATCAGCATGGGCAAGCAATGGGCCAGTGCCGAGAGCCCCCATTTGAGCGCCGTTGCGCTGGCTTTCGACGCCGGCGTACAAGCCATTATGCAGCGCGGCAAAGCCGGCCTAGGCGAGAAAACCATGCTGGACGTATTAATCCCGGTAGCGCAGCAGTTCAAGCTACTGGCAGAACAAGGCGCGACCGCGCAGCTTATCTGCGCCGCCTTAATTGAAACGGCGGAGCTAGGCTTGCAAAGCACACTAACCCTCATCGCCACAAAAGGACGCGCCGCTGGCTTAGGCGAACGCGCCATAGGCCATTTAGACCCGGGCGCAAAAAGTTGCCAATTGATGATCACGGCGGTCTGCCAACTGCTGTTGCCTGCTGAAAAACCCTCAAATTAACCCGCTTAAACTAGGAAAAAATAATGAAAAAATTTATCAACCAACTGGACGACGTCTTAGTTGAAAGCTTAAGCGGCTTTGCCAAGGCGCACGCCGACCTAGTTAGCCTGTCTCTGGCCCCGCATTTTTTAAGCCGCAAAGAAGCGGCGCGCAATAAAGTGGTGTTGATTTCCGGTGGCGGCTCCGGCCATGAGACGCTGCATGCTGGCTACATAGGCTACGGTATGCTGGATGCCGCCTGCCCTGGCCACGCATTCACCTCGCCCACGCCAGACCAAATGCTGGCCGCCGCCGAAGCCATAGCGACAGACAAAGGCGTGTTATTTATCGTCAAAAATTACGCCGGTGACGTGATGAATTTTGAAATGGCCGCGGAAATGTTGTCGGTAGAAAACGCCACGGTCTACACCAGCGACGATTGCGCCGTCATCAACAGCACCTACACCGAAGGTCGCCGCGGCGTGGCCGGCACGGTCATTGTGGAAAAATGCGTGGGCAGTTTAGCGGAAACCGGCGCCAGCCTTGCCCAGTGCCAAGCTTTAGGGGACAAGGTCAACCAGCACACCTCCAGCATAGGCGTGGCCTTAACGAGTTGCACGGTGCCGGCCGCTGGCCGCCCTACTTTTGTTATCGGTGAGGATGAAATCGAAATGGGCGTGGGCATACACGGCGAACCCGGTCGGCGCCGCGCCCGCATGCAAGAGGCCGACGCCATAGTGAAGGATTGCGTAGCGGCCATACTGGCAGACTGGCAACAAAAGAAACTAAGCCTGCCAGACAAGCATGAAACCTTGCTGCTGATTAACGGCTTTGGCGCCACGCCATTGATGGAACTGTATTTGTTATACCACAGCGCGGCAAAACAACTCCAGCAACAGGGCATACGCATTACGCGTTCATTGGTGGGCAATTACACCACCGCCTTAGACATGGCCGGCGCTTCGATAAGCTTATGCCTGTTGGACGATGAGATTAAACAGCATTGGGACAGCCCAGTGCACACCGCGGCTTTGCGCTGGGGCTGCTAACTGATAAAGCGAGCACCTAAGTCGTTTAAATTCAAGGCTTGCAAGATGGCTTCCAGGCGCGTCTGTGCGTTCTTGCGTGGCTGACCGGTGTATTTGGCGATGATCAACTCGTTCTTCATGGAATGCTCCCAGCCGACCAATTCGGTCACGGTCACTTGGTAACCGGCCGCTTCCAACTGCAAACAGCGCAAGACATTGGTGATGTGGCTGCCGAATTCACGGGTATGGATAGGATGGCGCCAAATCTCGCTCAATGGCGTTAGGGCAAAACTTTCGTTTTTGTGCAGGCGCAAGGCTTCCGCCACCTCGGCCTGACAACAAGGCACCAACACCATGTATTTGGCCTGCTTGTTCAAAGCAAAGCGTATCGCGTCATCGGTCGCCGTGTTACACGCATGCAAGGCGGTGACGATGTCCACTTGGGCAGGAATGCTGGGCGATTCTATGGACTGCGCCACCGTTAAATGCTGAAAATCCATGCGCGCAAAATGCAAGTCGGCGGCTAATTTTTTCGATTGTGCCACCAATTCCGCCCGCGTTTCTATGCCCACCACTTGGCCAGCCGCGTGTTGCTTTAATAACAAATCGTACAAAATAAAACCCAAATACGACTTGCCGGCGCCATGATCAACGATAACAGGCTGCGCGTTGTGCAACAGCACCTCTTTAAACAAAGGCTCGATGAAATTGACCAAGTGGTAGACCTGCTTGAGCTTACGGCGACTGTCTTGATTGAGCTTGCCGTCACGCGTGAGGATGTGCAAGGCTTTGAGTAAATCTATGGATTGATTGGGGCGAATTTCAGCTATGGCGGTCATGCCGCTATTTTAAGGCAAAAACGCCACGAACGCCTTGCCCGCAGATAAAAAGGTGGTTTGGCCGCGCTCAATGTTAAAATGCCCGCCTAGAGCAATTTTCAGGGGCATTAAATGGCAATTCAGTGGTACCCAGGGCACATGACCCAAGCGCGCAAAAAAGCCGAAGAAACCATGGAGTTTACCGACATGGTGATAGAGGTGTTGGATGCCCGCGTGCCCGCTGCCAGCCACAACCCCATGATAGACGAGATGCGTTTATTTCGTCAGCGCCCGCAACTTAAAATCCTCAACAAAGCCGACTTGGCTGACCCGGCCGCCACCCAAGCCTGGCTGAATTATTTCAATAGCCAGCCCAACACCAAGGCGGTGGCGTTGTCCTGCAAAAAACCCGGTGACGCCAATAAAATCCCCAAGCATTGTTTAGCCATCACTCCCCATCGCGGCACGCATTTAAAACCGCTGCGCATGCTCATCATGGGCATACCCAATGTGGGCAAATCCACCTTGATGAACGCCCTATTGAATAGGCGGGTGGCAAAAGTCGGCGACGAACCGGCGGTGACCAAAAGCCAGCAACGCTTTGATTTGTCTGAAACCATGAGCATCACCGACACGCCGGGCATGATGTGGCCAAAAATTCAATACGAATCCGATGGCTACATGCTGGCGGCCAGCCATGCCATAGGCCGCAACGCCGTCATCGATGAGGACGTAGCGCTATTTTTAGCCGACACCCTGCTTAAAACCTACCCAGCACTGCTCAACGCACGCTACAAATTAGACAGCATGAAGCACAATGGCGGCCTATTGGATGTCAGCAAAATGGATGGCGTGGATTTATTGGAAGCCATCGCCAGACGACGCTCTTACAAGCGCCATGACGGCTTGTGGGACATGGAAAAAACCGCCATGGCGCTTTTAACCGATTACCGCAGTGGCGCCATAGGCCGCATCAGCTTAGAAACCCCCAGCAGTCGCGCCTTGATGATGCAAGCCGACTCACCCTTAGCCGAACCGGCCCCGAATGAGGCGGCGCAAACCCCAGACTAGCGGCTTTTTTTGTCTAATTGCTGACTAAACGCCAGTTCTAATTTGCTCACGCGTTTTACCGTTTGTGGGCCGTAGCCATTCACAAAGCTGACAAAATCATCCATGGCCATGGGCTCACACAAGCGTGCGCTGTCACCTAAACCATCGCCCAACAGCAAGCTAAACAAGCCACCGCTACTCATGCGCATGGAGTAAAGGGGGTTGTCGCTGCGACGTTTCAGTCGGTCAATGGCGGCGCTGGCTCGGGTCGATCGCATGGTTTTCCAAGGTTTGATTTAGGCCTGCATTATGGCATGCTTTGCGCATTTGTTAGACCGACCTTAAGTTTAGCTAGCGAGTTAGCGCCTTAAACGCTAAAATCCCACGCTGCCCTTCTACCCTACGCCCCCTAAAATACCGCATGCTCAATAGCCTTAATTCCCCCCAACGCGAAGCAGTCAAATACTTGGATGGCCCTTTATTGGTGCTGGCCGGTGCCGGCAGCGGTAAAACCCGCGTCATCACGCAAAAAATTAATTATTTGATCGACGAGGCCGGCTATACCCCTAAAGAAATTGCCGCCATCACCTTCACCAATAAAGCCGCACGGGAAATGCAAGACCGGGTGGCCAAGCTCATGCAGGGCAAAAGCACTAAAGGCCTAACCATCGCCACCTTTCACTCGCTGGGCCTGCAAATGCTGCGCGCCGAGGCGGCCCTTTTGGGTTACAAGCCGCAGTTTTCCATACTGGACTCTTCAGACAGCTACAAAATTGTGGCGGACATATTGGCCAGCACCGACAAGCAAATAATCTGTAAAACCCAGTGGCAAATCTCTGCTTGGAAGAACGCCTTCATCAATGCCGATCAAGCCAAAGCACAAGCCGATGAAGACCTCACGCTGGCCGCGGCTAAAGTCTACCAACTCTACCAACAAACCCTAAAAGCTTATCAAGCGGTGGATTTTGATGATTTGATTAAACTACCGGTTGAGCTATTTGAACAACACGAGAGCGCGCTGAATAAATGGCAGCGTAAATTGCAATACTTGCTGATAGACGAATACCAAGACACCAACGCCTGCCAATACAAATTGGTCAAAATGCTCACCGGATTGCGCGGTCAATTTACCGCGGTCGGTGACGACGATCAGGCGATTTACGGCTGGCGCGGCGCCGATGTGGAAAACCTACGCCAATTAACCGACGATTTTAGCAAGCTCAAAGTCATCAAGTTGGAGCAAAACTACCGCTCCACCGTGCGCATATTGCGCGCGGCCAACCAAGTTATCAGCCACAACCCCAAGCTGTTTGAGAAAAAATTATGGAGCGACTTGGGCACCGGTGATTTGATTCAAGTCTCCGCCGCCATGAGTGAAGAAGCCGAGGCGGAATCGGTCATCATGAAAATACAAGCGCATAAATTTGAGCACCGCACGCGCTTTCTCGACTACGCCATCCTCTATCGAGGCAACCACCAGGCGCGCATTTTTGAGCAGCAATTACGCCAGCATAAAATCCCTTACAGCATCTCTGGCGGCCAGTCATTTTTCGACAAAGCCGAAATCAAAGACCTGGTCAGCTATTTACGCTTAATAGCCAACGAAGACGACGACCCGGCGTTTATACGCGCCGCCACCACCCCGAAAAAAGGCATAGGCAACACCACCTTAGAACGCTTGGGCGAATTTGCCAGCCGCCACAAAATCTCCCTGTTTGCCGCCGCCTTTGAAGCCGACTTCCAAAGCGAGCTGGGCAATAAACAATTGGATGATTTACTCAACTTTTGCGCCTACATCAACAAGCTGCAACAACGCGCGGTGCGCGACCCGGCCAATGAGGTATTGGACGATTTACTTAATAGCATCCAATACGAGGCATTTTTATACGACAGCGAAGAGCCGCGTGCGGCCGAGGGCAAATGGGCCAACGTCTTGGACTTCGTAGGCTGGCTCAATAAAAAAGGCGAAGCCAGCGACGAATACGGCCACCAGAGTGAGGCTAAAAACCTGCTGGAGCTCACGCAAATGGTGTCTTTGATGAGCATGCTAGAAGGTCAGGAGGCCGGTGAAGTGGACGCGGTCAAGCTCTCCACCCTGCACGCCGCTAAAGGCCTAGAATTTGGCCATGTGTTTTTGATAGGCGTGGAAGAAGGCATACTGCCGCACCGCGAGAGCGTGGATTTAGCCGCGACCGACCCGACTAAAATCGAAGAAGAGCGCCGCCTCATGTACGTGGGCATCACCCGTGCACAAAAGTCTTTAAACATCTCTTGGTGCAAAAAACGCAAACGGGCCGGCGAAATGGAGCAGTGCGAACCCAGCCGCTTCATTGCCGAACTGCCCAAAGACGACGTGCGCCATTTTGGTAACCCGTTTAACGATCCGGAAATAAGCAAAGACTTTGGCAAATCCAAAATGGCCAACATCAAAGCCATGCTGGCCAATAAGTAATGGGCACGTCTAATTAAGCCGACCTCGGTTATAATGCAGCCCTACCGTATTCACCCAACGCCAGCGAAGCCCCATTAAATCACCATGCCTTTTATCACCTTAGATAACGCCTCCTTAGCCTTTGGCCATCACGCCCTGCTTGACCATGCCGCCTTTCAATTGGACGCAGGCGAACGCGTGGGCTTAATCGGCCGCAACGGCGCCGGCAAATCCAGCTTATTGAAAGCCATTGCCGGCACCATTAAATTAGACGAAGGCAACGTTTGGCGTGCGCCCAATACACGGGTGGTGTACGTACCGCAAGAACCCGAACTCGACACCACGCACACGGTGTTTGAAGCGGTGGCCGAAGGTTTGGGCGCATTGCAGCAAACCATCATCGATTACCACCAAGTGACGCACGACATGGCCATGCCCGAGGCCGACATCGACGCCCTGATGAGCAAAATGCAGCACTTGCAACACGAGCTAGACCTGCAAAATGGCTGGGCCGCCCAATCACGGGTAGAAACGGTATTGAGCCGCTTGAAGTTGGATGCCGATGCGCTCATTTCCACCCTGTCCGGCGGTTGGCGTAAACGCGTGGCCTTAGGCCGCGCACTGGTGGCCGAACCGGAAGTGTTGTTATTGGACGAGCCGACCAACCACTTGGATTTAGAGGCCATACAGTGGCTAGAAGACCTGTTGTTAAGTTTCACTGGCAGCGTCTTATTCATCACCCACGACCGACGCTTTCTAGACCGCCTGGCCACCCGCATCACCGAGTTAGACCGCGGCAAGTTAACCGACTTTGTCGGCAACTTCAGTCAGTACCAAATCAAAAAAGAAGAACTGATTGCCGTAGAAGAAACCCACGCCGCCAAGTTTGATAAATTCTTAGCCCAAGAAGAAGTGTGGATACGCCAAGGCATCAAAGCCCGCCGCACGCGTAACGAAGGCCGCGTGCGCAGGCTAGAAGCCTTGCGCCTAGACCGCGCCGCCCGCCGTGAACGCCAAGGCAACGTTAAACTGAATTTAGACGCCGGCGAACGCAGTGGCAAACTGGTCGCCGAGTTAGACAATGTCAGCAAAGCCTATGGCAACAAAACCCTCATCAACGGTTTCAGCATGCGCATTTTACGTGGCGACAAAATAGGCTTGCTCGGGCCCAACGGCATAGGCAAAACCACCCTACTCAAATTAATCTTAGGCGACATAGAAGCCGACAGCGGCAAGGTAGAGCGTGGCACAAAAATCAATGTGGCGTATTTTGACCAAATGCGCGAGCAATTAAACGAAGAAGCCACCCTGGCCGACACCATCAGCCCAGGCTCGGATTTCGTTGAGATAGGCAACGAGCGCAAGCACGTCATCAGCTATTTGGAAGACTTTTTATTCCCGCCGCAACGCTCACGCTCACCGGTTAAATCGCTATCCGGTGGCGAACGCAACCGCTTATTGCTGGCTCGCCTATTTGCCCGCCCGGCCAATGTCTTGGTGCTGGACGAACCGACCAACGACTTGGACATCGACACCTTAGAACTGCTAGAAAGCCTATTGCAGGATTTCACGGGCACGCTGTTCTTAGTCAGCCACGACCGGGCGTTTTTGGAGAACACCGTTACGCAAGTGATTGCCTTTGAAGGCAATGGCGTATTGACCGAATTTGGCGGCGGCTTTGACGACTGGCAACGCTTTAGCCAACAGCGCGTGCAAGAAAGCCGTGCCGAAGATAAACGCCTGAGCGACGCTGCGCAAAACACAAAAAATCAGAGCAAAGCCGCAGCGGCAAAAACCAGCAGCAAACTCAGCTTTAAAGAAGAAAAAGAGCTGGCCGAGCTACCCTTAAAAATAGAACAACTGGAAGCCGAACAAGCCGAGATTAATACGCAATTGGCGGATGGCGAGATATACAGAACCCAAGCCGATTTTGTTAAAACCCTGCAAGCGCGCTTGGGCGAAATAGACGGCCTATTAGAAGCCCTGCTCGCCCGCTGGGAAGCGCTGGACGCCAAACAAGGCTAATGTTCTATCAGATAGCCGGCTGTTAAGTGAGAATTAACTTCAAGCCGGCTATCAACAACACCAAGGCTAACAGTTTTTTAATCGCCGCCGACTGAATGCGGAAGCTGCCAAAGTAAGACCCCACCACCCCACCTAATGCCGCCGCCAGCAGCAAGGGAATAATAAAAGGTGGCAATGCATTGCTCACCGCCAGATTGCCAGCCAAACCAGCAATGGAATTAAGCAAAACAAACAAAGCCGAAACGGCGGCCGCCCGCTTGGCATC
>SXGU01504347.1_pt1 | contig 14132 bp, 13 predicted proteins | sample 3174531 | NCBI WGS metagenome assembly SXGU01 (sample SAMN11356863, study PRJNA531348) | freshwater metagenome | isolation source: freshwater sample F1-140 | place: China: Fuxian Lake, Yuxi | collected 2017-12-25
CTCTTTGCCCAGGGCGGATGGCATCGCGGTGTACTTCCACGGCGTCGCGGCCGTACTCGAGTTGATACTCCTGGCTCAAGGTGGCGGCCGGCAATTTGCCCGGTTTGCGAATGAGGACCAGGCCAGCGCCCAGGCGCAGGGCCAGGGGGGCAGCGAGGATAAAACCACGGGACTCGATACCGGCGACCAGTTCCACCTCCACTCCATCGAGTGCAGCCAGCATGGCGTCGACGGCCCTGGGGAACCCTACGGGGTCTTTGAGCAGCGTGGTTATATCGCGGAACAGGATCCCCTGCCCCGGAAAATCGGGGACATTGCGGATCAGGTTTTTGAGGTATTCGACGTCCGTTTGCACAGGCGATTGGTGTCCGACGGTTAGATTTCAAGGGCGCGGTCGCAGGTGGGACAGGTGCAGTTTAACTTGTTCGGAATCCTATAATTTAGGCATCTGTTGAACAGCGTGTCAAACAGATTTACATAATAGTTGATATGCGGCTATATCTCCCCTCATTCGACTAGGCGGCTAACCGATTCCCCGTGGTGAATGGCCTTGATCGCGTCCCCGATCAACCTGGCCACTGACAGGACCTCCAGCTTGTGGGTCGGCTGGCCTTTGGGCAGGGGAATGGTGTTGGTGGTGACAAAGGCCTCGATCGCCGAGGATTGTATGCGGTCGAGGGCCTTGCCCGAGAATACCCCGTGGGTACACCCCGCCATGATCCGCCGCGCCCCTTTCTGTTTCAGGAGCCGGATCGCCTCCATCATCGATCCCCCGGTGAGCACCTCGTCGTCGAAGAGCAGGGCATCCTTGCCTTCGATATCGCCGATAACATTGAGAATCATCGCCTTTTCGTCGTCGCCACGCCGCCGTTTGTCCATGATCGCGAGGGGCAGATCCAGCTTGTGGGCATAAAAACTCGCCTCGTCGGCGCTGCCGACATCGGGCGAAACCACCACAGCCTCGCGCAGGTCCTTGGTCTGCAGCAGATGCCTACAGATCAGGTCCGTGGCCCACAACTGGTCGACGGGGATACGGGAGAACGCCACGATCTGGGGAGAATGCAAGGTCACGGTGAGGATGCGATTGGCCCCGGCGGTGCCCAAAAGGTCGGCCACCAGGCGCGCGCTGATGGAGATGCGCGGCTCATCCTTCTTGTCCGAGCGCACGTACGGATAATAGGGCAGGACCGCGGTGATGCGCCGGGCCGAGGCGTATTTGAGCGCGTCGATGAGGAGCAGGAGTTCGATGAAGTGGTCGTTTACGGGTGAGGCCGAGGTCTGGATCACAAAGACGTCGTCCTCGCGCACGTTCTCCATGATCTTGACTTTGATGTTGTCGTTGGCCGCCCGTTCGATCTGCAGCCTTCCCGCGGGAATGTCGAGGTAGTCGCAGATTTCGGTTGCCAGCTTCGGGTTGCTGCTGCCCGCCATTATCTTGAGGTAGTTCTTCATCGCTGTGCCCTTCTCCCAGTGCTCATGGCAGGACCGCCGCCACATCCTTGGCGAAGTAGGTCAGAATGAGGTCCGCCCCTGCCCTCTTGATACCCAGCAGGATCTCGTCGCGTATACGCACCTCATCGATCCAGCCCTGGGCTGCCGCCGCCTTGACCATTGAGTATTCGCCGCTGACGTTGTAGGCGGCCACCGGCACCTGGAATTGCTCCCGGGCCGCACGGATGATGTCGAGGTATGCCAATGCCGGTTTGACGATGATCATGTCTGCTCCCTCGCGCAGATCCAGCTCGATCTCGCGCAGGGCCTCGCGGGCATTCGCTGGGTCCATCTGGTAGCCACGGCGATCGCCGAACTGCGGCGTGGACTCGGCGGCCTCGCGGAAGGGCCCGTAGAACCCGGAGGCGAACTTGGCGGCATAGGCCATGATCGGCACCTGGGCAAAACCCTCCCGGTCCAGGACGCGGCGTAAATGGCCCACCCTGCCGTCCATCATATCGGAGGGCGCGATGATATCGGCCCCGGCCTGGGCATATACCAGGGCCTCGCGGCCCAGGAGTTCAACGGTGGCGTCGTTCACCACCTCCTCCCCGCGCAGGACCCCGCAATGGCCGTGGTCGGTGTATTCACAGAGGCAGACATCGGCGATGAGCACCAGGTCGAGCTTGGCAGCCCGCAGTGCGCGCAGCGCCTGAGGCACGATACCCTGGGGGTCGTAACCGCTGCTGCCCACCGCGTCCTTGTGTGGTGGGATACCAAAGAGGATCACTGCGGGGATTCCCAGGTCGGCGACCTGGCGGCATTCCTCCACCAGCTCGTCGACAGAGAGCTGGAAATTGCCCGGCATCGAGGAGATCTCGCGGCGCACCCCGCCGCCTGGACAAACAAAAAGCGGCAGGATCAGGTCTTCGCGGCAGAGCTGGGTCTCGCGGACCATGCGGCGCACCAGGGGGTTGGCGCGCAGGCGGCGGGGACGGGCGGCGCCCAGCGCCAGGGGCGGGTCTTTTTCCACGGGTCTAGCCCTTCCTCTTTGGTTTGAACATCCCTTCTGGAAAACTGTTGAAGTCGCTGCAGCGACGCACCAGGCCCAAGCGGGGCAGGCTGAACTCCCAACTCCAGAATTGCCGGTCTAGGCGGACGGCCAGATCCACTCGGTCTCCCGGTCGCACGGCGACCGCCTCGCCGATGGGCAGAAACACGTTCGACCAGCTGGACCCGTTGTTGGGGGGGTGGCTGTCGAAAAATACCCGGCCCCTTGAAAAAGCCCGGAACCAGCCGATCCAGCCACAGAGCGATCCCGCCTTGGCGATCTCCACCTCCACCCTCCCTTCGGGTACGGCCGGGCCGTCCTGGTAGAGGTCGCAGTACATCAGGCGCCCCGGGGTTGCCAGCAAAGCGCTCTCCTCGGCCCACAGGTTGCGGGAGATCTGGGCCGAGAGCGCACACAGGGGGCCAAAGTCCAGGCCGGTCTCGGCACGCAGGGGAGCCACCCAGTCGGTGAAGAGGGCGCCCTCGGAGGTTGGCGCCACGTGCAGTGCCAGACCATCGGGCAGCAGGCGCCCTCCCGGCTTGAGGAAGCGCCGCCGAGCGTCGGCAAAAACAGGCCAGATGCCTTCGTCGAGGCCGAAGTCCCCGATCAGTTCGGCCACCACTAAGTCCACTCTTTCGGGCAGCTCGACCTTGGTGGAGTGCCCGGCGATAAAGTGTATTCGTTCGCCGAGGCCGTTGTGCCTGGCCAACTCGCGGGCCACCTCAAGGATAGGGCCCCGTTCCACGGCGTAGACCCGGCTGGCGCCAAACCGGCAGGCCATCATCGCCAGCAAACCGCTGCCGGTGCCGATGTCCAACACCACCGCGCCAGGTTCGAGCGCATCCTCAAGGGCCGCCCCCATGGCCCGCACCCGGGGCAGGTCCGCCAGCATCTCACGGTGCCAATCTACGTCGGTACTGGCCACAAACCGCCTTGACAGCTAAGAGGGGCTGCACTAACTTGCCGCATCCACGGCCCCGTGCGAGGAAAGGCCATGCCGCGCGTCAACATCATGCTTCCCGACGAGATCCTAACCCAAATGGATCAGGTCGCCGAACAGGAAGGCCTGAATCGGAGCCAGTTGATTCGACAGGCCTTTCTCGTGTACCTCGAACGGCGGGCCGAGGTCGACCTGCAACAGCAACGGCAGGCCGACATCCAGAAGGCCATGGAGCTGCAGGACCGCCTGCGGCAGCGGCTCCCGCCCTGGGACGCGCTCCGCACCCTGCGGGAGCAACGCAAAGGGCCATGATCCGCTACGCCCTCGACACTTCAGTCGTGCTGCACTGGTTTACCCAGATAGGTGAACAGGACACCGACAGGGCGCTACGGTTGCGCCAGGAACACCTCGACCAATCCATCGAGTTGGTGGTGTTGGACCAAGTCGTCTACGAATTGATCCATGTGCTCAAGGAGAGCCGCCGCTTCGACAGCGAATTGCTCGAAACGGCGCTAGCCAGCCTCGAATACATGCACATCACCATCGTCCCCTACAGCTACGAGTTGGTGAACAAGGCCGCCCGCATCGCCTTTGAACACGACATCAGCACCTTCGCCGCCGGCGCCGTGGCACTCGGCGCCCACCTGCGCTGCCAGATGGTGACTGCCGACGAGCAGGTGTACCGCAAGATCTCCAGCCTCCCCTGGACCATCCTGCTGGCCAACCTCAGTCTCTGATCAGACCCCGGCCAGGGCCTGTGCCAAATCGGCCAACAGCTCCCCTTCGTCCTCTATACCCACCGAATAGCGCACCAGCTGGTCCTTGATGCCGATGGCCCGGCGATCCTCTACGGCCATGTCGTAATAGGAGATGGTGGCCGGGTGGGAGACCAGGCTCTCCACCCCGCCCAAGCTGGGCGCCAGGTACGGCAGGCGCAGCGCATGTACGAACTGACGGGTGCGTTCCAGATCGCCGGCCACGTCGAAGCTGACCACCCCGCCAAAGCCGCGCAACTGCTGGGCGGCCACCTTGTGGTCCGGATGACTTGGCAGCCCGGGATAGTAGACCCGCTCGATCTTGGGGTGCTGCTCAAGGAACCGCGCCATGTGTAGTGCGGTCTGGTTCTGCCTTTCTACCCGCAGGGCTAGGGTTTTCAGGCCGCGTATCAGCAGATAGGCCGATTGGGGGTCCACCACCGAGCCGATGACATTGCGGAAATCCTTGATGGCGGCGACGATGCTCGCGCCACCACACACCGAGCCTGCCATCAGATCGTTGTGGCCGCCCAGGTATTTGGTGGCGCTGTGGATGACCAGATCCACCCCGAATTCCAGTGGGCGCTGGTTCACCGGGGTGGCAAAGGTACTGTCGATGAGCACCTTGAGCCGGCGCTCGCGCGCAAAAGGAACCAATCTTATCAGATCCACCACGTGCAGATGGGGATTGGTGGGAGACTCGGCGAACAGGATACGGGTGGAGGGGCGCACCGCTGCCTCGAGTGCCTCCCAATCACCGGGGGGTACGGCGGTGCTCTCCACCCCGAACTTCTGGATGAGGTTGCAGAACTGCACGGTGCGCCGGTAACAGTCCTCCATGAATACCACGTGTTGCCCCTGGCGCAACATGGCCAGCAACACCGTTGTCACCGCACTCATCCCGGAGGGAAAGAGCAGCGCTTCCTCCCCCCCTTCCAGCGCTGCCAGTTTCCTTTCGGCGGTGCGCACCGTCGGGTTTCCGTACCGCCCGTATTCGAAGTGTTTGAGTTTGCCGGCTTTGTAGTCGGCGAACTCGTCTAGATTCTCGAAGACGAAGGTGGCGGTCTGCGCGATGGGATTGGTGAGTGAACGCGCAAACTTGTTGCGTTCCTCACCATCGTGCACGGCGCGGGTGGACTCGCCCCGCACGGGCTGCTCTTTGCTCATATCATGCCTTCAGTTGGGGAAGCCGGCCGCCTTGCTGGTCCGACGCGCGTCGAGCGCTTCGAGTACGGCGCTGCGGACCTTCTCGTAGTCTGCATCGACATCGACGAACCGGTTGCGGTGCTGAGGTTCCACCCCGAACTCCTGCAGATGATTCTCGTGGTAGCGGATCTTGAAATCCGGGAATTTGAGCCCATGGGCCGTGGAGATGACCAGCACCTTGCTATCCGGAGCAACGATCCTGCGGGTCACCAGCTTGAACAGGGCCGCCAGCGCCACCCCCGTGTGTGGACAGGTGAACAGGCCCGTGCGGTCGGCCCGGGCAGAGGCGTTGGCCAACTCGTCCTCACTGGCCTGTTCCACCACCCCGTCGAAACGCCGCAGGGTGCGCACGGCCCGTTCAAAGCTGACAGGGTTGCCGATTTGGATGGCGCTGGCCAGGGTCGTCTGCGCTTTCTGGGCTTCGAAGCCGGCGAAACCCTTCAGGTAGCTCTGGTAGAGGGGGTTGGCATTGGCTGCCTGGGCCACGGCCAGTCTGGGCAGGCGGTCGATCAGACCCATTTCCTTCATCTCAACGAAGCCCTTACCCAAAGCGCTCACATTGCCCAGGTTGCCCCCGGGGATAATCACCCAGTCCGGCACGGCCCAGTCGTCCTGTTGCACCAACTCGATGGCCACTGTCTTCTGGCCCTCGATACGCAGGGAGTTGCGCGAGTTCGCCAGATAGATGTTCTCGCGGCGGCTCAGTTCAATGGCCACCTTCATGCAGCCGTCGAAGTCCGTGGGCAGGGTGAGGGTCAGTGCCCCGTTGGCGATGGGCTGAATCAACTGGGAGGTAGACACCTTGTCCTTGGGCAGAAAAACGATGGCCGGGATGCCGGCTGCGGCGCAGTACGCCGCCAGAGCCGCCGAGGTGTCGCCCGTGGAGGCGCAGGCTACTGCGGGGATGTCCTTGCCGTCGGCGATCATCTGTTTGACCATGGACACCAGCACGGTCATGCCCAGGTCCTTAAATGAACCTGTATGGCTGTTGCCGCACTGTTTGATCCACAGGTCGCCGACCCCTAATTCGCGCCCAAGGCGTTCAGCCCAGAAGAGGTTACTCCCTCCCTCGTACATCGAAACGACGTTCTCGTTGTCGACCTCGGGACAGACCATTTCCTTCTTGCCCCACACCGAGCTGCCGAAGGGGAAATCGGTGCGCATATAGCGCTGGTCGAAGAGCTTCATCCACTCATTTGCCGGCCTTCGCCCCAGGGCACCCATATCGTGGCGAACCTCGAGTAGCCCGCCGCATCTGCGGCATTCGTAGATGATCTCGTTGAGCGGATACCGCTCGTCGTCGCAATGGAGGCATTGAAACCAGGCGCGGTACGGCATGGCACGACCCAAACCGGAGAGGATTCATTGCAGATGAGAGTGAGCTATTAATCTATTCCACCCCCGCTTAGGGTGCAAGACGAACAAAAAAAGGAGCCGGGCTAAACCGGCTCCTCGTCTACTGCACGGATCGACGGAGTCTCAGCCGAACAATGCGTCGATTTCGTCCTGGGAAATACTGTCTTCCTCGGCATTGTTGTTTTTGGCAGGAGCCGCTTTGGGGGCCGGCTTAACGGCGGCCTTGGGGGCTGGGGCGGCCTTGGGCTCCGCTTTGGGCAGGGCCTTGGGGGCCGGGGCGGCGGCTTTGGGAGCGGGCGCTGCCTTGGGCGTCGGTTTGGCCACTGTTTTGGGTGAAGGAGTGGCTCTGGGCGCCGGTTTGGGAGGCTCGGGTTCCTCTTCCGCCTCTTCCTCCCCGTCGCCATTCAGCAGGGCGTCCAAATCGGCGTCCGATACTTCGCCGTCCTTGTCATCGTCCAACAGGTCGGCCAGATCCACTTCGCTGCTCTCGTCTTGCGTGTCTCCCAGGTCCAACTCGCTTAGGTCCAGCCCATCCTCTTCTGCGGTCTCGACCTCGAGGTCCAGATCCCCTTCGCCGTCGGCATCGCCGGTCTCCATCTCGAGATCCTCGAGGTCCAGTTCTGCCTCCGCGACCCCTTCCTCGGCTGATTCGGTGTCTGCCAATTCCCCGTCACCTAGATCCAGGTCTTCACCGGCCCCCTCCACCTCTGCCTCATCCTCTGCGTCGAGGTCCAGCGAATCGAGCAAATCTCCGAGCTCCTCGTCGGTGCCTAGGTCCCCGATTGCGGTCTCGGTCGACCCCTCGGCTGCCGACTCGATTTCGGGTTCCTCTGCCGCGACTTCTACCTCCTCGCCGAGCAGCTCGTCCAAATCGTCGCTCCCCCCGCTGGTATCGGGTTCCTCGAGCAGGGCATCGATCTCCTCCTGACTGGCGGTGGGTGCGGACTGCTCATGGTTTTCGAACAGCGAATCGATGTTGCCTGTGGTTCCATTTTGGGTATCGACTAACAGGGCCTCGACCTCCGCCTGGCTCACACCTTCGAGTATCAGATCGTCGCTCCGGTTTCGACGCCCCTGGGTTGCGGTGTTCGGCTCCTCTGGCTCGAAGAAATCCTCCTCCATTTCGGCTTCCTGCTCTGCAGTGAACTCCACCGAGGATTCCAGTTCCTCGATACCGGGCATTTCTGATTCCGAATCCACATCCCTGCCGAGGAGGCCGGCGGCCAGCTGCCCAAAGGCCATCTGGAGGCGCTCGTATTTGTCCTGATCCAGCTTGCCATCTGCCAACAGCGACGCGCTGTGGTGGGCATATTCTAACAATTGGTTGAGGTGGGGCACCGCATCCTCGTACACCGTCAGGTAGGCCCGCACCTTTTCGCTCCCAGCCTCGCGCTTGATTTTTTCGTACCACAGGTTCTTGAAGAGCGTGGACAGGGCCGCGATTGCTTCCAGCTTCTCCATGACTTGGCGCAGATCGTCTCTATCCATGGCTCAATCCCTGTTTTTTGGCTGGCGGATTTTTTCGAGTCAGGGGGATGGGAAGCAAGAAGTATGCCTTGATGCGGCAAGGGGCACTCTCCTTCCCCAAGACCCGTGCTTCAGGAGAACCCCAAGATGTTGTGGTAGGTGCCGGGGCCCCACCGGGCCACCCTTGGAACTTTCTTCCCCAGCTGGACCTTTCATCCTAGAATCTACACCGCTTGGGAACCAAACCCAAATCCCGGCGAGCGACTTGCCGGGGCGCGGCGCAACGTTGCCTCAGTGGTTTGCCATGCGGCGCAACATTAACCGCAGCAGGAGGATGAGCAGGATGGTTTCGGGGAGCAAATAACTGGCGTTGTAGACGAGTGAGTACAACCACACTGGCTGGCCTGCAGGGGCATACTCCCCAAAGAAGACCACGCCGGAGAGGAAGTGGGCCAACAAGCGCAGACCACAGGCCAAGGTGACGCCGAGGACCAGGCGAGCCGTCGATACCGCGGCGCCGACCTGCCAACACAAAGCGGCACATCCCAGGACCCCTAGGCCAACGGGATAATCGAGGATCAACTGTACAGGGTGGACAAAGACCGGGTGAATGAGGAAATCTACCATTCCGTACGCCGCCCCGGCCGTTACCCCCGCCTTCAGCCCGTGTCTGAGGGTGATAACGAGGATGGGCAACGCGCGCAGACTGACGGAACCTCCGTAGGGCAACCTTGGTATAGGCAAGGACTTGGAGATTAAATCGAGCACAGCGGCCAGCGCGATGGCCACCGCCAGTTCGGCAGCTAGACGGACATTCATCGGCGGTCCTGAGGTAGGGGCGGGAACCGAACTCCTCTTCGGTGCGTCAACCTAGGGCGAGTCATACCGGTCATGGCTCGCATCCCTCCCTGAGGGTCAGGAACCGCACCTGGTTTCTGACCCTTTTCTATTTAGTTCAGGCGGTGGATGATCACCACCCCCATGGGCAGGGTGATAGGCTCACTGGTCTGTCCGACCTTGAGGCCGAGCACCGCCTGTTCGAACTCCGGCATCAGTTCACCGGGGGCAAAAAACCCCGTATCCCCGCCGTCCTGGGCATTGGGTGCTTTGGAGAAGCGCACCGCCAGTTCGGCAAACTTCTCACCCGCCCCGAGTTTGGCCGCTACCTCCCCTGCCCTGGACTGGCTATCCACGAGGATATAGCGGGCCCGCAGCTTACCTGCCATTACCGCCTCCACGGCCTCCCGGTTCGCCCGGACCGCCTGCCGCAGACGAGGTTCCCCCGCCAGGGATTCCGCCTTCTTGTAGGCCGTCAAGGCCTCGGTGTGTTTCCCTTGTCGCGCCAACAGGAAGGCGATGTTGTTGTGGGCCTCGAGGTCGCCTGGAATTATGCGCACCACCTGGCGGAACTGGGCAATAGCTTCGTTCAGCGAATCTGCTTCGGTGTAATAAACACCGAGGAAGCGGTACGCCTCGGGATTCTGTGAGTCGAGTTCCAACGCTCTGGCAAAGGCCTTTTTGGCCTCGGCGGGGCGTTCGGCCTGAAGGTGTACAGCGCCGATGAGGGTGGCGATGACCGAGGACTTTGGTTCGAGTGCGTGGGCCCGGCGTGCGTACAGCAGCGCCGAGTCAGGCCGGTCGCGGACCTGGAATATCTTGGCCAATTCGAAGCACACTTGGGTCTGCGAGGAGTCCTCCCGCAGGGACTGCTGCAGGAGGGCGGCGCCCTTTTCGAGCTGATCCGTCTGTAGGTACAAACCCGCCAGGCGGTTCAGCACCCTGGCACTGCCCGCGCCGGCAGCCCGCGCCGTTTCGTAGGCCGCTATTGCCTCGGCCAGCTGGCCGCGATCAGCCAGCGCCTCGGCTACCTCGGCTTGTTCGAGCAAATCGACAGGCTCGGCCAGGGCCATCGAGGCCATAGCGAGCAAAATCCCTGGTAGCAGTTTGTGTCGCATTCCCTTATTTGCTTTTCTTGAGCAATGCCATAACCTGCTCGGTGATCTGGGCAACCAGCCCTTCCTGTTCGCCTCCCTTGGCCGGTACCTCCACGGCCTCCACGGTGCAGGACGGCCGCCCCTTAATGCCGAAACGCTGCCGAAGATCGATAAGGTCGCCCACATGCTTGGGATCGAGGGTATTCACGGAACCCAGTTGGTGGGCGACCAGGGCGATGCGGGCGAAATGCTCCACGGTCTCCATCTTGAAGTGGGCGTCCATCGCGTCCCGACCCAGCGTCACCACCCCATGGTTGGCCATCAGAACTGCGTCGTATTCCTTGAGAAGGGGCCGCATAGGCTCAAAGATCTCGGGGCCGCCAGGGGTGCCGTACGCCGCCAAGGGTATCCCGCCGAGCGAGACGATGACCTCAGGCAGGATACACTGGGTAAGATCGATGCCGGCAACCGCAAAACCCGTGGCCGTAGGTGGGTGGGCGTGTACCACCGAATGGATGTCCGCCCGCAGCTTGTAGATCTCCAGGTGCATACGAATCTCCGACGAGATCTTCAGGTGACCGGCCACCTGCCGCCCTTCGAGGTCACAGATACACAACATGTCCTCGGAGATAAAGCCCTTGCTGACCCCCGTCGGGGTGCAGAGGACGCGGTCCTCGGCCATGCGCACACTGATATTGCCATCGTTGGCCGCCACGTACCCCCTCTGGTAGATCCGCCTTCCGACCTCGCAGATTTCGCGCCGCACCATGTGAATAGAATTCATCGCGTTCGCCTCGTCTCCATAGAAAGAGCTCACCATCCTGAAAAGGGTTTCCGCCAACCCAACTCCCTGGAGAAACGGGAATAGAGCATTGCCCAACCCCCGATGCCAGGCATCACCACGTTGATGGCAAATTGTACAAACGCCGCATTGAATGCTAGCGCCGGTTCCAGCCCCAATGGGGTGAACACCATCAGGGCCGCTGCCTCGCGCACCCCGATATCCATCGGGGTGAAGGGAAGCAGCAGTTTGAGGGCGAAAAACATCGGCACGCCCCAGACCGCGCCTGGAGGCAGCTGACCCCAGCTCGACAGGAGTAGGTAAAACTGCACAAAAAACAACAGGTTAAAAATGAGTGACCACAACGCCACCTTGAGCCAGGTCCACCGGTCAATGCCGCGGAGCGCTGCCCATCCCTGCCTCCACCCGTCCAGGCTCCCAAACCGAGCTCCCAGGCGCGGCGCAAGGGCGAGACCCCCCCCTGCCAACCCACCCGCGATGCCGGCCACTCCGAGGGCAAGTGTTGGCTGCAGCACCACCAGGGCGCACCACCCCAGGAGGAGGGAGATCGCCGCAGAACAAGCCCTGTCTGCCGCACTCAGGCCGATCCAGGTTCCCTGATCGCCCTCGAAAACCACCCCTCGGCCCAACTCCCCGACCCGACCCGGCGACACCATGCCCAAGCCAAATCCCGCCAGCAAGGATCTCAAACCCTCGGACCAGCTTGTCCCGGGCCGCACATACACCAGCAGGCAATGCCACTTGGCCAGTTGCACCGCAATCCCCAGAGCGCCGAACACCAGGGAGATCCAGAGCACACCGCCGTCCATGGCCCCCAGTTGTGAAACCAAATGGGCCGGATCGAGGTACCAGGCCAATCCAGCGAGCAACAGGCAGGCAAGGGTGATTCTCAGAATCCGCAGAAGCCAGGCCTGGCGATGGAGGTTTTTTGCCAAAGGAGAGTAGGAATCAACAAGGGCGACAACGAGATGCGCGATGGAACAGAGACAAAAGATAATCCCGGCGCTCCGAGGTGGTCAAGTCTGGGGAACCTGGAGCGCGAGCTTGACAGGCCAGAAGGCCTCTCCGTACCTTCTGCCCTCCCCAGCATTGCGCAAGCACCCCCGATCTTCCCCGTGGCCTGGAGGAGTTTCCATGCCCTTGTATCGCCGGTTGATGCCCATAGTCGCGTCGGCTGCGGCCCTGCTCTCGCCGTGTTTCGTGGCTGCCGAGCCCCATTTGGCTTTCAAAGAAGGGCTCAAATGCAGCGCTTGCCACGTCAATCAGACGGGCGGGGGCAAACGCACTGCCTTTGGCCAACTTTACACCCAGACCGAGTTGAGTCCCCTGCTGCCGGGGGCCAGCGCCGCCTCGGAAGGTTTCTCGGCCCAGCTTGGTCCCAGTATCAGCATGGGCGCAGATCTAGTGGCCGCGCACAAGACCTCGTTCTCGGTGGAGGAGCGTGGTACACCGGCCGGCGCTCAGGAGTCCAGCTTCAACCTGACCGCCCAAAATGGGTTCGATGTCTACAGCGGCCAACTCTACTTCGAAGCCGTGTTGGCCCCGGATATCCTGACCCTGTACCTGGACGAAATCGTCACGCCGGGTGGTGCCCAGAGCCGCGAGGCTTTTGTCCTGTGGCAGCAGCTTCCTTTTGACGGGTACCTGAAGGCCGGCCGAATGCTGCTGCCCTTTGGGATCCGGGTTTGGGACGACGAAGCCTTCATTCGCCAGGTGACCGGATTCAATTTCGACAACCAAGACCTCGGCGTGGAGCTAGGCATAGAACCCGCCAACACCTCCCTGAACGTGTCGATCAGCAACGGCACCCAGGGAGCCCGCGACAACAACCAGGCGAAGGCGATCTCCGCCCTTGGTTCGGTTTTCCTCGGGCGCGTGGTGGTGGGCGGATCCGTGGCGATCAACAAGTCCCAGGGGATCAGAAGGCTGGCCTTGGGACCATTCGCCAGTGCCCACCTCGGGCCACTGACGGCTATGGCCGAGGTGGATTGGCTCCGGGACCAGGGCAGTGCCGAACAGGAGCAGTTGGTGACCTATACCAGCGTCGATTGCTGGGTGCGGAAGGGCTTGAATTTCCGCCTGAGGTACGACTTCCACGATCCGTATTTCCGTTATAAAGCGCCCGGTGCCACAAAAGCGGAGAAGCTCGCTCAGGACGAGCGCTATCGCCTGACTGTGGGTATGGACGCCCTGCTCAGCCCCAACCTGTCGACCAGCGCCCACTACCATGTCCAGAAAAGTGTCCCGCAGGATCTGCGTGGCAACACCGACAGCTTTGTACTGGCCGTACACGCCTTTTTCTGATCCCATCCATTCCTGGGCAGCGCCTAGGCCCGAAACAGCAGGTGGATCACATCTCCGTCCTGGACCAGGTACTCTCTACCCTCGGTCCGCAACCGGCCCTGCTCGCGAAGGTGAGCCAGGCTGCCGGCGGCGACCAGGTCTGCGGCGCCTGCAACCTCGGCCCGGATAAAACCCTTCTCCATGTCGCTGTGGATGCGGCCCGCGGCCTTGGCCACCGAAGCCCCGCGCGGTAGTTGCCAGGCCTGCAGCTTGTTGTTGGCCACCGTGTAGAAGGTGATCAGGTCCAGTAGTTGGTATCCGGCCACGATCAGCTTCTCGATGCCCGAGCTTTCGAGGCCAAGTTCGGTGCGGAATATACGCCCCTCCTCAGGTTCCAATTGGGCCAATTCCGCCTCCAGTTTGGCCGACAGGGCCAATACCCGATCGCCGCCCACCGCCGCCCTGACCCGCTCCACCTGATCTTCGCCTTGCCCCTCCTCGCCCACATTGCCGATATAGAGCACAGGTTTGGCCGTCAGCAAACTGAGGGGTCTTGTGAGTACCAACTCCTCAGGTGTCAGACCGGTGTTCCACTGGGGGTTGCCCCGCTGTAGGGCGGCGTCGATCCGCTGCAGCAGGTCGAATTCCGGCTGCTGGGGACCGTGTGGTTCGGTGCGCACCACCTTGTCCAAACGCATCAGCGCTTTGTTTACCGCCTCCAGATCGGCGAGCATCAACTCAGCCTCGACAACGGCCCGGTCTGCCAGGGGATCTAGATGGCCCTCGACGTGGCTCACCAGTGGATCGGCGAAACACCGCAGGACGTGAACCAGGGCATCGGCCTGGCGGACATGGCTGAGAAAGCGATTCCCCAGACCCTCGCCCTGGCTGGCCCCGCGCACCAGTC